>Ga0233425_10001250_pt1 | contig 58618 bp, 51 predicted proteins | sample Watercolumn_Towu_2_FD_181712 | JGI IMG/M metagenome (GOLD analysis project Ga0233425, IMG submission 181712) | Freshwater microbial communities from Lake Towuti, South Sulawesi, Indonesia - Watercolumn_Towuti2014_140_MG | ecosystem: Environmental > Aquatic > Freshwater > Lake | place...
TCAGGCCGCCGATGACACCGTAAGAAGTCGACGACGCAACCGCCGGGGTGGCGGCATGTTTCTGAACACCTGGCGGAATGATCCTGAAAAACGACACGCCCGCGCGTGGCACGTCGGAGCGGAGGGACCGGCGAACGTAGTCAGGCGTGGTCAGTGAGGCGGCAAGGGAACGTGCTCGTTGTTGCCTCCTTCTCTTACGCGGCGAGCGCGACGCCTTGACCCTGGCGAGGAACCGCTCCCGCGGAGCGTGCCCGTTTGAAGGATCAAGCCCGTGTTCTTCATGAACAGCTGTCCCAAACTAGGAGCTTTGCGCCGTGCCACTCTCGGGCGCCGCCCCGACAATTTCCCGAACACTTACATCAAGAATTCGGGGGATTGCGACAGGACCAAATTCCTCTCCTTAGACGTCTGGACGTGAGCCCGGTCAGATGTGCACACCGCCCTCCGCCATGTGCGGGCCCAGCCGCGAAACACTCACCTGCCGATCATAAAATCTTGATCTTCTGAGCTTCTCAATAGTGGCCGGCAGTTTGCCAACTACGGAACCGGGTCAAGTCCGAAGGATGCTGGAAAATCGGGTCGAGGCGCACTCGGTTTCGGGGTACTGAGATAGCGACCCCGGTCGAGATCGTCGATCCTGACGCCACTGCGGCGCTCGCGGTTCTCACCGTGCCCGCTCATTTCCGCAGCCTCTGCACGACGGGCGACGTCGGACGGCTCCCCGCCGGCGCCACACGCTGAGCGTGCGCGCGGTTCAGTTCCTCGTGCATCCCCGTCTCGTTATCCAGCAAGTTTAGGACTTCGCCCTCCGATGAGCTCGTCGCATTCAAAAATGGTTCGGACCTGAGGCTCCGAAGCGCCGAGCTCGCAAGGCCGCCTGTAGTCGAGGCGACAGCGCCGCGAACACCCGCGCCTTGCGCCCCCGCTCGGCCTTTGCCTGGCCGCCACGGGCCCCCCACGCCCGCAGCTGCGAGCGATACCACGTCACGGTATGTCGCCCACCTTTCTGTCGGCGGAGCCGTCGTCCAAAGTCACGGTTGCCGACGAGGCCGCGTTTGACCGCCGACGTGACGCCGGCCTTCGCCGCGGCGAACCACCAGCCGTCGATCGGAAGTCGCGCTGCCTGCCGCCGGCGTATCGCCCACTCCAACCGCTCCCGCGCTACCCACGCCTGCGCGGGGGTCAGGCCGCTGTCGGCGCCGAAGTCCCCGACGGGATACAGCGTGTCCGGGCCGTCGCAGGCCGGTTCGCCATAGCGGGCACGCGGGCGGCGTTCGTAGCCTGCGAACGGCGTATGTCGCTTGGAGCAGGGCCGGGCCATCATCGCGGGCGCACCTCCACCACTTCGCCGTCAGCGGCGAGCTTGGCGAGCACGACGGCGCGGGCGTCGGGTCCCGCAAGGCTGATCAATGCCGTCAGCTCGTCCGCGGTCCAGACGGCGCCGCGCTCGGCGATCCCCCAAGCGACGAGCTTTGCCGCCTCGGTGGCATTCGGCGCCCACCACAGCACGCGATCGCACCAGGGAACGCGGAAGCCCACGGCGTCTCCCTCTCGCGCGAACGTGGCGAGCGCCTCACGGGTCAGCGACAGCATGGCGGGTCGGGACGGCGCCAAGAGCGCACGCACCTCAGCCTTGTGTTCACGGAGTAGCTCTCGGAGGTCGGGCGGTACGACGCTGGCCGGTCGAAAGCGGATGCGGTCGCCTTCGGGGATCAACTCGACCCCGCGGGCGCGCAGCGCGGCGACAATCGCCCCGGCCGTCGTCATACCGCGTCCTCGTCGGCATCGTCGGCCGGGCGCAGCATCGACTGGTTAGAACGGGAGCGGCTTTCATTGTTCCCATCGTTCCGGGCGTTCCCGACAGCACCTAAAGCGTTCCCGCCGCGTTCCACGGAGCCGTCCTTGCGTTCCGTCTGCGTTCCCGACCCCGTGCAGGAACGATGGGGAACGGTGGGAACGCTGGATTCGGCACCCCGTCTGACCCGGATCTGCCGCCGGCGGGCGCCCAGCTCTCGCTCGTCAATGAACTCGACGCAGACGCCGATCGCCCGTAGGCTCGGAGCCGCCCGGCGGAGAGCGCTAGCGAGGAAGCGCGGGGTCGTCGGCCACGTCCTCGCCCGCCTCGTCGCGTCGTCCGCGATCTTGTCGAGCTCCTCGAGCAGCTCCGCGGCGGTACCCTTCCAGTGCGCGTGCTGCTCAGCTAGCTGCCGCACCGCGGGCGCGATCGGCGAGGCGTCCAGCGCAAGACCGTGCGCGGAGAGCTGGTTACCAGCATACGCGGCGAGAAAGCCTCCCGCGGGCAGCCCGAGCGCCGGCTCGGCCGCGACGGCCCACGAGGCGAAGTCAGCCATCCGCGGCAATGAGGGCAACACGATCTCCCGGTGTCGGCTCAACGCGACAGCGACCGTATCAAGCAGCGCGCCCAGGAGCGCGGGCCGGGCCGCTTCGAATGCGCTCCAGTACTCGCGTCGTTGCCGCCGCTTCTCATCCGAGATTCGCGGTAGCTCCACGATCAAGGCGCGGTCGAACAGGTCGGCGCGACTGATGACCGAGTCGATGCCGTTGAGCATGATGGGTCGTGTTGCTGCGAAGATGATTTCGTCGTCGTCGCTGAAGAGGGTGCGCGTCGAGAATCCACCGCCGGTGCTGAGTCGGCACAGGCAGTCTGAGAGCCACGGCTCGATGTCTGAGAGGTTATCGAACACGAGGCACCATCCGTTGCTCGCCGCGATCATCACGTCGCGCACGTCGCGCGGCTCAGCGCGCAGCGGGGCCACGTTCGGGTCGAGGAGTGCGCGGAAGGTCTCTTGCAGCGTGCTCTTCGCAGTGCCCTGCTCGCCGAGCAGCGCCAGCACGGGGTACGGCCCCGTCGGCCGGAGCGCGGCTACGAGCCACGCGGCGAGCAACGTCCACTGCTCCTCGTTGTCGAGGTTTACGAAGTTCCGGAGGTCGTTGATGGAGCCGCCGCGGACGGGCAGCGGGAGCGGGAGCATCCCGCGGCTACGCTTGAACTTCACCGCCTCCTGCTTCTCCGTGATGCGCCAGCCGTCAGCGGTGATCTCGACGACGCGCCAGGTCTCGTCGCAGAGGTCGAGATAGATCGTCTCGTCATCACCCGCAACGCGGACGTGAACAGGGTGTAGGTTGCCCCCGAACTGCGCTCTTGCTTCGATCGCGCCCAGCGCATCTTGGAGCGCCTGCGCGCCCGGCGGCTTGCTCTCGATCGCGTAGAACTTCCCGACGAGCCAGCGACGAAACGCTTTCGACCGAATGGGGTAGGTCTCGTGGTGACCGTTGACCGCGACGGTGACGAAACACGTCTCACCGTCGGACGAGCGAAACAGATACTCGAGGTCTACCATCGCGGTCAGTAGCCGCGCTTGACCGAGCTTCGTCTCGATCACCGGATCGCCTCGTCGAGCGCATGCTCGGCCGCGAGCGCCTCGCGCTCCAGCCGGGCCGCGAGCGCGAACGCGTCCCACGCGGTCTCCCGATCTCCCAGCGCCGTCGCCAGGCGGCGCAGCTCGTCGCCCGCGGCGTAGCACCAGCGGACGCGCCGGGAGACCTCGGCGACTGATCGAGCGGCCGGGTCCGCCCACGGCTGCGCGCGCGCGATGCGAACCGCGAGCGTATGCACATCCGGCGGACGTTCGCTGTGTACTGTGGCGTGCGTTTCGAGAGCGAGATTCAACGCGCGGAGGATCTCGGCGTACCGGCAACCCGCGAAGCAGTGCAGCAGCACGCCGCGGGCGTCGTCGCGCTCGCGAATAGAGAGTGAGGCGCGCCGGTCCTCGTGCGCCGGGCAGCGCGCGATGTAGCCGCGCGTCGTTTGCCGCACGCCGGCGAGGCGGCTCACTACGTCGTCGAGCGCGATCACCGCAGGCGCGCCTCGACGCGGCCGGCTTCGATTAGCCGGTGCAGCTCGTCCTCTGGCACGAGCACTCGGCGTCCGAGCCGGATGTGCCCCAACCGGCGCGAGCGCAACCACGAGCGCACGGTGTAGATCGACACACCCAGCCGCTCGGCCGCCTCGTGAACGTGCAGCAACCCACCGCGAACGGAGAGCACATCCTCACTGGCCTTCGGGCCCATCATCTGAGCCTCCTTCTCGGCAAGTAGCGTCTCACCCGATGGAGCTAGTGACAACGATTCAGAGTACTTTGTTGTTGACAACAACTGGGCTGGTGTGGCACCGTTGCGACCGTGTACACGAAATCACTTCGCGACCGGGTGAGGCAGCGCCGCGATGCGGTGGAGCGCCTTCGTCTTGCTCTGGCGCTCGATACAAAAGCGAGGCTGTCCGACGCCGATCAAAGCAGCCTCACGCTCTACGCGGCTTCGATCGGCCCGCTCCATCGGGGCCACTCGCGGGCGTTCGGGCGCCGAGTGCTCATGACGTGGTGCGCCCGTCGTGATGCGGTGCTCGGCCAGCTCGTAGACGGGCACGACGCCCGCCTCGCGTTGCCCACGAATCGCGGTGTCGAGGTACGCCGCGCATCAGGCGCGCTCGGCGGAATTCAGGTCCGCCCAGTGGCCGGCTTCGCCGACGCGTTGCTACTCGCGGTCCTCGAGGATCTCCGCGTCGTAGGCATCGAGGCATTGACCCGGTGTGGCCATTGTGGGCGCCTGGGACTCCGGCTCAGGCAGGGCGGCCATCCCGCATGTTCGGCTCGTTGCGCGCAGGCGCTTCGGACGAAGAAGTATCGCCAGGAGCACCGCGACCGTTTCCGTGCCTCACGTCAGAAGGCATATCGCGAAGCCGTTGCCCGCCGGCTCAAAAAACCGGTGGAGAACGTGAAGGTTCAACAGCGCCGCCACAAGAGCCAACCGCACGAAGAACCGCCGAAGGAACTTGTGGATCAACGCGCCGCTGAGGCGCTCGCACGTCACCGTGCCGAGAACGCCGGGGAAAGTCCCGGTGAGGCGGAAGTCAGACGACAACGCGCTCGCGAGCCCAGGACCACCCTGAGGAACGTCACGGGCGGTTGGTACACAACGGCCACGCCCACGCGGAGGATCGCACGATGACCACGAGAGACGAGCAGCCCTGCACCACGACCGAGGCGGCCGTCCAGGCGCCGGCGTCTGATTGCAGACGGCGGTCCGCAGTGTCGCGCCGGCCGCGCAAGCTCGGCACCCGCGATGGGCTCTTTCAGCGGGGCGAGTGGTGGTGGATCGACTACACCGACGCCGAGGGCAAGCGCCACCGAAAAAAGGCGGCGCCCGATTATCAAACGGCGCGGCTGATCTACCGCGACACGGTGGCGAAGATCGCGCGCGGCGAAGTGATCGGCGTCCGCGAGGAAGGCATCCGGCTCAAGGACTTCACCGAGCGCAAGTACTGGCCGGCGGTCACGCCGACGCTCTCGGCGGAGGAGCAGCGGCGGGCACGGTCAATCCTCGACACGCAGATTCTTCCGCGCTTCGGAGGGACCAAACTTGTCCGCCTCCGGCGTGAGGAAATCGAGCGATGGCAGGCCGACCGACTCGCCGCCGTCTCAGGCTCCACGGTGAACAAGGAAGTGATGCGCCTCAAGCACCTGCTCAACCGCGCCGCGGCCTGGGGCTACCTCAAGGACACGCCCGCCCGCGGCGTCAAGCGGGCGAAGGAAGCGCCGGGCCGCGTCCGGTATCTCACACCGGAGGAGCGCGAGAAGCTCTTGAATGGCGCCGACGAAACGATCAAGGCGAAGGACGGCCGGACGTGGGTGATCCACCACGAGCCCAGCGCGGCACTCCGTCTCTACATCCTGGCCGCGCTTCAGACCGGCGCACGCCGCGGCGAGCTGCTCGCGCTGCGCTGGCGCGACGTCGACATGAAGGCCCGGACGCTGACGTTCCGGCAGACGAAGAACGGTGACGCGCGGACCGTCCCGATGACGGAGACGCTGCACGAGGCGATCGAGAAGCTCGCCCGCCCGCTCGACGGCGAGGCGCACGTGTTCCCCGAACGCGACCCCAAGGTGCTGTCCCGATCATTCGCACGCCTCGTGGACCGGCTCAGCATCAGGGATCTGCGCTTCCACGACCTTCGGCACGACGCCGCGAGCACGCTGACGATGGCCGGCGTCCCGCAGCGCACGATCATGGCCGTCTTGGGCCACCGCGACCCGCGGATGACATTCCGTTATCAGCACCTCACGCCGGAGCACCTGAGAGATGCCGCCCGAGCCCTCGAGACTCGGCCGCACGAGAGCCGGGTGGATGCCCAGGACGCGCCTCAAGTGGCACTATTTCGGCACTGAGGCAGAGAGCCGCCCGGGCCACGTCTCGCAAGTAGCTGTCGTGATTGGTAGGCGGAGCAGGGATCGAACCTGCGACCTCGGCCTTGTAAGGGCCGCGCTCTGCCAGCTGAGCTATCCGCCCGTGCGGGAGCGACGGCTCATCGTACCGCGAGTGCCGCTAGAGACCGAGCGCGCGGCGGCGCTCCGCCGTCGGGACGCCGTCGGCGTCCCAGCCGCGAAGCGCGTAGTACTCGTCGAGCATCCGCGCCAGCTCGGCGGGCGGACAGTACATGCCGGCGGACGGGCCCTCGGGAATCGGCTCGTGCATCACCTTCCACGGCAGCCGGTCGTCGGCGCGCCTGACGCCCTCGCGGACGTTGAAGAGACGCTCGAGATTCACGATGCGCTCGCCGACGCGCTCGAGCTCCTCGGCCGTCATGTCCCAGCCGGTGACCGAGCGCACCATCTCGGCGTACGGCTCGTCGACGAAGAGCCCGAAGCCGCGCTCGGAGGTGAAGCGGCACATCACCAGCGAGTCGCCGACGGCCGTGAAGTGCTGGCTGCGCGCCGCGAACGCGGGCTTGTCCTTCGTGCCGCGCCGGTCGTAGCCCTGCGCGTACTGCGGCGTCGGCCGCGTGTCGTGGTGGCTGCCGCCGCGCGTCGCGGTCGCGTAGCCGATCGAGAGACCCTTCAGCGCGCGCGCCGAGTGCGCGGGAAGCTCGAGGCCCTTCACCGCGTACACGAGGTTCTGGCCCTCGGGATGGACGTCGTGAGCGAGCCGCCACGCGCCCTCGGCGAGCCGGTCGCCGAATCCTTCGCGCGACGCCGTCCGCTCGACGAGCGTCAGCATTCCGCGCCAGTCGCCGAAGCCGAACGGCACGCCGATCTCTTTCGGATCGAGCCAGCCGCGCTCGATCGCCTCCGCGACGAACGCCAGCGTGACGCCCATCGAGATCGTGTCCATGCCGAGGAGGTCGCAGAGGTCGTTGGCGAGGATCAGCGATTCCGGATGCGCGATGCCGAGCATGGGGCCGAGCGCGAAGATCGTCTCGTACTCCGGCATCTTCGCCTTCTTGCCGCCGAACTCGCCCTCCGCGATCGCGTACTGCTTGCCGCACGCGACCGGACACTTGAGACACGTCGTGTCCTTGTCGTGATAGTGCGCCTTCATCTCCTCGCCGCCGATCGCGCGCGCCTCCGCGAACGTCTCGGCCTTGAGGTTGTAGGAGCCGAGGCCGCCGAGCGCGTTGATCGGGCCCACGAGGAACGGCGTGCCGAATGTCGAGAGCGCCTTCGTGCCGGTCTTGAGCGGCTCGCGCGTGCGGTCGATCAGCGCCTTGAGCGCGGCGGCATCGGCCACCTCGGTCTTGAGCCCGCCCTTCACCACGACGGCCTTCACGTGCTTGCTGCCGAGCACCGCGCCGAGCCCGCCGCGCCCGGAGACGCCTTCGCGATTCTTCCAGTAGTGCGCCATCGCCGCGAAGCGCACGCGCCGCTCGCCCGCCGGACCGATCGCGATCGCGTCGGCGTCGGCGCCTTCGGCCGCGACGATCGCGCTCACCGCGTCGCGCGTGGTGCGTCCCCACAGGGTGCCGGCCGGCTTGATCGCGGCGCCGTTCTCCGAGACGACCACATATGACGGCGCGGACGCGCGTCCCGTGATCATGACCGCGTCGAACCCGGTGCGCTTGAGCGTCGCGGGAAACCGGCCGCCGAACGTGGAGTCGAAGAAGAGGTTCGTGAGCGGCGACTTCGCGGCGACGCACGCGCGGCTGTTGCCGGGCACGGTGGTGTCGGTGACGGGGCCGACCGCGAAGACGATGGCGTTCGCGGGATCGAAGGCGTCGACGCCCGCCGGCACGTGCTCCCAGATGAGCTTCGCCGCGAGCCCGTTGCCGCCGAGAAACGCGCGCGCCGTGTCTTCCGTGACCGCTTCCGTGCGCGAGGTGCCGCGCGTGAGATCGACGATGAGGACGCGTCCGCCGTAACCCTTCATCCCCTGGAGCCTTTCATGGCCGCCTCAGTATGCCTCAGTGGACCGCGAAGCCTCGGATCACCCCGGCCCGAGTTCGGAAGGGCGCGGGGAGAGCCGCGAGCTCGCGCTTGGCGACGTCGGCGAGGTCGGCGGGGAGATTGGCCTGCGCCAGCAGCTTCCTGTAGACGATCGCGGCGGCGTCGAGCTGCTTCGCGGCGGCGAGGCTCTGGGCGGCAAAGAGCAGCGACGTGCCGGCGACGGGCGTGTTCGGCGCCACGTACGCGGCGGTCATGAAGTATTCCGCGGCCGCGAGCGCCTCGCCCTCGCCGCGGTACGTCTCGCCGATCGCCTGCGCCGCTTCCGCGGCGATCGCCGGATCGCGCTCGAGGACGATCGACTGCAGCAGCGTGCGCGCCTCTCCGAACTTCTTGCCGGCGAGCAGCACGCGCGCCTGGCCGACGGCGGCGTCGCGCCGGACTTCGGCCACGCGGCTGTCCCGCATCGCGGCCGCGTACGCGTCCTGCGCGCCGGGCATCTGCCCCGCGGCTTCGCGCGCGCGCCCGAGGGCCAGCCACGCCCGGCCGACGTCCGGATGCTTCGGATTGTCGGCGACGAAGCGCTCGAGCGTCGTGGCGGCCTCGGCGGCGCGGCCCGTGTTGATCTGGGCCTCGGCCACCGCCACCATCGCGGCGTCCGCGAACGGGCTCTTGGGATAGCGCTGCCGCAGCAGCTCGTAGCTCTCCTGCGCGACCGGCCACACGCGCGCGGACGCGGCGCCGCCGCCCACGCGCTCGAGCGCGTCGTCGGTGACCTCGTGCGACGGAAACTCCGCGACCAGACGCTTCGCGTTGTCGAGCGCCTCCTGCCAGTTCTTCTGCTCCACGGCGGCGCCGGTGAGCACGTAGAGCAGTCGCGGCGCGCTCGCAGGGCTCGCGTGCGCGAGCTCGGCACGCGCGATCGGGACGAAGCTCTGCGTGTCTCCCTTTTGATGCGCCACGACCGCGAGCCCGTACTCGGCCGCCGCCGTGACGGCCACCGGCCCGGCGTCGCGCGCGTCGCGCAGGGTCTTGGTCGCCTCGTCGAGACGTCCGGCGCTGAGCGCGACGGCGCCGGCGCCCAGCGTGCCGAGCCCCGTCTCGCCGGCCTTCGCGGCCTCGGCGAACGCCTTGCCCGCATCCGCGGGCTTGCCGGTCGCGAGCAACACCGCGCCGAGCGCCGCCTGGGCGCGCCCGACCAGCGCGGGCTCCGGCGCGCGGCGGATCCACTCGCGCAGGATCGGCTGGGCGCCGTTCGCGTCGCCGGCGCGCAACATGAGCAGCGCGCGATTGAGCTTCGCGAACTCGATGCGCGGATGCGCGGCGTAGCCCGCGAGCACGCGGTCCACGAGCCCGCGCGCCTCGTCGATGTCGCCGTCCGTCAGCGCGAGCTCGGAGGCCAGCATCAGCGCGTCGCCCGCGAGCGCGTGCTCGGGCTGCGTCTTGACGAAGTCGAGGAAGATCCGGCGCGCGTCGTCGCTGCGTCCCTGGCGGTACGCCGTCCAGCCGAGCGCGAGCCGCACGCCCGCGGCTTCGTTCGCCGGCACCTCGACGAGCGCGCGCCGGAACGCGTCGGCGGCCGCCGTGTAGTCGCCCGCGCGATACGCGGCCTCGCCGCGCAGGAGGAGCGCGATGTTGCGCAGCTCGACCGGCAGCGGGGCGGAGAGCAGCGGCGCCAGATCGGTCGCCGCCTGCGCGAACTCGCGCAGCTCGAAGTTCGTGCGCGCGAGCCGAAGCAGCGCGTGCCAGCCGAGCAGACCGCTCGCCTCGATCTGCCGCGCGAGCTCGTACTGCGTGCGCGCGTCGTCGCGATTGCCCTCCGCGTACGACGCGTCGCCGTAGACCAGCAGCACCCACGCGCGCGAGCCCTGATCGAGCTGGCCGCTCAGGAGATCCTGGATGATCGGCACCGCATCCGCCCCGCGCTTCGCCTCCACCGCGCCGGCGGCGAGCCGCAGCATGACCGGCATCAGCAGCGGCGAGCGGCGCGTGCGCAAGGGCTCGACCGCGCGGCGCGCGCCCTCGATGTCGCGCGCGCCGAGCAGTGCCAGCGCGAGACCGGCATCCGCCCAGTCGCGCTCGAGCGCGCTGTTGCCAGCGGTGGAGCGCACGGGCATCGCGAGCACCGCGCGGAACGGCGTCACCGCTTCTTTCGGATGGCCCGCGGCGAGCGTCCACCAGCCCTGCCGCAGCAAACCGGTCTCGAGCAGCGCGTGCGCGCCGCCGTCGGTGAACCGCTTCAGCTCCGCTTCGGCGTTCGGATAACGCCCGATGCGGCCCAGCGTCTCGCCGTGCCAGAACGAGACGTCGCGCGCGATCGGCGAGGGCGGCGTGCGCGCGAGGAGATCTCCCCACACGCGCTCCGCATCCTCGAAGCGTCCCAGCCCGTAGAGGGCGAGGCCGAGTCCGTGACGCGACCACCCGTCGAGCGGCGGCGGCACCGGCGCGCCCGAGAGGCGCGCGAAGATGTCGCGCGCGCGCGACACGTCTCCTCCGCGCAACGCCGTCCATCCACTGCCCAACTGCGCCCACACCGCGAGCGGCTGCTGCGGGTCGTTCGCGACCTGGCGGAACACCGGGTCGGCGAGATCGGACCGGCCGAGCGCGTAGTGGGTCTCCGCGAGCCAGTACCGCGCCTCGGCGATCACCTCGCGCTCGGACGCGCCACGCACCGACTGCTCGAGCACCTCGCGCGCCTTTTCGAGCTCGCCGCGATAGAAGCGCGCCATCCCGCACTTGAGCTGTTCGCTCGCGCTCGGCAGCCACGCCCAGATGCACGGCACCGCGCCGGGCGCCCCGAGCGGCGCGATCGGCTTGTCCACGGCCGGAATCGCGACGGCGGCCGGGCGCAGCGGCGGGATGTCGCTCGGCGGCGGCGGCAGCGGCGGAGTCGGCGCCGCGATCGCCGGCTTGTCGAGCGGCGCGGAGACGAACGGAATGACGGCGGCGACGTCGGGCGGCGGCGGCATCAGCGGCAGCGGCGTGGCCGCGGTCAGCGCGAGCCACGCGAGAGCGAGCGCGACGAGACGCGGCATCACGATTTGGTCTTCGCGAGCCGCGCGCGCACGGCTTTCACGCGCTCCTTCGCCCAGTCGCGGAGCCGGCTGTCCGGGCTGTCGGTCGCGACGGATTCGTACGCGCTGAGCGCGGACTTCAGATTCTGCTGCTCCTCGTGCGCGAGCCCGAGCCCCGCGAGCGCGCGGAACCGGACGGCGGCGTCGACGCCCTCGACCTTGGTGACGTCCTGGAACGCCTTCACCGCGTCGGCGTAGCGATTCAGCTTCAGGTCGGCTTCGCCGCCGAGCAGCAGAGCCTCCGCGCGCACGGGGAGTTCCTCGGTCTGCGCGGCCGCGCGGGCGAGCGTCGTCGCGTCTTTCCAGTCCTTGCGCTTGAACGCGATGTTCGCCAGATCGAGCGCCGCCCGGCGCGCGAGCTCGTGCTCCGGATACTCCTTGCGCAGGCGGCGCAGCGCCGCCTCCTGATCCTTCGTGGCGCCGCGACGCTCGGCGTTGGTCGCCGCCTCGTAGAGGCCTTCGGGCGTCGGCGCTTCCTTCATCTGCTTCTGATAGGCGGCCTCCAGCTCGGCCTTCGTGCCGACGCGCGCGGCGGACTGGCCCGCGAGCTGTCGCGCCGACGGCGCCAGCTCGTGCCTCGGGTTCGCGTCCGCGAACGCGCGAAGGTCGGCTACGCCGTTCTTGACGTCGCCGCCGCGCACGCGCGCGAGCCCGAGGTAGTACTGCGCGTCGGGCCGCAGCGCGTGATTCGGATACCTGGCCGGGAAGTCCGCGAGCAACGGCTGGGCGTCGTCGTATTTCTTCGCGTCGATCAGCGTGCGCGCCAGATAGAGCGTGGCCGACGGCGTGATGGCGTTGTCGGGATACGTCGCGATGACCTCACGGAAGTACTTGATCGCCGCGTCGGGCTTCTTGCTCTCGAGCTCGACCCACGCGAGCCCGTAGAGCGCGTCGGGGGCGATGGGCGCCGCGGGATCCTCGCGGTAGAGCTCGTCGAAGAGCGAGCGCGCCTCGGCGTAGCGCTTGAGACGGAACAGCGCCTCCGCCTCCCACAGGCGCGACTCGTTGGGCCGCCCCACGCTCGGCGCCATCCGTTGCGCCTTGCGGAACGTCTCCAGCGCGCGCTCGTGCAGGCCGACGCCGAGCCACGCGCGCCCGAGGAGCAGCGTCGCGTTCGGCACGCGCCCGTCGCCGGGATAGTCGGTGACGAATCGCTCGAGCACCCTCGCCGCCAGCGCGTTCAGCCCGTCCGCGAGCGCGCTCTCGCCCACGAGATAGAGGCGGTCGGCTTCCTCGAGCGCGGGCGACGGCGACGGGACGGCGGCGAGAAGGAGCAGGACGAAGGCCGAGAACAGCCACGATCGGCGCTTCATGGTGACGATTCATGGTAGCACGCCGCTCGCGGGCGGTATGCTTGTCGCGACGTGAAGCTCTGCGTGTTCGACCTCGATCACACCCTCGTGAACTCGCCTCTGGATCTCGCCGCGATGGCGCTCGACATTCGCGGGATGCTCGAGCGCGCCTGCGGGCCCCTTCCCGCGCGCGAGGACCGCTACCGCGTCGGCGAGCTGATCGATCGCTGCCGCGCCGAGTCCGCGGACCTCGAAGCGGCCGCGTGGACGATCGCGCTCGACCACGAGCGGCGCGCGGTCGACCAGGCGTGGCTCGAGCCGGGCGCCCTCGAGGCGATCCTCGGCGCGCGCGGGGCCGGCTACGGCGTCGCGCTGTGGACCAACAACGCGCGCTCGGTGACGGAGATCGCGCTCGGGCGCTTCGGCCTGATCCCGCACTTCGACCTGATCGTCACGCGCGACGAGATGGGCGCGCTGAAGCCGGCGCCCGACGGCTGGGCGGTGATCGCGCGCCACTTCGACGGCGTGAGCACGGACGCCGAGGTCCGCGCGGAGCGCGCGGTCGTGGTCGGCGACTCGTGGGTCGACGGCCTCGCGGCGGCGAAGGCCGGCGTGCCGTTCGTCGCGTATCGCGCGAGGGTGACCGATCTCGCGCGCTGGGGCATCGAGCCCGTCGCGCACTTCACCGACCTGGCCGCGCTGCCCGCGTGGCTGGCGGCCCGCGCGACCGACTAGTGGATCTCTTCGGCAATCGCGAAGATCCCGGATTCACTCCGGGGCCCCTCGCCGACCGGATGCGGCCGCGCACGCTCGACGAGGTCGTCGGGCAGGAGCACCTCCTCGGTCCGGGCAAGGTCCTGCGGCGCGCGCTCGAGCAGGGCGAGCTCCACTCGATGATCCTCTGGGGGCCGCCGGGCTCCGGCAAGACGACGCTCGCCTCGCTGATGGCGCACGTGAGCGGCGCGCGGTTCGTCGCGTTCTCCGCGGTGCTCTCGGGCGTGAAGGAGATCCGCGCGGTGATCGCGGAGGCCGAGACGCACCAGCGGCGCGGGATGAGGACCGTGCTGTTCGTCGACGAGATCCATCGCTTCAACCGCGCTCAGCAGGACGCGTTCCTGCCGCACGTCGAGCGGGGAACCATCGTGCTGATCGGCGCCACGACCGAGAACCCGTCGTTCGAGGTGAACGCGGCGCTGCTCTCGCGCTGCCGCGTGTACGTGCTGAACGGGCTCGGCGAGAGCGAGCTGGCGGCGATCCTCCGCCGCGCGCTCACGGACCGCGAGCGCGGGCTCGGCGGCTTCCACGCGGACGTCGACGACGTCGGGCTTGGGGCGATCGCGCGCATCGCGAACGGCGACGCGCGCGGCGCGCTCAACATCCTCGAAGTGGCCGTGGCGCTGGCGCCCGAGAGCGGCGGCCGCCGGCGCGTCACCGAGGCGACGATCACCGAAGCCGCGCAGCGCCGCACGCTCCTCTACGACAAGGCGGGCGAGGAGCACTACAACCTGATCTCCGCGCTCCACAAGTCCCTGCGCGACTCCGATCCCGACGCCTCGCTCTACTGGCTCACGCGCATGCTCGAAGCGGGCGAGGACCGGCTCTACATCGCGCGCCGGCTCGTGCGGTTCGCGTCGGAGGACGTGGGCAACGCGGATCCGCGCGCGCTGACGCTCACGCTGGCCGCGAAGGAGGCCTACGACTTCCTCGGGTCGCCGGAGGGCGAGCTGGCGCTGGCCCAGGCGACGCTCTTCCTCGCCCTGGCGCCCAAGTCGAACGCGGTCTACGTCGCCTACGGCGAGGCGCAGAAAGACGTCCAGGAGCGGCCGGCCGAGCCGGTCCCCCTCCACATCCGGAACGCGCCGACGGGCCTGATGAAGAACCTCGGCTATGGCAAGGGCTACCAGTACGCCCACGACGCCCCCGACGCGCGGGTCGATCAGGACGACCTTCCCGCCTCGCTGCGCGGCCGGGAGTACTACCGGCCGACGAACCGGGGGCTGGAAGCCGAGCTCGGACGCCGTCTGGCCGAGTGGAAACGGTGGCGAGCGGAGCGGAGGCGCGGCTGAGCCAGCCGGGAGAGCCCGACTCAGGGTTCTCCCTTATTAATCCGTGCCGCGTGCCGATGACCACCGTGTGGAGCCCTTCGTCGGCCGCGTGAGCGCCCCAGCCATCGCCGCCGGGATCGCGCTCATCCTCCTCGGGGGGTGCACGCGGCCGGACAGCGTGGAGGTTTCCGTCACCCGCTGCAGCCCGCGCGAGATCCGGCACGCCGGCGTGTTCGACGGGACCCTCAGCAGCGCGGTGGCCCGGCAGGCGGCCGAGAACCGGAGCTACCGGGACTGCCTCGAGCGGCGGAGCGTCCGGGTCGCGCGCTAGGGAGCCGGCGCCGGAGCGCCGGCTGAAGGGTCAGGCGCCGGGAGCCCCGGCGAGCATGGCGGCGGGCCGAGGACGAGCGCCGGGCGGAGATCGTCGCAGCGCGCGAGACCCCTCGGAGCCGTCCGCGGCGAGCGAGACGTCATACCCGGCGGTTCGCAGCATCGTGGCGATCATCTCGCGGGGGTCGGCGTTGTCGTCGACGACCAGAGCGTGGCTCAAAGCGACGCGGAGTGTACCATCGGTCAGATGCGACGGCGACGCGTGGGCGTGATCTTCGGCGGGCGCTCCGGCGAGCACGAGGTGTCGCTGGCGTCGGCGGCGTCGGTCATGGCGGCGTTGCAGCAGCGCGGCCACACGGTGATCCCGATCGGCATCGCCCGCGACGGCCGCTGGGTCGTCGGCGGCGATCCGATGCGCGTGCTCTCCGACGAAGCGCGCCGCGCGCTGCCCTCCGGCGACGCGACCGGCGGCGCGAAGAAGGCGCTGGCCGACCGCGCGGACACCCAGCACGCCGCCACGTCTTCCCTCGCCCGCATGGAGCCGCCCGGGGGCCTGCCCGCGGAGCTCCGCCAGGACATGGACGTCGCGGTCATCATGCTCCACGGCCCGTACGGTGAGGACGGCACGATCCAGGGCCTGCTCGAGCTCGCGGGCGTGCCGTACACGGGCGCGGGCGTGATGGCGTCCGCGATCGGCATGGACAAGGCGATGATGAAGACCGTCTTCCAGGCCAACGGCTTGCCGATGGTCCCGCACATCGTCGGGCTCCGGCACGAGTGGAAGCGCGAGCCGAACGCGGTCGCCGCGCGCGTCGCGAAGGAGATCGGCTTCCCGTGCTTCGTGAAGCCGGCCAATCTCGGCTCGAGCGTCGGCATCAGCAAGGTGAAGACGGCTGACGAGCTGCCCGCGGGAATGGACGAGGCCGCGCGCCACGATCGCAAGATCGTCGTCGAGCGCGGGATCGCCGCGCGCGAGATCGAGGTCAGCGTGCTCGGCAACGACGTCGCCGAGGCCTCGCTGCCGTGCGAGATCATCTACACCGCCGAGTGGTACGACTACGAGACCAAGTACATGGAAGGGCTCGCGCGGCTGGTGATCCCGGCGCAGATCTCGCCCGAGCTCACCGCGCGGTTCCGCGAGCTCGCGATCAAGACCTTCCACGCGATCGACGCCGCGGGCATGGCGCGCGTCGACTTCTTTCTTGCGCCGGACGACGCGATCTATGTGAACGAGATCAACACGATCCCCGGGTTCACGAGCACGAGCGGCTACGCGAAGATGTGGGCGGCGACCGGCGTCGATTACCCGACTCTTATCGATCGCCTGCTCGAGCTTGCGCTCGAGCGGCATCGATGACATGGGGGGTGCGAGATGCACCCCCCCAAGCCCCCCTGCCGTGACTCCCGGGCTCTTCGTCATCACCGGCGGCGGCACCGGAGGGCACACGAGCCCGGGACTCGCCGTCGCCTCCGTTCTGACGTCGCGCGGGCATCGCTGCGCCTGGATCGGCAGCTACGACGGCATCGAGGCCAGGCGCGTGCCCGCTGCCGGGATCGAGTACGTCGCGATCTCGACCGGCAAGCTCCGGCGCTACTGGGATCGGCGCAACGTCACCGATCTCCTGATCAACGTGCCGGCTGGAGTCGTCGGCGCGTGGCGCGCGCTCGGACGGCTGCGGCCGCGCGCCGTGTTCGGAACCGGCGGCTTCGTCGCGCTGCCCGTGGTCGCCGCGGCGGCCGCGCGCGGGATTCCGGCCGTCATCCACGAGCAGACCGCGGTGCCCGGCCTCGCGAATCGCGTGTCGGCGCCGCTCGCGCGCCGCATCGCGGTCACGTACGCGGACTCCGCGCACCACTTCCCCGCCGCCAAGGTCGCCGTCACCGGCAACCCCGTGCGTCCCGAGCTGCGCCGTGGCTCGCGCGCCGACGCGTTCGCGCGCTACGGCTTCGATCCCGGCGTGCCGCTCGTCTACGTCACCGGCGGCGCGCTCGGCGCGAACCGGATCAACCGCGCGGTCGGCGAGGTGCTGCCGGCGCTGCTCGCGCACGCGCAGATCGTCCACCAGTGCGGCGACAACCCGGCCACCGGCGACCTCGCGTGGCTGCGCGAGCGGCGCGCCGCGCTGCCGCCGGACCTCGCCGCGCGCTACGTCGTGACACCGTTCGTGGGCGCGGAGCTCGCCGATCTCTTCGCGGCGACGTCGCTCGTGATCGGCCGCGCCGGCGCCGGCACGGTGAACGAATGCTGCCAGCTCGGCCTCGCGGCGCTCTACGTGCCGCTGCCGGGAACGAGCGGCGACGAGCAGACGGCGAACGCGCGGCTCGTCGAGCGCGCGGGCGGCGCGGAGCTCTTGCCGCAGAGCCTGCTCACGCCGGCGACGCTCGCGGAGCGTGTGGCGGCGCTCGTCTCGGCCCCGGACCGGCTCAAGACGATGGGCGAGCGCGCGACGGCGCTCGCGGTGCCCGACGCGGCCGAGCGGATCGCGGACCTGCTCGAAGCGCTCGAGACGACACCACCATCAGCGCGTGGAACTCGTTGAAGAGTGCCGGGTCGGACGGCAGGTGCGCTTCGAGCAGCGCGCGCGCCTGCTCGTACGTCGCGGACGCGGGGAGCAGCCGGTGATGCGCCAGCACGCGGCGCGTGGCGGCGTCGCCGAGAGCGACCGGACGTCCGGCCGCGTGGAGCAGGATCGCGTCGACGGTCTCGGGCCCGAGGCCCGGGATCTTCAGCATCTCGGCGCGCAGCGGTCCGAGCGGCGCGCGCCGCATCCCGTCGAAGCGGCCGCCGAAGCGCTCGCGGAGCCACGACGTGAAGCGCCGTACGCGCCGCGCCGCGAGGCGCTCCGTTCCAGTGGAGCGGATGACGGCGGCCGCGACCTCGGGCGGCGTCCGTCCGCGCGGCCGGCGTTGCGGGCCGAAGCGGCGGAGCATCGCGACGTGAAGCCGCAGCAAGCGCGCCTTCACCCGATCGCGCGGCGGGCCGGGAATCCGGCGCCACGCGCTGAGGCTCGTTAGGCGGGTGCTGGGGCTCATCGTCCTCCTTCAGACGCTCACGCTCGCGCTGAGCGGGCCGGCGGCGTCACCCGAGTATCTGCCGATCTGGGTGGCCGCCCACGACGGGCACTTCGCGCGACAGGGTCTCACGGTCAACCTCAAGCCGACGCGCTCGGAAGTCGGCGCCGCGGAGGCCCTCGCGCAGGGCCAGGCGGATCTCGCGGCGACGTCCGTCGAGGCGCTGCTGCGGTTCGGTGTCCGCGAGGGCCAGCACCCGCGGCTCCTGCTCGGGCTGACGGCGGCGCCGCCCGTCGCGCTCGTGCTCGACGCCGGGCACACGGCGCGTGTGCGCGCGGTGACGGATCTCGCGGGCCTGCGCGTCGGCATCGCGGCGCCCGGCGTCGCCGAGCACGCGTGGCTGAATTTCATCCTCGCGCGGGCGCGCCTCACGCCCGCGCAGGTCAACGTCGTCAGCGCGGGGAGCCAGGGACTGGCGCGCGCGCTGTCGACGGGAGACATCCACGCGGCCGTGGTGCCGGACGCGCTCGCCTCGGAGCTGGTCGCCGCCCGGCGCGCGACGATCCTGGCCGACCTCCGGACGCCGGCCGCCGCCGAGCGCGCGCTCGGCATCTCCACCGTCAGCGCGGCGGTGTTCGTCCGCGGCGATCGTCGCCCGGGCGAGCGCGAGCTCGCGGCGTTCACCAGGGCGATCGTCTCCGCGGAGGCGCGGCTGGTGACCGGGGGCGCGTCGGAGCTGGCCGAGAAGCTGCCGCGATCGGTGGTGGGCTCGGTGGAAGAGTTCGACGCGCGCGTGCGCCAGGCGAAGGGACTCTATCTGCCCGAGGGGCGCGTGACGGAAGAGCAGCTCGAGATGACCTCGCTGTTCCTCCGCGACCAGCTGCCGCTGCCGGCTCGGGCGCGCATCCAGCTGCTTCCTCCGGGGCGCGTCAGGGCGACGCCGGGCCGCTGATCGTCACGCCGGCTTCGCGCAGCAGACGGGCCGTGAGCTCGAGCGGCAGGCCGACGACGTTGGTGTACGAGCCGACGACCGCGTCGACCAGTCCGCCGTCGAGGTCCTGCACGGCGTAGCTGCCGGCCTTGTCGAGGGTTTCGCCGCCGCTCGTATACCGCTGGATCAGCGCGTCGGAGTACCGCGCCATGATCACGCGCGTGACCTCGCTGTCGCTGCGCACGCGGCCGTCACGCGGCGTGACGACCGCGACGCCCGTGATCACCTCGTGCTCGCGCTCCCGCAGCCGGCGCAGCATCGCGGCCGCCTCCACCGTGTCCGCGGGCTTTCCGAGCGCGTCGCCGTCGATGACGACCATCGTGTCGGCGGCGATGACCACGTCGGCGTCGGTCTTCGCCGCCACCGCCCGCGCCTTGCGCTCCGCGAGCCGGGTGATCGCGGGCGCGAGCGGGCCGGGCTCGAGCGTCTCGTCGATCGCGCTCGGGATCGCCTGGAAGTCGACGCCGAGACGGGCGAGCAGCTCACGGCGGCGCGCCGACGCGGACGCGAGCACGACCCGCGGCGACACTCGCGAAGGGCCGGGATTCATTCCCGGCCCGGAGCGTGGGGGGCTTGGGGGGTGCGTCTCGCACCCCCCATGTTCACAGCCGACGGAGAGCGAGCGCGGCGAGGACGACGCCGAGAACGCCGACGACGTTGACCTTCAGCATCATCCCGAAGGTCAGCGCGATGAACCGGAGATCCACCGTCGCCGGGGGCTGCAGGCCGATCTGGGGGCCGCGCGTGAGGAGGTCGTGGATGACACCGCTCGGCAGCAGGCTCGCGACCAGCTCGCCGAGCAGCGAGCCGACGACCAGTCCCGCCACCACGATCAGCACGATCAGGCCAAGGCCGCGGGAGGCCGCCACGGGCGCTTAACCTTGACCGTCCATGACGGTCAAATGTCTCACGTGACGATCAGCGGCTCCGCGTCGGTGACGACGCGGGTCTCGGCGGCCACGGCGTCGCGGATGAAGCGGGGAAGCGCGAAGGAGTGCTGATGCGTCACGCCGTCCCAGTACCGCAGCGGCTTCCTGAGGCGCTTGGCGATCGCGTCATCGACCTCCGCCGGCGTGATGCGCCGGGGATCGACGCCCTTCGTCGCCACGAGGAATCCCCACGGGACGCCGAAGCAGGAAATGAATGCCTGGTACGGCGCGATCACCGGGAACGCTTTGCCTACCGTCCGGCACATCGCGGTGAAGAACGCGAGCTCGCCGACTTTCGTCATGCCCGCCTGCATCGTCATCGTCCCGCCCGGTGTCAGGCGGTCACGGACGAGCTCGTAGAACTCGCGGCTGAAGAGCCGGCACGCCGGGCCGGCCTCCATCGGCTCGGTCAGGTCGAGCGAGATGAAGTCGAAGCGCTCGGTCGTGTTCTCGAGGAACGCGCGCGCGTCCTCGTGGCGGAGCTCGGTGCGCGGATCGTCGAACGCGCCCTGGTGGTGCTCCGGGAGGTGGCGCCGGCAGAGCTCGACCAGCTCGCCGTCGATGTCGACCATGACCGCACGCTGGATCGATGGGTAGGCGAGCACCTCGCGCAGCGTGGCGCCCTCCCCGCCGCCGACGACCAGCGCGGTGCGCGGCGGCCCGGCCGTCGCGAGCATGCCGGGATGGACGAGCGCGTCGTGGTAGATGAACTCGTCGCCCTGGCTCGACTGCATCCGGCCGTCGAGGACGAGGAGCTTGCCGAAGCCGACGGTCTCGAGGATGTCGGCTTGCTGGAAGGCGGTCCTGGCGGAGGCGATGGTCCGGACCACCGCGTGGAAGTGCCCGTCACCCGGGGTCGTGTTCTCGATAAACCACGTGCTTGACGGCCGGCGGCCGTCAATGGTCACGTCACCGCCCCGAGGGAAAACCCCCGGTCAAGCGACCGCGACCGGGCTCTTGTTGACGACGGGCGTGGCGGAGTTCATGAACATCCCGCGCTGCATCTCGACGACGGACGTCCGCTCGGCGCCGAACTGCTCGACCAGGTAGTTGGCCGCGACTTCCGGCTGGAGCACGTCGCCGCACGAGAAGATGTCGACCGCGGCGTAGCGGTACTCCGGCCAGGTGTGGATGGACAGGTGGGATTCGGCGATGACCACGACACCCGAGATCCCGAACGGGTTGAACTCGTGAAACACGACGTCGACGATGGTGGCCTGGGCCCTGCGGGCGGCTTCGACCAGTGCGCCCTTGACCGCCTCCAGGCTGTTGATGGCGTCGAGGTCGCAATCGAACAACTCGAGGAGCATGTGCCGTCCCAGAGCGTTCAATCCACTCACCCTCCTTGTCCCGTCCGGGCCATCTACCGCACTTCTCCTGCGGCGCATCTCGCGCCACGCTTCGCGGCGGGAAAATTTCCGTCGCGCTTCGAAAAACTTGACGGTGATTCCGTCACTCTGTGCTGCACTAGCCCAATGTATGGTCCCGTTTTTGCCATTGCAAGAAAAAAACGTGTCTGGCGGCGGATTTTCGGAGCGCTCGAGAGCGCCGACGACGGCGTTTTTCTCTTGCATTAAGTCGCGAGGCCGCTATTGTGAGAACCGATTTCTTCGCGCGCGACGCTGGCGAGCGGCGCGCGACACGATGGGAGGCGAGAAGGAGGAATTGATGACGAAGAAGGTCACGCTGGCGGCGGCGACCGCGGGGCGCGCGGAGGGCGGCACCACTCTCAACGCCTTCGACAACGCGCTTCTCGCGGCGGGCATCGGCAACATCAACCTCATCAAGGTCTCCAGCATCCTGCCTCCCGAGGTTCCCGTGGTCGAGCTCCCCAAGATCAAGCCCGGCGCCCTCATCCCGACGGCCTATGCCGCGATGACGAGCGACGTCCCGGGCGAGACGGTCGCGGCCGCGGTCGGCTACGCCATCCCCGATGACCCCGCGAAAAACGGCGTCATCATGGAGTTCCACGGCCACGCGACCCGCGACGAGGCCGAGCGGCAGATCGAGCTCATGCTCCAGGAAGCCTTCCGCGTGCGGGGCGAGCCGATCCGGGAGATGAAGGTCGTCGCCGTCGCCCACACCGTCCAGAAGATCGGGTGTGCGCTGGCCGCGATCACGCTGCTCGCGGAAGAGGACCTCCTCTAAGCTGCGAGCGGTTTCACCGCGCTTCATCGCCTGCGACGCGGACCGTGGCGATCGCCGCGTCGTGATCTACGGGATTCCCTTCGAGGGCCAAGTCAACCTGCGCAAGGGCGCGGACGGCGGGCCCCGCGACCTTCGTATCGCCTCCGACTCCATCGAGACCTACTCGCCGATGCTCCAGCGCGACCTGGAAGACCTCGGGCTCGTGGACATCGGCGACTGCGTCCTTCCCGACGGCGCGCCGCCCCGCAAGCAGCTCGACGCGGCCCGGGAACAAATTTCCCAGTGGTGGCGGCCCGGGCTGCTGCCCTTCATGCTCGGCGGCGACCACACGGCGACCGTGCCGGTCATCGAGGTGCTGGCGCCGCACTTCCCCGACCTCGTGGTCCTCCAGCTCGACGCCCACCCGGACCTGAGAGAAGAGTTCCTCGGCGAGCGGTACAACTACGCCTCGGCGATGGCGCGGGTGATGGACACGGTGCCGCCCGAGCGTGTCTACCAGGTCGGCATCAGGACCGGCGCGCGCGAGGAGTACCAGCGCCGGCGCCCGCACTTCTTTCCGGGCTTCGAGAGCTCGCCGCTCGACGCCGTCCGCCGGATCCTGCCGGAGCTCACGGGCCGCCCCGTCTACGTGACGATCGACGTCGACGTGCTCGACCCGAGCGAGGCGCCGGGCACGGGATCGCCGGAGCCGTGCGGGATCCGGGCGGCCGAGCTGGTCGCGATCGTCCACCTGCTCGGCCAGGCCTCGGTGGTCGGCGGCGACCTCGTCGAGGTCGCGCACGCGTGGGACGCGAGCGCGCGCACCGGCATCACGGCCTCGTGGGTCATTCGCGAAGCGCTCCTCGCCTGGTGGGGAAAGTGAGCCGCCACTACACCGCGCCGCGGCTCTACGAGATCGCGTTCGATATGAACCGCAAGGGCGAGGTGGACTTCCTGCGCCACTGCTTCGGGAAGTTCGCGCGCGGTCGCGTCCGCCGCGTGCTCGACATCGCGTGCGGCACGGGACCGCACCTCACGCGGCTCGCCGACCACGGCTACGCGATGGCCGGCCTCGATCTCTCGCGCGCGAACATCGAGTTCCTCCGCGAGCGGCTCGCGGCGAAGGGCCAGACGGCCGAGCTCGTGGTCGGCGACATGACGGACTTCCGGCTCGCGCGGCCGGTCGACGCGGCGATCTGCATGCAGGACTCGCAGGGCCACCTGCTCACGAACGAGCAGCTCGTCGCGCATCTCAAGTGCGTCGCGCGCGCGGTGCGGCCCGGCGGGCTCTTCATCTTCGACCGCTACATGGCCTCGTCGTGGACGAACCCCGCGCGCTCGTGGTCGTGGTCGCGCCGGCGGGGCCGGCTCATCGTGCGCGCGTCGTTCTCGGCGCTCCACGACGTCGATCCCGTGCGGCAGGTCTTCAAGGAGCGCATGGTCCTCGAGGCCGTCGAGAACGGGACACGGCGCGTCTACCGGCAGACGCACCAGTCGCGCATGGTGTTTCCCCAGGAGCTGAAGACGCTCGTCGCGCACGCGGGCGGGTTCGAGTTCGTGCAGTGGTTCTACGGCTTCAAGCCGCATCAGGTGCTCGAGCGCTCGCGGCATCCTCTGCTGATGGTCGTCGTCCTCCGCCGGAAATAGCCCCGTGCTGGACGGCGTCTGGTACTGCGACGGCTGGGATCCCAATCTCAAGATCCTCCACCGCGTTCGTGCCACGCTCTTCGACGGCACGTCGGAGTTCCAGCGCGTCCAGGTGCTCGACACGCACGGCTTCGGACGGATGCTCGTGATCGACGAGCTGCCGCAGGCGGCGGAGAGCGACGAGGGCGTCTACGCGCGCGCGTTCACGTGGCCGCCGCTCCTCGCCCGCGGGGGCGACACGCGCGTGCTCATCACCGGCGGCGGCGACGGGCACGTCGCGCGCGAGGCGCTGCGGTTCCCGCACGTGCGGCGCGTCGTGGTGTGCGACATCGACCCGCTCGTGACGCGGGTGACGCGCGACCTCATGCCGTTCATGTGGGGTGAAGCGCCGCGCGATCCGCGTCTCGAAGTTCGCCACGAGGACGCGCTCGCGTATCTCGCCGCGGCGCCGCCGGCCTCGTTCGACGTCGTGATCTCGGACATCACCGACCCGTCCGGCGAAGGCAGCGCGTCCCACCACCTCTACTCCGACGAGTACGTCCGGCGCATCACGCGCGTGCTCGCGCCCGGCGGCGTCTGCGTCGCGCAGGCGCAGGAGCTTTCCGTCCGCGACGCCTCGTATCACCAGCGGATCCGCGCGCTCCTCGGCGGCGGCTTCAAGCACCTGCGCTTCGCGGCGGTGTACGTCCCGTCGTTCGGCTACCCGGAAGGCTTCGTGTACGCCTCCGACGACGCGGCGATGCTCACGCTGCCGGCCGCGGTCGTCGCGGAGCGCCTGCGCGCGGCCGGTCTCGCCGGCGATCCGCTGTTCGACGCCGCGGTGTACGAGGCGATGTTCGTCCTGCCTCCGCGCATTCGCGGCTTGTGACCCTCAGGCTCAAGCGGGGGCATGACCGGCCCCGCGTGCATCCGTGGATCTTCAAGGGCGACGTCGCCGACGTCGGCGCCACAGAGCCGGGGGACGCCGTCACCGTCGTCGACTCGGCGGGCCGCTTCGTCGGGCGCGGCTTCTTCAACCCGCGCCCGGCGCTCTGCTGCCGCATCCTCACGCGGCGCGACGAGCCGATCGACCGCGCGTTCTTCGAGCGGCGCGTCCGCGCGGGGATCGAGTTCCGCGCCGCGCGCCCCGCATCCCCCATGCGGTTGATCTGGAGCGAAGGCGACGGGCTGCCGGGACTCGTCGTCGACCGCTACGCGGACGTGCTCGCCGTGCAATGTCTCACGCTCGGCATGGCGCGCGGGCGCGCCGACGTCGTTGCCGCGCTGCACGCCGCGCTCGGCGCGCTGCCGGTCTTCAGCGCCGACGACAGCGTCGCGGCGGGGCTCGAGGGCTTCGCGCCCGAGCGCGGCTGGATCGGCGTGCCCGGGCCGGATTCGGTGATCGTCGACGAAGACGGCGTGAAGCTGCGCGTGACGCTCGGCGGCGGGCACAAGACGGGCCTCTATCTCGATCAGCGGGTGAATCATCGCCGCGTCGCGGAGCTCGCCGCCGGACGCGCCGTGCTCGACGCGTTCGCGTACACGGCCGCGTTCGCGTGTCACGCGCTGGTCGCCGGCGCGCGCCAGGCGCTCTGCATCGAGTCCTCGCCCGAGGCGCTCGCCGCGGCGCGCGAGAACCTCGCGCTCAACGGCGTCGCCGATCGTGCCGAGCTGGTCGGGGGCAACGTCTTCGACGCGCTCCGCGCGCTCGAGCGTGACGGTCGAAGCTTCGGCCTGATCGTCCTCGACCCGCCGCCGTTCGCGCGATCGCGAACGGCGCTGGAGGCGGCCGCCCGGGGCTACAAGGAGATCAACCTCCGCGCGCTCCGCCTGCTCGAGCCCGGCGGGCACCTCGCGACGTTCTCCTGCTCGCATCACGTCTCCGAGGCGGCGTTCGAGGAGATCTGCCGCGAGGCCGCCGCGGACGCCGGCGTGACCGCCCGCGTGCTCGAACGGCTCACGCAGGCGCCGGACCATCCGGTGCTCCTGACGGTGCCGGAGACGCGCTACCTGAAGGGCCTCCTGCTGGAAATCGTCTAGTCGCTCACCAGGATCGCGTTTCGCCGTGCTTGAATATCCACACGCGATCGGCGCCGAGGCCTCGTGCGCGCGCCAGCTCCTCGAGCAGGCGCGGCGGCTCCGCGACCGGCTCGTCGGCGAGATCGAACGTGCCCCAGTGGATCGGGAGCAGCGCGCGCGCGCCCACGTCGGCGAACGCGTCCAGCGCGTCGCGTGGATCCGTGTGCACGGGCTTCATGATGATCGGCGGCAGGTACGCGCCGATCGGCAGCGCGGCCAGATCGAACGGGCCGAGGAGCGCGGCGATCTCCTTGAACCCGTCGAAGTACCCGGTGTCCCCCGCGAAGTAGAGGCGGCGCTCGCGGCCCGCGATGGTCCAGCCCGCCCACAGCCGGCGGTTCATGTCCCACGGCGTGCGCTGCGCGAAGTGCTGCGCGGGCGTGCACGTGAACGTGAGCCCGCGCACGGTGCGCGCGTCCCACCAGTCGAGCTCCTCCACGCTCTCGGTGATCCCGATGTCCGCGAGCCACGCCTTGATCCCGAGCGGGACGAGGAAGCGCGGACGATGCGCGGCGGCAAGCCGGCGGATCGTCGCCACGTCCATGTGGTCGTAGTGATCGTGGGAGATCACGACGACGTGCACGGGTGGCAGGTCTTCGAAGGCGAGCGGTGGCGGCGTCAGGCGCTTCGGCCCCGCGAACGTCACCGGGCTCGCGCGCGGCGACCACTGCGGATCCGTCAGGACGTTCACGCCCTCGAGCTGGACGAGCAGCGTCGCGTGGCCGATCCACGTCACGGTGGGATCGCCGGTGTTCGCGCGCAGCGCGCGGCCGTCGTTCGGCACGACCGGGAAGCTGGCGGTCTTCGGCATGAACGTCGTCTCGTACATCCGGGTGACGAAGAACTTCACGCGCGTCCACGTCGGCGCGCGCGTGAACGAGGGGCTCGGATTCGCGAAGCCGTGCTCGCGGTGATGCGCGGGGGCGCCGGGCTTCGGACCGCCGACGCCCATGCAGCCGCCGGCGAGGAGGGCGAGGACGAGGAGCGCGCGGAGCGTCAATTCTCGAGCGGCAACTCGATGGAGAACGCCGCGCCGCCCTCCGGGCGGTTCGTGGCGATCAGGCGGCCGCGGTGCTCCGCGATGATCCCGTAGGACACCGAGAGGCCGAGGCCGCTGCCCTCGCCCGGCGGCTTCGTCGTGAAGAACGGATCGAACACGCGCGCGAGGACGCCCGGCTCGATGCCCGGCCCGGTGTCGAGCACCGTGAGCACCGCGCGATCGCCTTCCGTGGCGACGCGCATCGTGAGCACGTGCGGCGCCGGCGCTTTCAGCATCGCCTGGTGGGCGTTCTGCACGAGGTTCAGGAGCACCTGCTGGAGCTGGTGCCCGTCGGCCCACACGGGCGGGCACTCGTTGAACTCGGTCACGACCTCGATGTCGTCGAGCGCCAGCTGGTACGCCTTGAGGTCGAGCACGCGGCGCATCTGGTCCTGCAGGAGGCACAGCTGGCGCTCCGCGGGATAGTGACGCGAGAACAGCAACAGGTTTTGCACGATGCGCGCGGCGCGCGCGGTCTCCTCCGAGATGATCGTGAGGCGCTCGCGCACGTGGTCGGTCAGCTGTTGCTGCGTCAGCAGGAGATGCGTCTGGCCGAGGATCGTCGTGAGCGGGTTGTTGATCTCGTGCGCGACGCCGGAGGCGAGCTGGCCGACGGCCGACAGCTTCTCCGCGTGGATGAGCTGCGCCTGCGTGCGCTGGAGCTCCTCGAGCTGGTGACGCGCTTCGGAATAGAGCCGCGCGTTGTCGAGCGCGACGCCGATCGTGTCCGCCGTCGCCTCGAGCAGCGCGACCTCGCGGTCGGTGAACGGGTCGTCGGTGCGCCGTCCGAGCGTCAGCGTGCCGAGCACGCCGTCGCGGCCGTGGATCGGGACGCACACCAGGCCGTGGATGCGGTCGTCTTCCATCGCCGCGCGCGCTTCCGGCAGCAGCGTCGGATCGTTCACGGCGTCCTTCAGCACGAGGGTCGTCCCCGTCGCCGCGACGCCGCCGAGCTGCCCCTTGCCGACGGGAAGGAGCACGTTCACGTCCCGCAGCTTCACCGGCAGCCCGCGCTCACCGCGGAGCTGGAGGTGCGCGCCGTCGGGCGTGATGAGGTGGAGGCTCGACATCTCGTGCCCGGTGACGTGCGTGAGCGCGTCGACGGCCGTCTTGAGGACCTCGTCCACGTCGAGCGTGCGGTTCACCGCCTGCGCCACGGTGTGGAGGATCCGGAGATGCGGCTCCACGCGCGGCCCCACGGTCTCAGCCCGACGACGAGACGGACGTACGCGCCGCGGTGATCGCGGCCTGGACGGTGTCGCGCGCCGCCGTCGAGACGTCGTTCAGCTCGACGGCGACGCCGAGCAGCGTCTCCAGCTCCTGCAACGATTCGAGGGCCACCGCGGGCCGGCCCGCGTCGACCTCGCGCGCGGCGGCGAGGACCGCGGACTCCATGCGGCGGCCCGTGGACTCCCGTCCGTTCGCCGACATGTCGCGCACGGCGCGGAACGTCTCCACCGTGAGCGCTTGCCACACACCGCCCGACCCTTCCGCGCTCTGGGCGCCGCGCGTGCCCGGCCGCGAGGACGGCCCGCCACCTGACTGGATCAGCCCCATCGTCACGGCCTGGTCGAGGTAGCCGAAGTCGAACGGCTTCGCGACGTAGTCGAACGCGCCGAGCTTCAGCGTCTCGCGCGCGAGCTCGACGTCCTCGTTCGCGGTCACCATGATCACGGCGGCGCTCGTGCCCATCGCGCGCAGGCGCCGCAGCACCTCGACGCCGTCGAGACCCGGCATGCGCACGTCCAGCAGCACCACGGCCGGCCTGAACTCGGCGAGCGCGGTGAGCGCGTCGTGTCCGTTGGACGCGGTGCGCACGGTGTAGCCCTGGCCGCTGAAGTACTCGCTCAGGACCTCGACGACCGACTGCTCGTCGTCGACGACCAGGAGCTTGCCTGCGGAGTTCGCCATGACGTTACCCCGCGCGTCCGACGTAGTCGTAGACGAGATTGAGCGCGTCGTCGAGCTTCGCGGCGTCCTTGCCGCCCGCCTGCGCGAGATCCGGCCGGCCGCCGCCGCCGCCGCCGACGACCTTCGCCACCTCCTGGATGAGCTTCCCCGCCTGGAACCGCTTCGTCAGATCCTTGGTGACCGCCGCGACCAGGTTCACCTTGCCGTCGTGCGCGCCGCCGAGACACACCACGCCCGAGCCGAGACGATCGCGCAGGCGGTCCGCGGCCGCGCGCAGCCCTTCCGCGTCGAGCCCGTCCATGCGGCCCGCGACCACGGCGACGCCGTTCACCTGCCGCGCGGACGCGACGAGATCGTCGGCGCGCGAGCGCGCGAGCTTCCCCTCGAGCTCGGCGAGCTGCCGCTCGAGCTGCTTCTGCTCGTCGAGCAGCTTCGCGAGCCGCTTCGGCACTTCGAGCGGGCCGATCTTCAGCAGGTCCGCCGCTTCCTTCAGCGCCGCTTCGTTGCGCGCGACCGCCTCCAGCGCCGCGTTGCCCGTCACCGCCTCGATGCGCCGCACGCCGGCCGCGACGGCGCCCTCCGCCTGGACCTTGAGCAGCCCGAGCTGGCCCGTCGCGTCGAGGTGCGTGCCGCCGCACAGCTCGACGGAGAAGTCGCCGATCTTCACCACGCACACGCGCTGGCTGTACTTCTCGCCGAACAGCGCCATCGCGCCCGAGCGGAGCGCGTCCTGCAGATCCATCTCCTGGCGCGACAGGTGGACGTCCTTCTGCACCTGCTCGTTGACGAGCTCCTCGATCTGCTCGACCTCGCGCTCCTTCAGGCCCGCACCGTGCGAGAAGTCGAAGCGCAGGTGATCGGGCGCCACGAGCGAGCCGGCCTGCGCGACGTGCGTGCCGAGCACCTTGCGGAGCGCGGCGTGGAGCAGGTGCGTGCCCGTGTGGTGACGGCGCAGCCCTTCACGGCGCGGCGACGTCACCGCGACCGCGACCTCTTCGTTCTCGCGGAAACCGCCCGCGCGCACCTTCACGCGGTGGACGATCAGCTTCGAGCCGCGGTAGTACGTGTCGACGACCTCGCCGCGGCCGGTCGTGCCGGTGATCGTGCCCGTGTCGCCGATCTGCCCGCCCGACTCCGCGTACGCCGGCGTGCGATCGAGGATCATCTCCACCTCGTCGCCTTCCGCCGCTTCCTCCGCGCGCCGGCCGTCGCGCACGATCGCGAGGATAGTGCCGGGCGCCGACAGCGTGTCGTAGCCCACGAACTCGATCTTCGGCAGCTCGGAGGACAGCCGCTGATAGATCGCGACCGCCTCGTCGCCGCTCGCGAGCGCGAAGCTCGCGCCGGCGCGCGCACGCTCGCGCTGCGCGCTCATCTCCGACTCCCACGCGGCGCTGGTCTCCTCGGTGATCTTCCAGCCCCTGTCCTGGAAGATCTCCTCCGCGAGGTCGCGCGGGAAGCCGTACGTGTCGTACAGCTTGAACATGAAGCGGCCGTCCACCGCGCGCGTGTCGCCGTGCTGCGCCAGGTACTCGGCGATCTTCTGCTCGCCCGTCTCCAGCGTCTCCGCGAAGCGCTCTTCCTCGCCGCGGATCGTGTCCTCGATCCGCGCGCGCTTCTCCACGACCTCGGGATACGCGTCGCGCATGAGCTCGATGACCCACACGACCGTGCGCCACAGGAACGGCTCGGTGAGCCCGAGCATCCGGCCGTGGCGCATCGCGCGGCGCATGATCCGGCGCAGCACGTAGCCGCGCCACTCGTTCGACGGCACGACACCGTCGGCGATGAGGAACGTCGAGGTGCGGCCGTGGTCGGCGATCACGCGCAGCGAGACGTCGTCGGTGTCCGACGCGCCGTACCGCTTGCCGGCGAGGTCGGCGACGCGCGCGATGAGCGGCGCGAAGAGGTCCGTGTCCCAGTTCGAGAGCTTCCCCTGCAGCACCGCCGCGATCCGCTCGAGGCCCATGCCCGTGTCGATCGACGGGCGCGGCAGCGGCGTCATCACGCCGCTCGCGTCGCGGTTGAACTGCATGAACACGAGGTTCCAGATCTCGAGCCAGCGATCGCACTCGCACGCGACGCCGAGGCATGTCCGTCCCGCCGCCTCTTCCGCGCACGGGATGTGATCGCCCTGGTGATAGTGGACCTCGGAGCACGGCCCGCACGGGCCCGTGTCGCCCATCGCCCAGAAGTTGTCCTTCTCGCCGAGACGGAGCACGCGGTCCTGTGGCAGCCCCGCGATCTTCTGCCAGAGCCCGAACGCCTCGTCGTCGTCCGTGAAGACGGTGGCGATCATCCGGCCCTTGTCGAGGCCGAAGTCCTTCGTGAGCAGCTCCCACGCGTAGTGGATCGCCTGCTCCTTGAAGTAGTCGCCGAACGAGAAGTTGCCGAGCATCTCGAAGAACGTGTGGTGCCGCGCGGTGCGGCCGACGTTCTCGAGATCGTTGTGCTTGCCGCCCGCGCGCACGCACTTCTGCGACGTGGTCGCGCGCACGTACTCGCGCCGCTCCTCGCCGGTGAAGATCCGCTTGAACTGCACCATGCCCGCGTTGGTGAAGAGCAGCGTCGGATCGCCCGCAGGGACGAGCGGCGACGACGGGACGCGGGTATGGCCGTTCCGCTCGAAGTAGCGGAGGAACGCTTCGCGGATCTCGCTGCCTCTCATAGAAGCGTCATTCTAACATTGCGGAAATGAAGGAATTGAACGTGATGAGACCTCGAGGGCCAAGGGTAGAGGTCTGGCGTGTTCGCCATACCGCAGTCGGTAGGTCTATCGCGCGGGGATCAGCTCTCTGACGACGCGGAGAACGACACCGGAATCGAAGCCGCGGCGCAGCAGGTAGTCGCGCAGTCGCGCCGCCGCGCGCTCCTCCGAGATCCGTCGCAAGGTAACCAGCCGGCGCTGAGCGAGCGCGCGGGCGCGGTCGAGTTGCGCGTCGCCGTCCAGCGCGGCGAGCGCGCCCGTGACCAGCGCGGGGGCGACGCCGCGAGCGCGGAGCTCCCCGGCCAGTCTGGCTGCGCCGTACCCCCGGGCCGCGCGCGTCTCGACGAAGTGCCGCGCGAACGCCGCGTCGTCGATGTACCCCCGCGCGGCAAGATCGGCGACGACCTCCGCGGCGGTGCCCTGAGGTGCGCCACGCCTGACCAGGCGGCGCGTCAGCTCGGACTTCGTCCACGCGCGGCGTGACAGCAGATCGGCAGCGGCGAGACGTGCGGCTTTCGCGTCGAGGACGGGGCGTGCGCGAGGCGCGCGTGTCCGCTCACCCGCGGCGGACGGCGGGGCACCGCTCACACGCGCGCGGCGGCGCCCCACCATGATCGGCTACGGCTTGACGGGCACGGCGGCGCGGAGGCCGAGCGTCTCCCGGATCTTCATCTCGAGATCGGCGAGCACGGTCGGGTTCTCCTGCAGCCACTTCTTCGCGTTCTCGCGGCCCTGGCCGATGCGCTCGTTCTTGAACGTGTACCAGGTGCCGGACTTCTCGATGATCCCCTGCTCGACGCCGGCGTCGAGAATCGTGCCCGACTTCGAGATGCCCTCGCCGTAGATCATGTCGAACTCGGCCTCGCGGAACGGCGGCGCGAGCTTGTTCTTCACGACCTTCACCTTCGTGCGCGAGCCCATCGCGTCGGTGCCTTGCTTGAGCGTTTCGATGCGCCGGATGTCCATGCGAACCGACGCGTAGAACTTCAGCGCGCGCCCGCCCGTGGTCGTCTCCGGCGACCCGAACATGACCCCGATCTTTTCGCGGATCTGGTTGATGAAGATCATCACCGTGCCCGAGCGCGCGATCGCGGCGGTGAGCTTGCGCAGCGCCTGCGACATCAGGCGCGCCTGCAGGCCCGGCAGCGAGTCGCCCATGTCGCCGTCGAGCTCGGCGCGCGGCACGAGCGCTGCGACCGAGTCGATCACGATGACGTCGACCGCGTTCGAGCGCACCAGCGTCTCCGCGATCTCGAGCGCCTGCTCTCCGGTGTCGGGCTGGGAGATCAAGAGCTCGTCCGTGTTCACGCCGAGCTTCTTGGCGTAGACCGGATCGAGCGCGTGCTCCGCGTCGATGAACGCGGCGGTGCCGCCGAGGCGCTGAGCCTCCGCGACCACGTGCAGCGCGACCGTTGTCTTGCCTGACGACTCCGGGCCGTAGATCTCGGCGATACGTCCGCGCGGGAGCCCGCCGACGCCCAGCGCCACGTCGAGAGACAGCGCCCCCGTTGGAATGACCGCGATCTCCTCCAGGGGCCGGCCCGAGCCGAGGCGCATGACGGCACCTTTGCCGAACTGCCGCTCGATCTGCGAGAGGGCGAGGTCCAGGGCCTGGCGCCGGTCGTTCTTCGCTTCCGCCATCGGCTTCCTCCATGAAGGCGCGGGCCCGGGGCTCACGCCACGCCCGCGCCGTGCCTCGATTCGCTCGAAGTCAGAGGCATACTACGAGCCCCGACGGGTAGGGTCAATGTCCAACGTTGGATACACTCCGTTGCGCCGGAACCGGCGCGCCGCAACGCCTGTTTGGTGGACGTGCCCGGCCGATCCGTCCAGCTTCGCGCGCACCTCTGCCGCCGTTGCCGAACGAACAACACGATCCGCGATCCGGCCCCCGGCGAGCGGCTGATTCTCGCGGTGCTCGGGATTCGCCGGTATCGCTGCCGCAGTTGCCGGCGAACGTTCTGGCGTCGGCCGCGCCACGTCCCGCCGCCTCCCGGCTAGCGCGCGCGACTCATCCGGATAGCGGAGCCGCGGCGAGCGGCGTGTAGCGCGCGCCGCGCGGCGAGAGCTGGCTGCGCATCAGGGTCGCCTCGCGCACGACCACGCGGCCGAAGAGCTGCGCGGCGGCGGCGCTCAACGCGCCGGCGAGCGCGGGCGCGCGGCGGGGCTCGCGAACGCGCGCGAGCGTGACGTGCGGCGAGAACGCGCGCTCCTCTCGAGGGAAGCCGAGACGCGCGAGCGCTCCGTCGACGGCATCCGCCAGCGCGGCGAGCGCGTCGTGCCCCGCCCGCACGCCGGCCCACAGCACGCGCGGCCGCGTCGCCGACGGAAACGCGCCGAGGCCCACGATCTCGATGTCGAACGCGGCGTGCGGCGCCGCCGCCTCGTGAAGCGCGCCGGCCACCGCGGTGACGCGCGCCTCGTCCACCCCGCCGAGAAACTTCAACGTGAGGTGAAAATTCTCCGGCGCCACCCAGCTCACCGGGAGCTCGCGCGCGTGCGCGCGCAATTCCTCCGCCGCCGCGGCGAGCGCGGCGCGCGTCGGCGCATCGAGATGGACGGCGACGAAGCTCCGGACGCTCGCTATCGCGAGGCCTCCGGCATCAGTCGGAGCCGAGAGACCGCAGCCGTCTGCGGAGCATGTCCAGCGCCATCACGCTCGCTTGCCACCTCACCGAGCCGCGGTCCCCGCTGAAGACGAACCGCCGTGCCACCGCTTCCCCCCGGACCGCGAGGCCGATGAAGACCGTCCCGACCGGCTTCGCGGGAGTCCCGGCATCCGGACCGGCGATGCCGGTGACCGACAGGCCGACGAGACCGGCGCGGCCGCACAGGCCGCGCGCCATGGCTTCCGCGCACGGGCCGCTCACGGCCCCGTGCGTCCGGAGGATCGCTTCGTCGACACCGAGCAGCTCCTGCTTCGCGCGATTCGAGTACGCCGTCACGCCGCGGTCGAAGTACGCCGACGACCCGGCGATCGACGTGAGGCGATGCGCGACGAGCCCGCCCGTGCACGGCTCCGCGACCGCCAGCGTGAGTCCGCGCGCCTTCAGGAGCCCACCGACGACCGCCTCGAGTGACTCGCCGTCGCGCCCGTAGCAGTCCTCGCCGAGAAGCTCGGTCACGAGCGGCTCGATCTCGTCCAGGCGCTTCGCGGCCGCGGCGGCGTTCGCGCCGCGCGCGCGGACGCGCACCCACACCTCGCCGTCGCCGGGCAGCGTGGTCAGTGCCACGTCCCGCGCGCCGAGGCGATCCACGAGCCGCTCTTCGATGTCCTCGGCGCCCGCGCCGGCGGTCTTGAACGTGCGCGCGGCGATGGCGCCGCGCGCGCCGAGACGCTCGCCGGCGAGCGGGACCAGCACGCGCGACACGGCGTCGTCGAGGCGGCCGTGCAGGAACACGACCCACGCCGAGCTGCCTGTCTCGAGCGTCCACACGGGCGTGTCGCCGTCCGCGACGACCGCGCCCTGCGGGAGCAGCGCGAGCCGCTCGGCCGCGCGCGGCACCGGACGATCGCGGCGCCCGTAGTGCGCCTCGAGCAGCGCTTTCATGCGATCGCTCAAGAGCAGGCGCGCGCCGGTGATGCGCGCGAGCACGCGCCGCACGCTGTCCCCGGCCGAGCCGCCGACGCCGGCGACGACGGCGACGACACCCTCGACGCCGAGCGCCTGCTCGAGCGCGGACTCGTCGTCGTCGACGATCACGTGCGCGCCCGCCGGAAGGCTCGCGGCCGCGAGCCCGGCGGCGATCGTCGCGGCGTCGGCGTGTCCGCCGCCCGCGAGCGGCGCGCCGGCGCTGACGAGCCGAACACCAGCGCTCACGGCCATCCGGTCAGCGCGCGGGCGACGATCAAGACGAGCAGGGCGTAGAGGCCGGCGACGAGATCGTCGATCATCACCCCGATCCCGCCGGGCAGCGCTTGCAGGCGGTTCGCGGGGAACGGCTTGACGACGTCGAAGATACGGAACAGCACGAAGCCCGCGAGCAGCACGCGCGGCGTGAGAGGCAGCAGGAGGACGGACAGCGCCATGCCCGCGACTTCGTCGATCACGATGATGCCCGGATCCTTCTTGCCGGCCGCCGCCTCCACGACGTGCGCGGCCCACGTGCCGACGAGCGTGACGGCGACGAAGAACACGACGAGGCCGATCCGCGAGAACGGCACGAGCCAGAGGATCAGGAGGGCGACGGCGCTTCCGGCGGTGCCGGGCGCCACCGGCGAGTACCCGGCGCCAAGGGCGGTGGCGACGACGAAGGCGAGACGAGTTCGCGAGCGCCGGAGGGCGGACGTCACGTCCGCCCGGAGGCCTCGGCCACCAGCTCGTACCCTTCGGCCTCCACGATGCGAACGCGCGCGAAGTGTCCCGGCGTGAAGCGCTTGAGCGTGCCGGCGTCGCGCAGGTAGACGACGCCGTCGATCTCGGGCGCCTGCCCCGCGGTGCGCCCTTCCCACGCGAACGCGGGGTCCTCGCTCGCGCCGTCGACCAGCACCTCCTGAACGCTGCCGACGAGCTTGCGCGTGCGCTCCCACGCGATCGCGTCCTGGCGTTCCTGCACGATCGCCGCGCGCTCGCCGGCGACGTCCGCGGGCACCTGCCCCGCGTACGCCGGCGACGGCGTGCCTTCTTCCGGCGAGTACGTGAAGACGCCGAGCCGGTCGAAGCGCACGTCCTCGACGAACTCGAGCAGGCGCTCGAAGGCGGGGTCGGTCTCGCCCGGAAATCCGACGAGCACGGTCGTGCGCACGGTGACGTCGGGGATCGCGCTCCGGAATTGCGCGACGACGTCCTTCATCCGCCGCGCGGTGACCGCGCGCCGCATCGATTTCAGGATGCCGTCGTCCGCGTGCTGGATCGGCATGTCGAGGTACGGCACGACCCGCGCGCGCGCCCACTTCTCCACGAGCCGGTCGTTGACGTGCGCGGGGTGGAGATACATCGGCCGGATCCACGGCATCCGCGTCTCGCCGAGCGCCAGCAAGAGATCGCCGATGTCCCCGTTGCCGGGGAGATCGCGCCCGTACGCGAGCGTGTCCTGCGAGACGAGCACGGCTTCCTGGACGCCGCGCGCGGCGAGACCTTCGACCTCCCGCACGACGTCCGCGAGCGGGCGGCTTCTGTGCGTGCCGCGGAACTGCGGGATCGCGCAGAACGTACAGCCCATGTCGCAGCCTTCGGCGATCTTCACGTACGCGTAGGGCGCCTTCGTCGTGAGCAGGCGCGGTGTCGTCGCGTCGTAGAGATAGCCGGGGGGCGCGGACGTCGCCCAGTCGTGGCGGCTCGCCGCCTGGCGGACGAGCTCGACGATGCGCGGCAGCTCGGAGGTGCCGAGGATGCCGTCGACCTCCGGCAGCTCCGTCATGATGTCGGCGCCGTACCGCTGGGTGAGGCATCCGGTGACGATCAGCGCGCGGCAGCGTCCCGACTCCTTGAGGCGCGCCATCTCGAGGATCGTGTCGATCGACTCCTGGCGCGCGCGGTCGATGAACGCGCACGTGTTGACGATCACGCACTCCGCGTCTTCGGCGCGCCCGGCGATGGGGAACCCCGCTTCGGTCAGCATCCCGAGCATGAGCTCGGAGTCGACCTGGTTCTTCGGGCACCCCAGGGTGGTCAGGTGGACGTGAATCAGGTGCTCCGGTAGTTGTCGAAGGAGATCGCGATGCCGAGATCCTTCTCGCGCACCATCGCGATGACCTTCTGCAGATCGTCGCGGTTCTTGCCCGCGACGCGCACCTTGTCTTCGTGGATCGACGCCTGCACCTTCACCTTGCTGTCCTTGATGAGGCGCACGATCTCCTTCGCCTTGTCGATCGGGATCCCCTGCTGCAGCGTGATCTTCTGCCGCTTCGTGCCGCCCGCGGCGTCCTCGACCTCGCCGTACGTGAGCGCCTTCAGCGGCACCCCGCGCTTGTGCAGCTTCGACTGAAGGATGTCGACGACGGCCTTCAGCTTCATGTCGTCGGAGGACAGCACCGTGATGTCCTGCTTCTCGAGCGTGACCTCGTTCTTGCTGCCCTTCAGGTCGTAGCGCGTGTCGACCTCGCGGCGCGTCTGGTCGAGCGCGTTGTTGACCTCCTGCATGTCGACCTTGCAGACGATGTCGAAGGAGTTCTCGGCGGCCATGCCCTCTACTCTACTTCAGCGGGACCGTCGCGACACCTTTCGGCGGCGTGAACGTGAAGAGACTGTCGGGCAGGCTCGAGTTCAGCGTCATCCTCGTGAACTGCATGGTGACGGTGTTCTCGAACTGGTCGTAGACGACGGCCTTGCGCACTTCCCACGACTTCGGATCGATCGAGAGGATCAGGCGCGCCAGCGTCGGCAACGGCTGCTTCGGCGTCAGGTCGAGGACCACGTTGCCGTCGCGATCCCGCGGCGACGCCGGGTTCATGAAGCGGACCCCGAAATGCTCGCGCAGCTTGCCGAGCCCCACGAGGAAGCTTCCCGCCGGGCCGGCCAGCGCCTCGGGCGCCGGCGCGACGTTCACCTGGTTCAGCGTCGGCGTGTACACCCAGAGCGTCTTGCCGTCGGACACGATCTCCTGGGGCGTCGGTTCCTTGTACTCCCAGCGCAGCTTGCCGCCCTTCTTCAGATACACCACACCGGATGCCGGGATCGTCTGGTTCAGGCTCTTGTTGAACGCGTTCTGGGTGAACTCGGCCTTGAGGTCGTTGATCTTGCCGTACGCGCCCTCGAGGCCCTTGATGACGTCGTCGAGGCTCTGCGGCGCGGGTTGGGCGGCGGCCGTCGCAGCGAACGCCAGGACACACGCGAGGACAGCGGTCGCTCTGCGTTTCATCACCCCTCCACTGTACCGTATCCGATCGTCCACTCTTGACGGCGCTCCAACGCCGCGTCCAGAGTGCCGCCGTGGACGCGGAGCTCCTCGCCTACCTCGACGCGCGCTTCGCCGAGCTGCGTGCGGAAATCGCCGCCGGCGCCGACGGTGTCACGCGGGAGCTGCGGGCGGAGATTGCCGCCAGCGCGACTGGTGTCGAGCGTGAGCTCACGCGGCACTTCGACGTGGTGGTCGAAGACCTCATCTCGAGGATCGAGCTCGTCGGCGAGGGCGTGCGAATGGTCGGCGAGCGGCTCGACCGATTTCAGGACGAGGTGCGCGAGGAGTTCCGGAGCGTCGACCGGCGATTTCTGCATCTGCAGGCGCAGGTCAGCGGCCGGGGGCGGCGCCGGCCCGGCCGCTGATCCACGCGGCCTCACTTCGCGGGCGTCATCTCGGAGGCGACCAGGCGGAAGTCGGCGCGCGGCTTGAACGTCACGCGCTTGCTCACGCCGTAGAGCACCACTTCCTGGAACAGCTCGATCCACGGCTTCTCGTCGTGGATGATGCGCGTCGCCTCGGTGTAGATCTCCTTGCGCTTCTTCTGATCGAGCGTATAGCGCGCCTGCTCCATGAGGTCGTGGAAGCGGTGGCCGGGCTGGTTCTCCGCCCAGTACTTCCCGTTGAACCCGTTCGGATGGAAGATCCGCCACAGGGCACCGTCGATGTCGAGCAGCGTCGACTGCGGGTTGCCGAGCAGCATGCCGTTCGGCGGCGTGGCGCGGTCGTTGTTCATCTTCTGGCGCCGCGCCATCTCCATCATCTCGACCTTCACCTTCACGCCCACCTGCGTCCACATGTCGGCGACGGTCTCGAGCAGCTGCTTGTCGTTGATCATCGTGCCGTGACCCGCGAAGAGCGTGAGCTCCTGGCCCGCGTAGCCGCCCTCGGCCAGCAGCGCCTTCGCCTTCGCCGGATCGTACGGGTACGGCGTGAGCGCGGCGTTGTAGCCGAAGTCGGTGTCCGCGGCGCCGCCGCTGAACGGCTTGCCCTGCCCCGCGTAGAGGTTCTTCACGATCGACGGCATGTCGAGCGCGTAGTGGAGGGCCTGCCGGACGCGCTTGTCGGAGAGCGGCGCCTGCGTGGTGTTCATCGAGAGCACCGCGAAGCGCGACGACGTCACCGCGAGCGTCTTCACGATCTTCATCTGGTCGGGCGGCACGTTGGTGATGACGTCGACTTCCCCGCGCTGCAGCGCGGACAGCCGCGCGAAGTCGTCGGGGATCGGCTTCCAGACGATCCTGTCGATCGCCGGCGCCTTCTTGTCCCAGCCCCACCACTCGCGGTTCGCTTCCATCACGAGCCGGTCGTCCTTCACCCACTCGACGAACTTGTAGGCGCCGGTGCCGACGGGCTTGCGCGCGAGCTCTTTCGCGCCCTCGTCGCTGGCGAAGCGCCGGGGATAGATGTAGCCGCCCATCTGCGCCATGCGCACCGGCATGAGCGGATCCGGCTTCCTGGTCGTGATCCGCAGCGAGGTGGGCGAGACCACCTCGATCCTGTCGATCGTGGCGAAGCCCGCGGTGACGACCGTCTTGCCCGGCGCGAGGTTGCGCTCGTACACCGCCTTCACGTCCTCGGCGGTGAACGGCGTGCCGTCGTGAAACTTCACGCCGGAGCGGAGCGTGACGTCCCACGCGGTCTCGCCGACGGGCTTCCACGCGGTCGCGAGCCCCGGCTGGAGCTTGAGGGCGTTGTCCCAGCGGGTGAGCGTGTCGTAGAGGTTCACGAAGTAGTTGACGGTCAGCACCTGCGTGCTCCGTCCCGGATCCATCGTCACCGCGTCGGCGGGCGGCGCGATCGTGATCGTGAGCCCCTTCTGCGCGGCGGCGGGCGACGCGAGCATCACGACGACGGCGAGCGACAGGGCCAGGCGTGACCGCTTCATCGAAGCCTCCTCAGATCTTTTGCGTTCGCGGATCGAGGACGTCGCGGAGCGCGTCCCCGAGCAGGTTCACTCCGAGCACGACGAGCATGATCGCGAGGCCGGGAAACGTCGCCATCCACCAGGCCTGGCGCACGTAGATCGCGGCGTCGCGGAGATCCGAGCCCCAGCTCGGCGTCGGCGGCTGCACGCCGAGGCCGAGGAAGCTCAGCGTCGACTCGAGGATGATGATACGGCCGACGTCGAACGTCGCGATGACGACGATCAGCGAGAGGATCTCGGGGACGAGGTGACGGAAGAGCACGCGCGGCGTGCCGGCGCCGAGCGCCAGCGCCGCCTGCACGTAGTCGCGCTCGCGCAGGCTCAGCACGAGCCCGCGCACGATGCGCGCGTGCCCGACCCACGAGCCGATCGCGAGCACGATGACCAGCACCGGGATGCTCGGGCCCGCGACCGCGATGACGGCGATGGCGAGCAGCACGAACGGAAACGCGAGCTGGACGTCGATCAGCTTCGTCACCACGCGATCGACGCGGCCGCGGTAGTAACCGGTGACGAGGCCGATCAGCGAGCCCGCGGCCGCGCCGAGGATCGTCGCGAGCAGCGCGATCAGCAGCGAGATGCGCGCGCCCCAGATCAAGCGGCTCAGCACGTCGCGGCCGAGCAGATCCGTGCCGAGGATGCGCGCCCAGGTTCCGGCCTCGTGCCACACCGGCGGCTGGAGCCGCGCGGCCAGCTTTCCCGTCGTCGGTGAAGCGGGCGCGATCCACGGCGCGCCGACGGCGACGATGATCGCGGCGATTACCGGCACGGCCGGGACGATCAGCATCCACAGCGCGCGGCGTCTTCGGCTGCGCGCCGGCGTCGAGTGAGTCGCGACGGGCGGGAGAGTCGCGGGCCCTGGGGTCGATGGCTCCGAGCTCGGACTGCGAGGTCGCTCCGCGACCTCGTGTCCTCCAGTCGCCCCTGACCCCAGGGCCCGCGACTCTCCCGCCCGTCGCGACTCACCCGACGCCGGCGTCATGCCGCGGCTTCCTCGGATCGGATTCTCGGGTCCAAGTAGCCGTACAGGAGATCGACCAGGAGGTTGATGCCGACGAACGAGAGCGCGAGGACGAACACGCCCGCCTGCACGACCGGATAGTCCCTGACGAAGATCGACTGGACCGCGAGCCGTCCCACGCCGGGCCAGGCGAAGATCGTCTCCGTCACCACGGCGCCGCCGAGCAGCGTGCCGAACTGCAGGCCGATCAGCGTCACGACCGGGACCGCGGCGTTCTTCAGCGCGTGCGTCAGGATCACCACCCACTCCGACAATCCCTTCGCGCGCGCCGTCGTCACGTAGTTCTGGCCGAGCACCTCGAGCATGCTGGTGCGCGTGAGACGCGCGAGCACCGCCATGAAGTGCGTGCCGAGCGTGACGGCGGGCAGGATCAGCCTCTCCCAGCCGCCGCGCCCGGAGGTCGGAAGCCACTGCAGCTCCACCGCGAAGACGAGGATCAGCATGATCCCCATCCAGAAGTACGGCGTCGCCTGCCCCACGACCGCGAAGCCCATCGCGAGCACGTCGGCGAGGCGTCCGCGATAGATCGCGGCGACGATGCCGAGCGGCAGCGCGACGGCGACCGACAGCAGCAGCGCGGCGAACGCGAGCTCCAGCGTCGCCGGCAGGCGTTCCATCACGAGCGCGAGCGCCGGCTCCTGGTGCCGCAGCGACGTGCCGAAGTCGCCGGTGACGGCGCTCGCGAGAAACTTCAGATACTGCACGTGCAGCGGCTGGTCGAGACCGAGCTCCTTGCGGAGCGCCGCGAGCTCGTCGACCGACGCGTCGCCCGGGAGCATCGTCGCGGCGGGATCGCCGGACAACCGCAGCGCGGCGAAGACCAGCGTGACGACTCCGAACGCGACGAGCGCCGTGTGGACGAGCTTGCGGAAAACGTAGACGTGCATCCGACGGGCGGAGTGTACGTCGCGCCGCGCCGACGTCGCAATGTGTGTGGTACGGTACGCCGATGCCTGACAAGACCGTCGTCTCGCTCGGCACCGCGACGCCGGGCGGCGGCTTCCCGCTCTACGGCGGCGCGGTGGCGGAGATCGTCAACGCCGAGGATCCGACGCTCGACGTGCAGCCGAAGAACACGAAGGGCAGCACCGAGAACGTCCCGCTGCTCGAGGCCGAGAAGCTCGACATCGCGCTCGTCCAGGGCGAGGTCGCGCTCGACGCGCCGAAATCGCTCCGCATCCTCTTCGCGATGTATCCGTCCGCCGGCATGTTCGTCGTGCGCGCGGACTCGCCGTATCGCACGATCGCGGACCTGCGCGGCAAGCCCGTCGCGTTCGGCGCGCAGGGCTCGGGCCTCGTGATCCTCGCGAAGTACGTGCTCGACGGACTCGGGCTCGATCGCGATCGCGACTTCCAGGCGATCTTCCTCGAGAAGGCGGGCGACGGTCCGGCGATGGTGCTCGACGGCCGCGCGGCCGCGCTGTGGGGCGCCGGTGTGGGCTGGCCGGGATTCACCACGATGGCGGGCGCGGCGGGCGGCGCGCGCTTCATCGTCCCCGACAAGGAGCAGATCGCGCGCATCCTCGCGAAGCACAGCTTCCTGCGTCCGCTCACGGTCGCCGCCGGGGCGTATCCCGGCATCGGCGCGCCGCTGCCTTCAGTTGGCTCGTGGAGCTTCATCATGACGCGCCCGGCGCTGCCCGACGACGTCGCGTATCGCCTTGCGCGCGCGATGCATCGCGGCGAGACCAAGCTCGGCGCGAAGCTCGCGCAGGCGCGCGACACGACCGCGGCGAACACGGGCACGGCGGCCGCGCCCGAGCGGCTCCATCCGGGCGTCGCGCGCTACCTGCGGGAGATCGGGGAACTCGAGCGATAGACATGGGGGACGCGAGACGCACTCCCCAGGCCCCCCGCGCTCCGGGGCCGGAGTGAATCCGGCCCCTCCGCGAGTGCCGGCGACGCGGCTCCTCGCGCTGCTGCTGATCGTCGCCGGCTGCGCGGCGATCGCGCCCGACGCGCCGAAGCTGAGCCAGAGTCCCGACGCGCCGTACGTCCCGACCCCGCCCGAGATCGTCACCGAGATGCTCCGCGGCGCCGGCGTCGGGCCCAGCGATCTCGTCTACGACCTCGGCTCCGGCGACGGGCGCATCGTCATCGCGGCCGCGCGGGACTTCGGCGCGCGCGGTGTCGGCATCGAGCTCGACCCGCGGCTGATCCGTGACGGCCAGGACGCCGCGGTGAAGGCCGGCGTGAGCGATCGCGTGACGTTCGTCTGGAAGGACATCTTCGACGTCGACCTGAGCCCGGCGACCGTCGTGACGATCTACCTCTTCCCCGAGGTGAACGTCCGTCTCGAGCCGAAGCTCAAGCGCGAGCTCCGCCCGGGGACGCGCATCGTGTCCCACCAGTTCCCGATCGGCGAGTGGAAGCCCGATCGCCGGGCACAGCTCGACAGCGCGTTCCGGAAGCACGCGCTGCTGTTCTGGACGATCCCGCCCGCGCGCTAGGCGCGGCCGGACTTCTCGAGGTACTCCGGCCCGACGAGGATCTCGCGCGGCTTGGCGCCCTGCCCCGGGCCGATGATGCGGTCCTGCTCCATCATGTCGATGAAGCGCGCGGCCTTCGGATAGCCGAGGCCCATGCGGCGCTGCAGGAACGAGATCGACGCCGCGCGCTGCCCGATCACGAGCCGCACGCAGTCCCAGTAGATCTGGTCGCGGTCCGCGTCGTCGCCGCCCTCGCCGCCGCCGTCGCCGTTGAGGCTCGGGAGCGCGACCTCCTCGTACACCGCCGTGCCCTGCGTGCGGAGGAACTCGCACACGGCCTTGACCTCGTCGTCCGCGACCCAGCAGCCGTGGACGCGCATCTGCCGCGAGGCGCCCGGCGGGACGTAGATCATGTCGCCGCGACCGAGCAGCTGCTCGGCGCCGTTGCCGTCGAGGATCGTGCGCGAGTCGACCTTCGAGGCGACCTGGAACGCGATGCGCGTGGGGAAGTTCGCCTTGATCAGGCCGGTGACGACGTCGACGGACGGCCGCTGCGTCGCGACGATCAGGTGAATGCCGACCGCGCGCGCGATCTGCGCCAGCCGCACGAGCGAGTTCTGCACCTCGCCCGCCGAGACCATCATGAGGTCGGCGAGCTCGTCGACCACGACGACCCAGTACGGCAGGCGTTCCTCTTCGGAGACAGCTTTGTTGTAGCCCTCGATGTTGCGGACCTGCTTCATCTGGAGGGTCTTGTACCGCTCGTCCATCTTGCCGACGATCCAGCGCAGGCGCGCCGCCGCTTCCTTCGCGTCGGTGACGACCGGCGCCAGCAGGTGCGGAATGCCCTCGTAGACCGAGAGCTCGAGGCGCTTGGGGTCGATGAGCAGGAATCGCACGTCGGCCGGCGTGGCCTTGTAGAGGATCGAGCAGATCATCGAGTTGAGGCCGACCGACTTGCCCGCGCCCGTCGCGCCCGCGACCAGCAGGTGCGGCATCGTGGTGAGGTCTCCCACGACCGGCACGCCCGTCGTGTCCTTGCCGAGCGCCAGCGGCAGCTTGCCCTTCGAGTCCGCGAACTCGGCGGAGACGAAGATCTCGCGCAGATAGACGGTCGCCGTCTTGTCGTTCGGGACCTCGACGGCCACCGTCCCGCGGCCGGGGATCGGCCCGACGATGCGCACCGACGCCGCCTTCATCGCGAGCGCGAGATCGTCCGAGAGGTTCACGACCTGGCTGACCTTCACGCCCGCCGCGGGCTCGAACTCGTACGACGTGATGATCGGCCCCGGGCTCACCTGCACGATGCGGCCTTCGACGTCGAAGTCCCCGAGCTTCCTGCGCAGCGTCTCCGCGTTGTCCTGCAGCTCTTCGCGGGAGCGCGCGTACTCCGTCCCCGACGGCGCCTGCAGGAGGCCGACGGGCGGCAGCTGGAACGCCTGCGCACCCTGCTTGCCGAACGCGAACGTCTCCTGCCACGCGAGGTTTTCCTTGATCGGCGTCTTCGGCTTCGCCGGCTCGACGATCGCGGGCGGCGTGAACTTTGTAATCGCGGGCTCCCGGGCTTCGCCGATTGAACTCGCGGGCTCCCGGGCTTCGCCCGCCCGCTCGGTGCTCCTCCCTGCGCCCTTCGCGTTCTTCGCGGCGGCGGCGCGGCGCTTGCGCAGGCGTGTCGCGACCACGCGACTGATCACCGCGTACGACACCTGCGTGATGAAGAGGAACCCGACGGGAATCGCGGCGAGCGTGACGAGCCACGCGCCGGCGTGACCGAGCGTCGCGCGCAGCGCGGTGACGACGCCGTGGCCGACGAGACCTCCCGCCCGCACGTCGTCGCCGGGAAGCGCGGGCGACGATTGCGTCAGCAGCGCCGTGGTCGCGACGAGGACGACGGCGAGCCCGACGACGGGCGCCCAGCCGCGCGGCACGAGCGGACGCAGGAAGGAGCCGGCGGCGCAGAAGCCGAGCAGCAGCGGGAACAGCAGCGCCGCGTAGCCAAAGCTCTCGTAGAGCGCCCACGCGAGGTAGTAGCCGATCGGGCCGGACGGGCCGTAGCCGTTGACGACGTCGGTCCGGTACGTCGCCAGCGCCACCAGCGCGAAGGCCGCGACGAGCAGCCCCGCGATCGCCTTGGCCTCACCCACCCAGCGGCGCGCTTCCTTCTTCTTGCGCGCGCCGCGCGGGCGCTCGCCGCCGCGGGGGCGATCGCCGCGGGCCCGCTCGTCTCCGCGCGCGCCGTTGCGCCAGGCGCGATCGGGGTTCGCGCCGTTCTTCTCGTCGTCGGAGACGGTGGCCATCAGGCGGGCGTGCCGGTCGTCATGATCATCGGCAGGATCACCGGCTTGCGCTGGAAGCGCTGGTTCACGAAGCGCCGCACCGCGAAGCGCATCTTTTCCGACAGCAGCTCGCGGTCGCGCCGCTCGACCCGCTCCATGTCGATCACCGCCTGCGCGACCACCACGCGAAGCTCCTCGAACAGGGCTTCGTTCTCCTTCACGTAGAGAACCCCGCGCGAGGCGATGCTCGGCCCGGCAACGACGCCGCCGTCGCGATCGATGGTGATCGCGACCGCGATCATGCCTTCCTCGGCGAGCAGCTCGCGATCGCGGATCACGACGGGGCCGATGTCGCCCACGCCCTTGCCGTCGACGAGCACGCGTCCCGCCGGAATGCCGGTGACGACCGTCGCGCCCGTCTTCGTGACCTCGAGCGCCGCGCCGTCCTCCATCAGGAACACGCGATCGGGCGTCAGTCCCACCTCGGCCGCGAGGCGCGCGTGGCCGAGCAGGTGGCGATACTCGCCGTGCACCGGCATGAAGTAGCGCGGCCGCGTGAGCGCGAGCATCTGCTTCAGGTCTTCCTGGCTCGCGTGGCCGGAGACGTGCACGAACGCGTTGTCCTCGTAGAGCACCTCGGCGCCGCGCCGGTAGAGCCCGTTGATGATCCGTCCCACCGTGCGCTCGTTGCCCGGAATCACGCGCGACGAGAGGATCACGAGATCGCCGCGCCCCACCTCGAAGTACTTGTGCTCGCCCGCCGCCATCAGCGACAGGGCGGAGTTCGGCTCGCCCTGGCTGCCCGTCGAGAGAATCACCTGGCGTTCCGGGCTCATCGCGGCGAGCTCTTCGAGCGCGACCACGACGCCCTCGGGCAGCGCCAGGTAGCCGAGGTCGGCCGCGACGCGGACGTTGCGCTCCATCGAGCGCCCGAGCAGCGCGACCTTGCGCCCGGAGCGCGCGGCGAGGCGCAGCACCGCCTGGATGCGATGGATGTGCGACGCGAACGTCGCGACGATGATCCGCCCGCGCGCGGTGGCGAATCGCTCCGCGAGCGCGGCGCCGACCTCGCTCTCCGAGCGCGTGTGGCCCGGGCGGTCCACGTTCGTCGAGTCGGAGCACAGCACCAGCACGCCCTGGTCGCCGAGCCGGGTGAACGAGTCGTAGTCGGGCAGCTCGCCGTCGAGCGGCGACGGATCGAGCTTGAAGTCGCCGGTGTGCACGACGAGCCCGACGGGCGTCGAGATCGCGAGCCCCACGCCGTCGGCGATCGAGTGCGTCACGCGCAGCGGCTCGATCGTGAACGGGCCGATCTCGACGCGATCGCGCGGGCGAATCGCGTGCAGCGGCACGTCGCCGAGGTCGTGCTCGCGGAGCTTCTCCATCACGAGCGCGATCGTCAGCGGGCTGCCGTACACGGGCACGCGCGCGCGCGCGAGAAGGTACGGCAGCGCGCCGATGTGGTCCTCGTGGCCGTGCGTGAGGAACACCGCGCGCAGCGCGTCCGGCTTCGCGAGCGCGTACGAGAAGTCCGGGATCACGTAGTCGATCCCCGGGAGCTCGTCGTCGGGGAACATGAGCCCGCAGTCGACGGCGATCATCTCGTCGCCCGACTCGACCAGCATCATGTTGAGACCGATCTCGCCGAGGCCGCCGAGGGGGATCAGGCGAACGCGAGGCTCCATCGAACTCCTTTCAACGCAGGACGCCATCGTAGCATCGGGACTCCAACGGCCCGGCATTCTGGGATGGCGGATGGAGCCGTAGAATCGGTGCCGTGCCGCCGATCGACGCCGTGATCTTCGACCTGGGCGGGGTCGTCATGGGTTCCCCGCTGGCTGCCATCGCCCGCTACGAGCGCGACCACGGCCTGGTCCCGCAGGCCGTCAGCCGCGCGATCCGCGCGGCCGGAGAGGCGGGCGCCTGGTCACGCCTCGAGCGCGGTGAGCTCTCGCTCCAGACGTTCGTCGCGCCGTTCGAGGCGGACTGCCGCGCGTGCGCGGTCGAGGTCGACGGGACCCGCTTGATGGCCTACATCGCGGAGGCGAGCCACCCGCGTCCGTCGATGCTCGAGGCGCTCCGCCGCCTGCGCGCCCGCGGACTGCGCACCGCGGCGCTGACCAACAACTGGGTTTCCGACGAGCCGCGCGTCCATCCGGCGCGCGACCTCTTCGACGTCTTCGTCGAGTCCAGCGTGGTAGGAATGCGGAAACCGGACCCGCGAATCTACGAGCTCACGTGCCGCGAGCTCGGCGTGCCGCCGCCGCGCGCCGCCTTCCTGGACGACATCGGCGGCAACCTGAAGCCGGCACGCGCCCTCGGAATGGCGACGATCAAGGTCGACGAGCCCGAGCCCGCGCTGCGCGAGCTCTCCGCGCTGGTGGGCTTCGATCTCCTGTAGATGAGCGCGCGGCCGCTGACGCCGGTCGCCGAGCTCGATGCCTTGTTGTGGGACCTGCTGGAGCGTGTGCGAGCCGTTCTCGGCGATCGCTTCGTCAGCATGTATCTCGGCGGGTCGCTCGCGACCGGCGACTTCGAGCTGGACCGCAGCGACGTCGACCTCGTGGTGATGACCGACGGCGCCCTCGACACGGTGACCGTCGACGCACTTGGCGCGATGCGCGCGGCGCTGCCCGCCCTGGCGCCGAAATGGGGACTCGAGCTCGAGGTGTCGTACATGCCATGCGAAGCGCTGCGACACCACGACCCGCGTCCCGCGGCGCGGCACCATCGCGCCCAAGCGCGTGGCCGCGCGGTGGTGCCGCGACACGATTCCCGGCCTGGGCCCGGTGCTCGATCGGGCGCTCTCGTGGTCGCGCGATACCGCGCCGGAGGTGGACGAGACCGTCGCGCTGATCCGGCGCGCGTGCGCGGCCGCGTCGGTCGCGACGTCAGGCTAACCGCGACGCGAGCGCGGCGAATTCCTCGATCGACAGCGTCTCGGCGCGACGGCGCGGATCGATGCCCGCGCTCGCGGCGCGCTCACGAGCCTCGTCCAGCGGGAGGCTGAGCCCGGCGGCGAGCGCGTTCGCGAGCATCTTGCGCCGCTGGCCGAACGCCGCGCGGACGACGACGTGGAAGCGGCGCTCGTCGGGCAGCGGCACGCGCGGGGTCGCGCGCACGCGCAGGTGCGCGACCGCGGAGTCGACCTTCGGCGGCGGCTTGAACGCGCCCGGCCCGACGCGGAGCGCGAGCCGTACGTCGCAGTAGAGCTGCGTGAGCACGGACAGGCTGCCGTAGATCTTGCTGCCCGGGGGCGCCGCGAGCCGCTCCGCGACCTCGCGCTGGAGCATCAGCGCCATCTCGTCGATCGCCGTGCGCGCGGTGACGAGCGCTTCGAGGATCGGTTTGCCGACGCTGTAGGGCAGGTTGCCGACGACGAGCACGCGGCCGTTTGAAATTGGGGGCGTGAGAGACTCACCCCCCACGCCCCCCATGGGACGTAGGGATGCGTAGTCCCACGTCCGCGCATCCGCGTCGAGCACCTCGAGCCGCTCGATCCCGCGCGCACGCAATCGTGCGGCGAGCTCCTTGTCGACCTCGAGCGCGGTGACGTGCCCCGCGCGCCGCGCGAGCTCGACCGTCAACGCGCCCTCGCCGGGTCCGATCTCGACGACGCGATCCTTCGGGGTCGGCGCGACGAGATCGACGATCGCGCGCGCAATAGCGGCGTCGCGAAGGAAGTGCTGCCCGAGCGCGCGCCGCTTACTCGCCACAGGCGGCGCGGCGGAGCATCCGAACGCGGCCGGGCTCGACGATGAGCGGGGCGCCGGCAATGTCCGCCTCGGTCACATTCCGGAGAGCAGCGGCAATCGCCTCGTTGACGACCGGCGTCGACACCTCATTCGGATAGCGGACGACGACCACGCCACAATGTGAGCCAAGAGGAAACCGCAGAACGCTCGCGAATCCGAGATCGCCGGAAATGATCGCCCGGCGCTCATCCTGACTTCTCGAGAAGATCACATCATCGGGCGCGCTTCCGAGACCGATGTCTCGGACGTCACTCGCGTCCATTCCCTCGCCCACGAAGGAACCCCGCGAGAGACCGAGCCATGTCTTCGTCGATCAGGACTCGGTGCAAGAACATCCTCACGGGTGAGTCCGTAGTCTTCCATGACCGTTTCGACGGTCATGCCTGCAGCCAGTTTTCCGAGCACAAGCGCAACCGGCACCCGAGTGCCTTCTATCCCGGGCTTCCCGAACCGGACGGCTGGGTCAACGATGACGCGCGGTGCAATCCGCATGAGTGTCCATCTCCTCGACAGTTCCGCCCAAGCGCTCAAGCGACTCAGGGGCTATCGTCGCAGGTTCCTACCACACAGAATATCGTGGACCACACCGAACGCCCGGCCAGATCCGACGAGCATCGGTAACGCAGCGACCTTGCGAAGACTCGTGACCGCCTTGCGGGTCACCTGCCCCACGTCACCAGGCTCACCTGGCCGATCGTAGGCGCACAACACGTCCCTGGAGGACGGCCAGCTGAGCAGCTTGATTTGGGGCGACACTGCCCCGATCAAGCGCTTCTCTGCGGGAACCTCGTCAGACAAGAACAGCGCGACCAAACGCCAGACGCCGGAAGGATCGTCGAGAATCATCGACCCATATGCCGTGCGTCTCGCGCTGACGGGGACCTGCCAGCTCAGTTGAACCAGGGCCGAGAAGGATCGCGAGATACATCCAAGCTTTGTGATGCTCGCCACCAGATGTACCGCGTTTGATTCGGAATCCGCGGTCTGCCGAAGAAAGATGAAGTTCCCGGATCTTCTCCAGTGATAGCCGACTATTTCGTGGTCGACCTCTGACAGGCGCGCATTGCGAAAGACCGTTTGCGGAGGAATCTCGTTACGACCGCGATTTCCCATGTTGACGGGAAACACGACACCCAACGGTCCAGTCCGGCGATGGGGATGGTTCGCCAGTAATTGGGTGGCCACGGCGGCCTCAGCCATCAATCCCGCGAACACACGGCGGACCTGGCGCTCGGTCGCCGCGCGGTCGCCGGCGTTGTCGATCACGTAGTCCGCGAGCTTCGCCTTCTCGGCGACCGGCATCTGGCTGCCGATCTTCCGCCGCGCCTCCGTCTCGTCGATCGCGTCACGGGCGCGGAGCCGCGCGCGCTGGGTCTCCTCGTCCGTCGCGACGACGACGAGCTTGTCCATCGCCTTGTGACCGCCGGCCTCGATCATCACCGGCGCGTCGTAGAACACGATCCCCGCGAAGCCGCGCGCCTCGAGCTCGTCGAGATGCCGCACGAAACGGTCGCGGATCGCCGGATGCGTGATCTGCTCGAGCTTCTTGCGGCGCGCGGGGTCGGCGAAGATGATCGCGCCGAGCTTCTTCCGGTCGAGCGTTCCGTCGGGATGGAGCACCTCGCGACCGAACTCGCCGGCGATCTGCGCCAGCGCCGGCTCGCCGGGCTCGACCACTTCGCGCGCCAGCAGGTCGGCGTCGATGATCTCGGCGCCGAGCGCGCGGAACAGGTTCGACACCGTGCTCTTGCCCGTCCCGATGCCGCCGGTGAGACCGACCAGCAGGAACTTGCGCACTAGACCTCCGACCAGTCGCTGCCCGTCTTCACGTCGACCACGATCGGCACGTCGAGCGGCAGCGCGGCCTCCATCAGCTCGCGCGCCAGCGCCTTCACGCTCTCGACCTCGTCCGGCGGCGCCTCGAACAGGAGCTCGTCGTGCACCTGCAGCAGCATCCGCGCGCGCAGCCCGCGCTCGCGCAGCGCCGCGTGCACGCGGACCATCGCGATCTTGATCATGTCGCTCGCGGTGCCCTGCACCGGCGCGTTCATCGCCATCCGCTCGGCGGCGTTGCGCGCGACCGGGTTGTTCGAGCGCAGATCCGGCAGGTAGCGCCGGCGGCCGAGCAGCGTCGCGACCCAGCCGTGCTCGCGCCCCTGCGTCAGCGCGGTGTCGATGAACGCCCTGACGGCCGGATGGGTCGCGAAGTACGCGCTGATGTAGCGCTGCGCCTCCTCGCGGTCGATCTTCGTCGCCTGCGAGAGCCCGAACGCGGAGACGCCGTAGATGATGGCGAAGTTCGCGCTCTTGGCGATCGTGCGCTGGAGCGGCGTGACCTCGCCGGGCGCGATCTTGAACACTTCCGAGGCCGTGCGCGTGTGAATGTCCTCGCCGCGCCGGAACGACTCGATGATCGACTCGTCGCCGGAGAGATGCGCGAGGATGCGCAGCTCGATCTGCGAGTAGTCGGCCGCGACGAACTGCCAGCCCTCCTCGGGGATGAACGCCGCGCGGATGCGCCGGCCGAGCTCCGTGCGGGTCGGGATGTTCATGAGGTTCGGATCCTGCGAGCTCAGCCGCCCCGTCGCCGCCACGAGCTGGTTGAACGTCGTGTGGATCCGGCCGGTGCGCGGGTTCACGAGCTGCGGCAGCGTGTCCGCGTAGGTCCCCTTCAGCTTCGCGAGGCTCCGGTGCTCGAGGATCTTCGCGGGCAGCTCGTGACGGAGCCCCAGCTCGGTCAGCACGTCGGCGTCCGTCGAGTAGCCGGTCTTCGTGCGGCGGATCGCCGGAAGCTTCAGCTTCTCGAACAGGATGTGCGCGAGCTGCTTGGGCGACGCGATCGTGAACTCCTCGCCCGCGAGCTGGTAGATCTCGCGCGTGAGGTTGTCGAGGCTGCGCTCGAGCTCCTTCGCAAACGCTTCCAGCCGCGAGGGCTCGACGCGGATGCCGTGCCGCTCCATGAGCGCCAGCACCTCGACGAGCGGACGCTCCACGTCGTCGTAGATCGCGCGGAGCCCGCGCTCGGTGAGCTCGCCTGTCGCGTGGTCCCAGTAGCGCGCGACCCACTTCGACCGCTCGGCCAGCACGCGGTCGAGATGCCCGGCGTCGGGCGCGTCCGGCGGCGGCAGCGTCGGCGGGCACTCGACGAAGACCTCCGCGCAGATCTCGTCGAGCTTGTACGTCGCGCGCGCGGGATTGCTCAGGTACGCGGCGAGCGCGCTGTCGTCGACGCGCGGCACCGGCAGGCCCCGGCCGAGCGCCCACTCGACGATCGGCTTCGCGTCGTGCACGACCAGCGGCCGCTCGAGCAACGCAGGCAGCGCGGTCAGCGAGACCGACGCCGGGCCCGCGGCCGGATGGAACGCGGCGACGCCGCGGAACGTCACATCCGGCGGCCGCAGCTCTCCGGCCCAGTCGAGCGCGAGCGCCTCGGCGGCCGGCACCTTCGCGATCCACGCGCGCGCGTCGTCGGGCGTCGCGAGATGCGTGACCGGCGCGTCGCTCACCTCCACGCGCACGGCCGGCAGCTCCTTCACCAGCCGCACGAACTCCATCTCCATCCACAGGTTGCGGAGCTTCACCCAGTCCGGATCGACGCGCCGGAACGCCTCGAGGTCGAACGGGATGTCGATGTGGCGATTGACGGTCGCCAGCTCGCGCGAGAGCAGCGCCTGCTTCCTGCTCGCGGCGAGCGTCTCGCGCAGCTTGCCGCCGACGAGCGTCAGGTTCTCGTAGAGCTTCTCGACGCTGCCGAACTGGCCGACGAGCTTGACCGCCGTCTTCTCGCCGACGCCCTTCACGCCGGGGATGTTGTCGATGCTGTCGCCCATCAGCGCCAGCACGTCGGCGATCTGCGCCGGCTCGACGCCCCAGCGCTCGCGCACCTTCGCCTCGTCGTAGACGATCTTCTCGCCGGTGCGTCCGAGCACGGAGAGCACGCGAACGCGCGGTCCCACGAGCTGCAGCAGATCCTTGTCACCGGTGACGATGACGATCTCGAGATCGGGAAGCGCGAGCGCCTTTTCGACGAGCGTCGCGAGCACGTCGTCCGCCTCGTAGCCCTGCACCTCGAGGACGGGCGCGCGCAGCGCCTCGAACAGGCGCCGCACGTACGGCATCTGGCGCGCGAGGTCGTCCGGCATCGCGGAGCGCGTCGCCTTGTAGTCGGTGAACAGCGCGTCGCGGAACGTGGGCCCCGGAGGATCGAGCGCGATGCCGAGATAGTCGGGCTGCTCCTCGCGGATCAGCTTCCACAGCATCGTGCTGAGGATCAGCACCGCGTGGCTCGGCACGCCTTTCGAGGTCGAGAGGTAACCCACCGCGTGATACGCGCGGAAGATGTGCGAGTGCCCGTCGACGACGTAAAGGGATCTCACGAGGTCATGATCTCCTCGTAGATATCGCGGACGGCATCCGTCCGCGTGCGGTACGCGTCGAGGAAGGCGTCGCGCGAGCCGTAGCCGAGGGCGGTGGCGACGCGCGCCGGCATCGGCTCGGTGAGATCGAGCACGTCCGCCGGGCGCGCGCCGAGCAGGCGCGTGGCGGCGGAGACGCGGCGCAGGAAGCGATAGTGATCGCGCAGCGTCGCGGCGCGCTCGGCCGTGAGCACGCCGGCGCGCGCGAGGCCGGCCAGCGCGCCGCGGGTCGACGGCGCGCGAACCCCCGGATGCTTGGCGCCGTGGAGGAGCTGGAGCGTCTGTGTCAGGAACTCGACGTCGACGAGGCCGCCGCGCCCGAGCTTCACGTGCCACCGCTCGGGCGTTTCCCGCGCCAGCTCGTTCTCCATCCGCCCCCGCACGTCGTAGATCTCCTTCATCGTGCCGCCCGGCAGCGGGCGACCGTACACGAGCTCGCGAAGCACGCGCCGCACGCGCCGGCCGAGTCGCGGATCCCCGAGGACGAGTCGCGTGCGCGTGAGAGTCTGCCGCTCCCACACGTCGCCCCACTCCTCATAGTAATGCTCCAGCGCGGCGACGTTCGACGCGAAGCCCGAGCCCTTGCTGCCCGGTCGCAGCCTGAGATCGACCTGGAACGCGACGCCCGCGGACGTCACGTCGGCGAGCGCGGCGCCGAGCCGCTCGACCGCCGCGCTGTAGAACGTGTGCGCGCCGACGCGCCTCACGGGCGCGTCCGCGCGGCCCTCGCCGTCCGTCTCGCCGTCCTCCGCGAACACCACGAAGAGGTCGAGATCGGACCCCGTCGTCAGCTCGCGGCCGCCGAGCTTGCCGAGGCCGACGATCACCGCGGGAATGAACTCGCCGCGCGCGTTGCGCGGCACGCCGTGACGCTCGGCGAGCTCGTCGAGCGCGAGCAGCCACCCCGCGCCGATCGTCGCCTCGGCGAGCGCGGTGATCTCGCGCGAGTACCGGTCGATCGACGTCATCCCGAGCAGGTAGCGCCAGATCGCGCCGAGCTCTTCCGCCTGCTTCAGCCGCCGCAGCCGGTCGAAGCGCTCCGCGTGCGCGAGCCGCGGCGCGAACACGGGCGCGAGCGCCGCGCGATAGGCACGTGCCGACGAAGGCAAGGGCACCGTCGAGCCGCCACCCGAGCGGGCGGGCGAAGCCCGGGAGCCCGCGAGTCCAGAGGTGCCCGTGAGCTCAACAGCGCCCGCGAGTCCGGAGATCAGCTCCGGCTCCGTGATCAAGAGCTGCGTGAGCAGGTCGCCGCCCGCGCAGAGCCGCATCAGCCCGACGAGCAGCTCGGGCTCCGACGCGAGCAGCTCGATGTAGCCGGCGCGCGGACCGACGGCGGCGACGAAGCGCTCGAACTGGTTCAGCGCCTCGTCGGGATCCGGGCTCTTCCACAGCGCGTCGAGCATCACGGGGAACACGCGCTCCATCGCGCGGCGGAGCGCCGGCGCGTACGGCACGAGCGGCCGGCCCTCCACGAGGAGGCGCAGATTGCGCGCCGCGCGCTCCGGCTCGGCGAATCCCGTCGCGTGCAGCGCGAGCAGGCTCGGCACGCGGACCTTGAGCGGCTCCGGCCGGCGCTCGCGGAAGAACGCCTCGAACGCCTTGTGCACCGCGGCCGTCACGTCCCTGTGGCGCCGGCGAAACGCGGCCGACGCGGCGCGCGCGGTGCCCGTGAATCCACAGCGTCGCGCGAGGCGCCCGAGCGCCGCGCCGTCGTCGGGCAGCGTGTGCGTCTGGAACTCGTGGAGGATCTGCAGGCGATGCTCGACCGTCCGCAGATGGACGTACGCGTCGGCGAGCGTCGCCGCCAGCGTCCGCTCGAGGTAGCCGCGCTCGGCGAGACGGTCGAGCGTCGCGAGCGTGCCGCGCTCGCGCAGCCACGGATCGTCGCCGCCGTAGAGCAGCTGCATCGCCTGCACGAGGAACTCGATCTCGCGGATGCCGCCGCGCCCGAGCTTCACGTTCGCGACGGTCTCTGCGCCCTTGCCCTTCAGCGAGGCGTCGATCGCGTGCTTCATGTCGCGCACGGCCTTCACGATGCGTCCGTCGATGCCCGGGCGCCACACGACGTCCTGTACCAGCGCCATGAACCGCGCGCCCGCGGCGGGATCGCCCGCGGCGATGCGCGACTTCAGCAGCGCCTGGCGCTCCCACAGCTCGGCGCGATCGCTGTGGTAGCGGCGATAGCCCTCGAGCGAGAGCGCGACGGCGCCCATGCGTCCCTCGGGACGCAGCCGCAGGTCCACGCGGAACACGTAGCCTTCGTCGGTCGAGCCTTCGAGCGCGGCGACGATCGCGCGCGCGACCCGCGCGAAGTACTCGCCGTTCGGCAGCGTGCCCGCCCTCCCGCCCGCGGTCTCGCCGTCCTCGCCGTAGACGAACATCAGGTCGATGTCCGACGAGTAGTTCAGCTCCTGCCCGCCGAGCTTGCCCATGCCGACGATCGCGAGGCCGGTCTCCTTGCCGTTCGCGTCGCGTGGCGCGCCGTACTGGACGCGCGCGGCGGCTTCGGCGTCGCGCCACGCGGCGTCGAGACAGACGTCCGCGAGATTCGACAGCTCGAGCGTCGTCGCCGCGAGGTCGGCGTCGCCGAGGAGATCGCGCGCGCCGATGCGCAGGAGCTGGCGGTACTTGAAGCGGCGCAGCGCGTTGCCGCGCGCCTCGCGACTCTTCATCGCCGCGAGCGAGCGCCGGAGCCCGGTCCCGAGATCCTCCGCCGGCCACGCACGCATGACGGCCGGCTCGAGCAGCCAGGGCAGCAGCTGCGGGTGGCGGCGCAGCGTGTCGGCGAGGACCTGGCTGGCGCCGCCGATCGTGGCGAGCAGCGGCGTGGCGCCGGGGTGGCTCGCGAGCGTCATGAACAGCATCCGGCGGTCGACGCTCCCGGCGTAGCGCTCGAGGTTGTTGAGCGCCATGTCGGGATCGGCGGACGCGGCGAGGTCGGCGAAGAGCCGCTCGAACGCGGGGACCAGGAGCTCGACGTCGCGCGGCTCGGGGGCGAGCGCGTGGAAGTTCGCGAAGGCCGCGCGCGGATCACCGAACCCTGCCGCGCGCAGCTTCGCGGCGGCGACCGCGTCGAGACGGCCCGCGGTCAGGAGCGCGACGGTCAGACGGCTTGCTCCCCGGTCTCGCCGGTCCGGATGCGCACCGAGTGGTTGATCGGCATGACGAACACCTTGCCGTCGCCGATCGAGCCCGTCTTCGCCGCGCTCGTGATCGTCGTGACGACCTTCTCGACGAGGTTGTCGGGGACGACGACCTCGATCTTCACCTTGGGCAGGAAATCCACCGTGTACTCGGAGCCGCGATACAGCTCGGTGTGGCCCTTCTGGCGCCCGAAGCCGCGCACCTCGGTGACCGTCATGCCGATGACGCCGAGCTCGGTGAGGGCTTCCTTCACGTCGTCCAGCTTGAACGGCTTGATGATGGCCTCCACCTTCTTCATCTCAAACCTCCTCGAGGATGGGGAACACCAGCGCGGACACGTGAGAGCCGATGCGTTTGAGGTTCGTCAGGACGTCGAGATGGATCTCGGACGTCTCCAGCGATTCCGTGAGGCCGGAGCGCAGCCGGTTCAGGTGCGACTCGCGCATCTCGCGCTCGCGCTGCCGCAGGAGCGGGCGCTGGTCGAGCACTTCCTGCGCGAGCGCGCGGTCGTTGGCCGCGAACGCGGCGATCGCGCGCTCGAGGTTCTTCGACACGAGCCCGTGGAACTCGAGGATCTCCGCCCAGCCGGGGTCCGAGAAGCGGCGGCCCTGGTAGAGGCGCTTGCGCGCGAGCTCCATCAGGTTCTTGTCGATGATGTCGCCGATGTTCTCGAGGTTGCCGATCACCGTGATCAGCCCGATCTCCCTCTGCGACAGGTCCGAGCCCATCGCCTCGCGCCCGAGGCGCGCGAGGAACAGCTTGATCTCGCGCTCGAGGAAGTCCGCCTGGTCGTCGCGCTTCTCGACGTCCTCGATGATCTCCGGATTGTCGGCGCGCATCGCGGGCACGACGTCGCGCAGCATCCCCTGCACCACGTCCGCCATGCGCAGCGCCTCGCGCGTGGCCTGGCCGAGCGCGAGCGACGGCTGGTCGAGCGAGCGCTCGTCGAGATAGCGCGTCTTGAACGGGTTCTCGCCCACCTCGTCCGCCGGCACCATCGCCTCGATCGCCCGCGCCGCCCACGGCATGAACGGCAGGAAGAGCAGGCTGATCCCGACGTTGAAGAACGTGTGCGCGTTGGCGACCTGGCGCGCCGGATCCGACGCGGTGCCGGCGACGAACGCGGTGAACGGACCGATCAGCGGCAGCGCGAGCCCGACGCCGAGGACCTTGAACGCGATGTGCGCGAGCGCGACGCGCTTGGCCTCGGCCGTCGCCCCCGCCGCCGCGAAGAGCGCGGTGACACACGTGCCGACGTTCGCGCCGAGCACGACCGGCACCGCGCCGGACAGCGGCAGCAGGCCCGCCGTCGAGAACGCGAGCGTGAGGCCGATCGTCGCCGCGGACGACGCGACCAGCGCGCTGAGCGCGGCGCCGCAGAGCGCGGCCATCAGCGTGTTGTCGGCGACGGCGCT
>Ga0233425_10001251_pt1 | contig 58606 bp, 58 predicted proteins | sample Watercolumn_Towu_2_FD_181712 | JGI IMG/M metagenome (GOLD analysis project Ga0233425, IMG submission 181712) | Freshwater microbial communities from Lake Towuti, South Sulawesi, Indonesia - Watercolumn_Towuti2014_140_MG | ecosystem: Environmental > Aquatic > Freshwater > Lake | place...
CGTACTCCTCCACCCCGGTCAGCAGCTGGACCATCACACCCACCAGTCAGGACCAGGCCGGTCGTGGCAGCGACCACGCCACCGCAACGGCAGCCACCAGCCGGAACGGAAACGCGGGCTCGACAGGAAACGCCGGTGTGGCCGCCACCCCAGCGGTGGCAGGGATCGAGACAGTCTTCGCCACCGCGATGGTGCGCCGATGCGCGGTGCCGGAACCGGTCGTGATCGGGTACCGGCCCACCGAAGCCATGATCCGCACCGTCAAGGGCCGCGACGGGCACTGCCGGTTCCCCGGATGCACTGTCGCCGCCACGTTCTGCGACCTCGACCACGTCACCCCCTGGCGCGAAGGGTCCACCCTGACCCAGGTGAGCAACCTGATCTGCCTGTGCCGACGACACCACCGCACCAAGCAACTCCGCCGCTGGTCCGTCCGCATGCTCCCCGGCGCCATCGTCGAATGGACCGACTCCACCGGCCGCCAACGCCTCACCCATCCGGTCAACCACCTCAACCCCGACCCCCAGCCCTGGCTCAACGACGACGGCCGACCCCTCCCGGACGACACCGGTGATGCACCAGACCGCCCGGTCGAGCTGCCCTCACTGCTCGAAGAGGCATTCGAATACCTCACCGACCACCGCGAACGCTTCGGCCCCCAACACCGCAACCTGTTCGACGAGTACGGCAAACGCATCGGCCAGCTCATCACCCCCGGCAGCCTGTGGACCGTCGACCTCACCGACGACTACGCCACCCACCTCGCAACCCGACGAACCACCGGCCGCCGCCGGTCCAACGCCGACGACCCACCACCGTTCTGACGCCCGCCGACCTAGGAACGGTGCGCGCGCGTCCGTGGCGGCCGCACCACGGTGAGGTCCGAACGACGAGGCGCAGCAACGAGATCCGGTATGCCAGGCACCGACGCCGCCGGCACGGCGCCCGCATCTGTAGGCCAGTCGCGCCCACCCTCGTCACCAAAGGCCGCGACCGAGCTCGCCTGGCCCGGCGTGAACCGCGGCCCGTACCGCACCCCGCCCAGACCCGCATCGGCGAACGCACGCGCCCACGCCTGCGGCACGGCATACGGGACCATCGTCTCCAGCTCGCGCGTCACACCGAAACCGCCCGCCGCACGCGACTGGAGGTCAGCCAACCGCCACGTCGACGGCGCGTGCAGCCGCGACACGATGGCGTCCTCCAGCGCCGACTCCGGCAACACGGGCCGGACGGCGAGCACAGGTCCAAGCCGTTCGCGCACGGCACTCTCGGCATCCAACGCCAGGTAGCAGGTGCCTCGCGGTGAGGGCAGGTCGAACCGGCCACCCCCGTCGTTGCCGAACCACCACGGACCTCGATCGACGTGATGACAGCGGAAGAGCTCATCCTCAGGCGCAACCTCGGCCACCGGGAACCCCTCCAGGGAACCCTGCGGCGCGCGCTGCGCCACTCGTTCGCGCTCCCCCACCTCAGGCAGCCCAGCGAGCAGCGTCCGCAGCCGCCGCATCGGCGACGTGGGCCACTGCCGCGGCAGACGACCGGTGCACCACGAGGTAGTCAACGGCGCTGTGCCCCTCGAACACCTCGCTCGGTGTCGTGAGCCAGGCCCCGACCGTCCACCCGTCGACACCGGCCCGCGTGAAGATGCCGATCGCGTCCTGCACCCCGGGCCGCACCTGCCCGTTGCGCCCGAACTGCAGCGACGGGTAGACGAGGTGGCCGTCGCTGGTCCGGGCCGCGAGCACCGTCCCGCGACGGACCCGGTCGAACAGCGCCTGCCGCGAGATGCCCAGCCACGCCACGAGACCAGCCGTGTCGTAGAACGGCGCGAGCGGCTCGTCCAGCGGGTGCACGGCGGGCAGGGCCGCCACCATGCGGTCCGCCAGCTCGTCCACGTCGTCCAGGTCGAGCGTCCGCCCCTGGTCGAGCAGCTCCTGCGCCCGGGCCTCCACCCGTTCGCGCACCGCTGCCGTCAGGGCGTCCACACCCGTCGTGTCCACCGTCCGGCTCATCGCGCCACCTCCCAAACCTGCCTCACGCGCGTCAAGGGCGTCAAGGTCAGGAACCACCATAACCCTGGGCGCCGACACCCCACCACGGCGGGCTGGCGCTACTCCCCGCGCAGCTCCCAGGTGTGGACGGGCTCGTTGCTGTGCATGTTCTCGGCATACCGGCGCAGCATCTGCGCCAATGCACTTTGCCGGTCCATGCCCTTGCCCTCGGTCTCGAGCCGGTTCACCGTGTCCGTCATCCACGTCGCACCGTTGCGCCCTGTCGTGCAGCGCCCCTCGATCACCGAGAGGTACCGGTCACGCACCTTCTCCGACACTCCCCACTCGGTCAGGCCCTCGTAGGCCATCGGCAGCAGGTGGCGCAGCACCAGCTCGTCGGACCGGACCTCGCCGAATCCCGGCCAGTAGAGCCGCGACTCGATGCCGTCGCGGGCCGCGTTGACGAAGTTCTGCTCGGCGACCGCGAAGCTCATCTTGGTCCACACCGGGCGGTCGTCGGCGGCGAGCTTGCGGATCACCCCGTAGTAGAACGCGGCGTTGGCGAGGACGTCGATGAGGGTCGGGCCGGCAGGCAGCACGCGGTTCTCGACCCGCAGGTGGGGCTTGCCGTTGACGATGTCGTAGATGGGCCGGTTCCACCGGTAGACGGTGCCGTTGTGCAGCCGCAGCTCGGCGAGGCTCGGCGCCTCACCGGCTTCGAGCAGCGCCACCGGGTCCTCATCGCTCACCTCGGCGAGCAACGCCGGGAAGTACCGCACGTTCTCCTCGAAGAGGTCGAAGATCGAGGTGATCCACCGCTCCCCGAAGAACACCCGCGGGCGCACGCCCTGGTTCTTGAGCTCGATCGCGCGGGTGTCGGTCGCCTGCGTGAACAACGGGATCCGCGTCTCGGCGAACAACCGCTTGCCGTAGAAGTAGGGGCTGTTCGCCGCCAGCGCCACCTGCGGCGCCGACAGCGCCTGTGCGGCGTTCCAGTGGGCGGCGAAGTCCTGCGGCGACACCTGCAGGTGCAGCTGGACGCTCGTGCACGCCGACTCGGGCGCGATCGAGTCGGCATACGTCGCAACCCGCTCCCCCGTCGGCCCCTCGATGTCGAGGTAGATGTCCTCACCGCGCGCATAGAAGATCGAGTCGTTCAACGCGGCATACCGGTTGTTGGCGCTGATCCACTCGCCGTCGAAGTCCTCCGGCATGATCGTCGGCAGGATGCCGACGGCAACGATGTGTGCGCCTCGCTTGCGGGCGGCCGTGTCGGCGGCGTTGAGCGAGTCCCGCATCTCGTCCTCGAGCTCGATCGCAGCGTCACCCGGCAGGGGGCGCGGCGGCACGTTGAGCTCGATGTTGTAGCGGGCCAGCTCGGTCTGGAAGCCGGGGTCGGCGATCTCCTCGAGCACCTCGGCGTTGGCGAAGTTGGGCTGGTAGTCGTCGTCGACGAGGTTGAGCTCGATCTCCATGCCCGTCATCGGCCGGTCGAACTCGAACACGCTCTGCGACAGCATCCGCTCGAACACGTCAAGGTTCTGACGCACCTTCTCGCGATACCGCTGGCGCTGCTCTCGTGTGTAGCTCTGCGCGTTCACCTCTTCGCCCACGAAGACCTCCCGGTGTGGTCGAGCCGCCTGGTCGAGCACTGCGTGCTGTGGCCACGACCCAACCACATGCGCGACATGCGTGCCACCACTCGCAGGCGGATCCGGAGGGAGCCACGCCGAGGCGGTTCACGGGTGCTGTCGGTACGGGCTCCTAGCCTGCAGGTGTGCGGTTCCTCCACACCTCCGACTGGCACCTGGGGCGTTCGTTCCACCAGGTGGGACTGTTGGGTGCGCAGGCGGAGTTCCTCGACCACGTCGTCGAGGTCGTGCGGGCCGAGCAGGTCGACGCCGTGCTGGTCTCCGGCGACGTCTACGACCGCGCGATGCCCGCGCCCGACACGGTGCAGCTGCTGTCCGAGACGGTGACTCGCCTTGTCGACGCGGGGGCCACGGTCGTGCTGTCCAGCGGCAACCACGACTCGGCGATCCGGCTCGGATTCGCCAGTGAGCTCCTCGCCCGCACCGGCGTCCACATCCGCACGTCGGTCGACACGATCGGTCAGCCGGTCGTCGTCGACGGGGTGGCCGTCTACCCCCTTCCCTACCTCGAGCCGTCGGTGGCCGGGAGTGCACTGGGCGCTGATGCGCTGACCCATGCGGCAGTCCTGGGCAGCGCGATGGACCGGGTCCGTGCCGACGTCGCCACCCACGGACTGCCCTCGGTCGTCATGGCCCACGCCTTCGTCACCGGTGGGGCCACGAGCGAGTCCGAACGTGACATCTCGGTGGGTGGCGTGAGCGCCGTGCACCCGTCGATCTTCGACGGGGTGGGGTATGCCGCCCTGGGTCACCTCCACGGCCGCCAGCAGGTCTCGGAGGCGGTCCGCTACAGCGGCTCACCCGTGGCGATGTCGTTCAGCGAGCACCGTCACACCAAGGGTTCCTGGCTGGTGGACCTCGACGCGTCTGGCCTGAGCGTCGAGGAGGTTCCGGCACCGGTGCACCGCCAGCTCGCGGTCCTGCGTGGCGACCTCGACGCCCTGCTGCTCGACCCCACCCTCACCTGGGCCGAGAACGCCTACTGCCAGGTCACCCTCACCGACCCGGTGCGCCCGCTCGGTGCGATGGAACAGCTGCGCCGCCGGTTCGCCCACACCCTCGTCCTCCAGTTCGACCCGCAGGGCGCCGCGGTGCCGGTCCGCAGCTACGTCGAACGCACCGCTGCGGCCGACCCTGTCGACGTCTGCTGCGACTTCCTCGGGCACGTGCGAGGCGGGTATGCCGCGACGGACGACGAGCGTGCGCTCGTCGCCGAAGCGGTCGAGGCCGTCCGTCTCGACCGCGGCTCCCGCGACGACGAGGGGCGCGTCGCTGACCAGGCGAGCACGCGGCATACCTCTGCCGCCCGAGGTGTCGCATGAGACTTCATCGCCTCACGGTCACGGCCTTTGGGCCCTTCGCCGCCACCGCGGAAGTCGACCTCGACGCCGTCGCCGAGGGTGGGATCTTCCTCATCCGCGGGGCCACCGGTGCGGGCAAGACCAGCCTGCTCGACGCCATCTGCTTCGCGCTCTATGCCGACGTCCCCGGGGCGCGCACCAAGAAGGGGCTGCACAGCGACCACGCGGACCGCGGCGTGGTGCCGTCGGTCACGCTGGAGCTGACTGCCGCAGGTCGGCGGCTGCGGGTGGAGCGCTCCCCGGAGTTCCGGCGCCCCAAGGCACGCGGCAAGGGCGAGGTGTCGGTGCCGGCCAAGGCCCAGCTGTCGGAGCTGCGCGACGGTGACTGGGAGTCGCTGAGCACACGGCACGACGAGATCGCCGAGGTCATCGACGACGTGCTGGGCATGGGGTTGGCCCAGTTCGCGAAGGTCGTGCTGCTGCCGCAGGGTGACTTCGCGACGTTCCTGCGCGCGACGCCCGAGGAACGGCGGGGGCTGCTCGAGCGGCTCTTCGACGTGGCCGGCTTCGTCGGCATCGAGGAGTGGTTCGTCGAGCAGCGCAAGCAGGCCGGGGCTGCCCTCGACGAGGCGCGACGTGAGCTGCGGACCCACCTCACGATGGTGACCGAACACCTGGCTTCAGCTCCAGTTCCGTTGCTGGACAACGAGATTGGCATGGAAGATCAAGCACCACTCGTCGACCTGGCGCCGGCCGACGTGCCGTCACGGCTGGACGAAGTCGTCGCAGCCCTCGAACGGGCCGCAGCAGAGTCGTTGGCGGCGCTCGACGACGCCAAGGCTGGGGCCGAGGCTGCGTCGAGCGCGCTGGCCGGTGCGCGCGGTCTCGCGACAACGCAGGCACGGGGGCGTCAGGCGGCCGCCTCGCTCACCCGGCTGGACGCCGCCGCGGCCGAGCACGCCGGCGCGGTCGACCGGCTGGAGGTCGCGGCACGAGCCGCCTCCCTGGCCGGCGAGCTCAAGGCCCTCGACCGCGCCGCCGCTGCCCTGGCCCAGGCTCGGACCGCGCTCGAGACGGCGTCGGTCGCCACCGCGTCGCTGGGTGTCGCGGACCTCACGGCCGACGGCCTCGCCGGCCAGCTCGACCGGCTCGAGTCGGCCAGCACTCACCTGCACGATGCCGCCGGAGCCGTCGCGCGTCTCGACCGGGCACTCGGTGCCCACCGGGACGCCACGGCCACGGCGCGAAAGGCTGGGCACCTGCTGGACCAGGCGGTGGAAGAGCTGGGCGCCGCCCGCGCGCGGCGCGCCGAGGTGGTGACCGAGGTCGACGAGGCCGCAGCGGCGCAGGCGGCGCTCCCCACCGCCCGGCAGGCCGTCGAGGTGATGGCGCGCAAGCACGCCCTGCGCACGGCCCAGGACGCCGACACCGCCACCCTTGCAACCAAGCAGCGGCTGCACAGCGAGCTCGTGTCCGTCGAACAGGAAGCGCGGGCCGTCTACCTCGACCTGCGTGAGGCAAGGCTCGACGGCATGGCCGGCGAGCTCGCCGCCCGGCTCGAGGACGGCTCCCCCTGCCCGGTGTGTGGCGCCAGTGAGCACCCGCACCCCGCCGCCGGCGGTCAGCAGGTCACCGCCGAGCAGGTGGCCGACGCCGAGGACACCTGGCAGCGGGCGCGTGCTGCGGCCACCGACCTGCTCTCGGTGATCCGCGGTCTCGAGGCCACCATCGCCCAACGTGGCGACGAGCTCGCCGACACCGACGACGACGCTGAGACCCTCCACGATGCGCTGCAGGCCCGTCGCCGGGCTGTCGAGGCCCTCACGGTCACCGCGGAGAGGCTCCCTGCGCGGCAGGCCGACCTTGCCTCGCTCGACGCCGCCATCGAGCAACACGACGCCAAGATCAATTCGCTGCGGGAGACGGCCGCCGTGGCGTTGGCTGCGGCCGACGGCGCCGAGCAGGACAGCGCACGCGAGCGTGCCGCGGTCTCGGCAGCATTGGACGACCACGCGACGCTGTGCCCGTGCGGACCGCTCGACGAGCCCGATGACGCCCGACCATTCGCCGACCAGGTCACGGCGGCCAGCACCCGCCATGAGGGGACGAAGCGGGACCTGAGTGCCCATCGGGAAGCGCTCGTGGCCGTGGAGAAGTCCGCTGCCGACCTGGCTGAGGCCGAATCCGCCGTGCGCGAGTCGTTGCAGGACAACGGGTTTGACGATGTCGAGCAGGCTCGGGCGGGCCAGCTGTCAGCGGACGAGACGCGTCAGCTCAAGGAGGCCGTGGCTGCCCGCGACCGCGCCCGTGCCGTGGCCACCGCGACGCTCGCCGAGGAGGCCGTCACCGAGGCGCTGGAGCAGCCGGAGCCGGACGTCGGGTCGCTCGAGCTGGCCGCTGGCGAGGCGGCATCGGCGCTGAGCCAGGCAACGACGACCGATGCCCTGGTGCGGGCGAGCCTGGCCTCGATCCGTCGAGCCAGGACCAGCATCGTCGACCTCTGCGGGCAGCTGGGCGCGCGCGCCGCGCGCCACGAGGTGCTCCGCGAGCTCGCCGACACCATCACGGGGCAGGGCGCGAACAACGAGCTGCGGATGCGACTGTCGGCGTTCGTCCTCGCGGCCCGGCTCGAGAAGGTCGCCGACCTGGCCAACGAACGCCTGTCCGCCATGGGCGACGGGCGGTACCGGCTGCGGCACACCGACGGACTCGCCGCCCGGGGCGCTCGCAGCGGTCTCGGCCTCGAAGTGCTCGACCTGTGGACCGGTCAGGCCCGGGCGACGACGTCGTTGTCAGGCGGCGAGTCGTTCATGGCCTCCTTGGCCCTGGCGCTCGGGCTCGCCGACGCAGTCCGTGAGGAGTCCGGAGGTTTCGACCTGCAGACCCTCTTCGTCGACGAGGGGTTCGGCACCCTCGACGACGAGAGCCTCGAGCAGGTGCTCGACGTCCTCGACGGGCTGCGTGAAGGCGGCCGTGCCGTCGGCGTCGTCAGCCACGTCGCCGAGCTGCGGACCCGCATCACCAGCCAGGTGCTGGTGACCAAGACCGAGCACGGCTCCACGGTCCGCACCGTCAGCGTGGCCGACGACCCCGCCGCATAGCTGCCGCCAACGGCCGGGCCCGCGCTCAGCCCTCGAACGCCTCTGGCGGCGGGCACGAGCAGACGAGGTTGCGGTCGCCGTAGGCACCGTCGATGCGTGCCACGGGCGGCCAGTACTTGTCCGCCGCCTCCACACCGACCGGGAAGGTCGCGTCGGAGCGCTCGTACGGGTACTCCCACTTGCCGGCCAGTGCCTTCGCGGTGTGCGGGGCATTGCGCAGCATGCTGTCGGCCAGCGCCACCTCACCGGACTCGACCGCCGCGATCTCGCCCCGGATCGCGATCATCGCGTCACAGAACCGGTCGATCTCGTAGCGGTCCTCGCTCTCGGTCGGCTCGACCATCAGCGTCCCCGCCACCGGGAACGACATCGTCGGGGCGTGGAAGCCGTAGTCGATGAGCCGCTTGGCGACATCGTCCACCGTCACACCACTGCGCTTGGTGAGGTCGCGCAGGTCGAGGATGCACTCGTGGGCCACGATTCCGTCGTGACCGGCATACAGGACCGGGTAGTGCTCGCGAAGGCGGGTCGCGATGTAGTTGGCGTTCAGGATCGCGGCCTGCGTCGCGCGGGTGAGTCCCGCACCGCCCATGAGGCGCACGTACGCCCACGAGATCGGCAGGATGCTCGCCGAGCCGTACGGTGCCGCGGAGATCGGACCGACACCCGTCTCGGGACCGGCCTCGGCGGCCAGCGGGTGGTTGGGCAGGTGCGGAGCCAGGTGGGAACGCACCGCGACCGGACCGACACCGGGGCCACCGCCGCCGTGTGGGATGCAGAACGTCTTGTGCAGGTTCAGGTGCGAGACGTCGGCACCGAACTTGCCCGGCTTGGCCAGCCCCACAAGCGCGTTGAGGTTGGCGCCGTCGACGTAGACCTGGCCGCCGGCGTCGTGGACCAGGCCGCACAGCTCGGTGATGGTGTCCTCGAAGACGCCGTGCGTGGACGGGTAGGTCACCATGATCGCCGCGAGGTCGTCACGGTGCTGGTCGACCTTGGCGCGCAGGTCGTCCATGTCGACGTCGCCACCGGGCGCGGTCTTGACCACGACGACCTTCATCCCGGCCATGACCGCGCTCGCGGCGTTGGTGCCGTGAGCTGAGGCCGGGATCAGGCAGATCCGGCGCTGCGACTGGCCGTTCGCCTCGTGGTAGGCGTGGATCGCGAGCAGGCCGGCGAACTCGCCCTGCGAGCCGGCGTTCGGCTGCAGCGACACAGCGTCGTACCCGGTGATCTCGCACAGCCAGGCCGACAGGTCGTCGATGAGGCTGCGGATGCCCTCGCTCTGGGTGGCGGGTGCGAACGGGTGCAGGTGCGCAAACTCGGGCCACGTGACGGCGGCCATCTCCGTGGTCGCATTGAGCTTCATGGTGCACGAACCCAGCGGGATCATGCCGCGGTCGAGCGCGAAGTCGCGGTCGGAGAGCCGGCGCAGGTAGCGCAACATCGACGTCTCGCTGTGATGGCTGCTGAACACCGGGTGCGTGAGGTACTCACTCGTGCGGACGAGCTCGGTCGGCCACTGCGGTGGCGCAACGGTGACCTCGGCCGGTCCGGTCACGCCGAACGCACCCCAGACGGCTTCGAGGTGGCGCAGGTCGGTGGTCTCGTCGACGCTGATCGACACGTGGTCGGCGTCGACGCGCCACACGTTGACGCCCCGCTGGGCCGCCTGCTCCACGACCTCGTCGGCCCGCCCCGGCACGGACACCGTCACCGTGTCGAAGTAGTGCTGCGTCGTGACCTCGACGCCGCCGGCCCGCAGTCCCTCGGCGAGAGTGCGGGCGTGACCGTGGACCCGGGTCGCGATGGCGGCCAGACCCTGCGGGCCGTGGTACACGGCATACATCGACGCCATCACGGCAAGCAGCACCTGCGCGGTGCAGATGTTCGAGGTCGCCTTCTCGCGCCGGATGTGCTGCTCGCGCGTCTGCAGCGCCAGGCGGTAGGCGGGGGCGCCTTCGGTGTCGACGCTGACGCCGACGAGACGACCGGGCAGCGACCGCTCGAGCCCGCTGCGCACACTCATGTAGCCGGCGTGCGGACCGCCGAAGCCCATCGGCACCCCGAACCGCTGGCTGGTGCCCACCGCGATGTCGGCGCCCCACTCCCCCGGCGCGGTCGCCAGGGTGAGGGCCAGCAGGTCGGCGGCGGCGGTGACCAGCGCGCCGGCCTCGTGCGCGGCCCCGGCCAGCGCGCGCCAGTCGCGCAGCTCGCCGTCGGCGCCCGGGTACTGCACGAGCACGCCGAAGACGTCGCGGTCACCAGCAGCCGCCCGCAGCGCCTCCACCGAGTCGACGCCGTCGAGGTCGGCCACGACGACGGTGAGCCCGAGGGGGTTGGCCCGCGTCTGCATCACGGCGATCGTCTGCGGCAGCACGTGCCGGTCGACGAGCAGCACGGCGTCCTGGGCCGCCTTGCTCGAGCGGCGCATCAGCGTCATCGCCTCGGCAGCCGCCGTGCCCTCGTCGAGCAGCGAGGCACCGGCGGTGTCGAGACCGGTCAGGTCGCTGACCACCGTCTGGAAGTTGAGCAGTGCCTCGAGCCGGCCCTGGGAGATCTCCGGCTGGTACGGCGTGTACGCGGTGTACCAGGCCGGGTTCTCCAGGACGTTGCGCTGGATCACCGCGGGCGTGATGGTGCCGTAGTAGCCGAGCCCGATCATCGAGGTGAAGACCTGGTTGCGGGCGGCCAGGCCGCGCAGCTCCTCCACGACCGCGTTCTCCGAGACGGCCGGGTCGACGCGCAACGGCACGTCCGAGCGGATGGCGCCCGGGATGGCGTGGTCAATCAGCGACTCGAGCGAGTCGTGCCCGACGACCTCCAGCATGGCGGTGATGTCGTCGTCTCCGGGGCCGATGTGGCGGCCGGCGAACTCGGGCAGTGCGGTGCTGGTGCGCGGGGACATGAGGCTCCTGAAGTCGAGTGCTCCGAACGCCTCCCCATCTGTCACGGCGGACCGCTCCAGAGGTGCCTGACCCGTGCAGTCCTGGCGCCTGAGAGGTTCCGGGGAGTTTGCCCCTTCGGCGCCCCGTCGCGTCCGGTGACCGGTCACGCGGGGGCTCTCCCGCACGGGATTGTCAGCAGGCCAAGAATACATGACGGCCCGCCTCCCTCCCGGGAAGCGGGCCGTCAGTGACAGTCGGGTATGCCGCCTGGTCAGGCGAGCTTGGCCGCGCGCCGAGCGCTGAGCTCGTCATCGGGGTGGGCAGCCGGTGCCTCGTCGTCGGCACGCTCGCTCGGCAGCTCGGCCAGCGAACCCTCGACCTCGCGCCAGACGCGGCCGACGGCGATGCCGAAGACGCCCTGGCCGCCCTGGACCAGGTCGATGACCTCGTCGGCGGAGGTGCACTCGTAGACCGACGCACCGTCGCTCATCAGCGTGATCTGGGCGAGGTCGTCGACGCCGCGGTCGCGCAGGTGCTGGATGGCGGCGCGGATCTGCTGCAGCGATACGCCGGTGTCCAGCAGCCGCTTGACGACCTTGAGGACGAGGATGTCGCGGAACCCGTAGAGGCGCTGGGTGCCGGAGCCGGTCGCGCCACGGACCGACGGCTCGACCAGACCGGTGCGGGCCCAGTAGTCGAGCTGGCGGTAGGTGATCCCGGCCGCCTTGCACGCGGTCGGACCGCGGTAGCCGGCGTCCTCGCTCAGCTCGGGCAGGTCGTCCGTGAACAACAGCCCCTGGGCGGCCACCGGCACGCTCGTGTGGCCGTCGCGAGCCTCGTTGCTCGGGGTCACTGCGTTCACCTCCATTTGGTTCAAAGCCATTGCATCGACGGGTGTAACTACACCCACAGCATTACCAAGTCTGCGTCGACGGTACGGGCGCGCATCTGCGCAGGTCAACAACCACTCGACCTTGCGGCTTCGGCGTGTCGCGCCACCGACAGCAACAGTCAATCTTCAGTTGAGGGTCAGCCTTCGTGCTCGGACACTCAGCCCTCGGGGCCGCTTTCGCCCGGTTTGGTCTCGAAGTCCTCGGCCGAGACGTGGTCGAGGAACTCCTTGAACCGCTCCACCTCGTCCTCCGGGTCCTCCTCCGCGGACATCGCCACCCCGGCTTCCTCGAGCAGCGACTCACCGGTGACGATGGTCGTGCCGGTGCGCAGCGCGAGGGCGATGGCGTCCGAGGACCGCGACGAGATCTCGGTGGTGTCGTCAAGGACGAGGGCGGCGTGGAAGACACCGTCCTTCAACTCGACGATCCGCACCTCGGTGAGCCGGTGACCCAGCCCCTCGATCACGTTCTTCAGCAGGTCGTGGGTGAGCGGCCGCGGCGGCTCGATGCCCTGCTGGGCATACGCGATCGCGGTCGCCTCCGCGGCACCGATCCAGATCGGCAGGTAGCGGTCGCCGTCGCGTTCGCGCAGCAGCACGATCGGGTGGTTGGTCGGCATCTCGACCCGCACTCCGAGAACATCCAGAACCTTCACCCCGCCACGGTACCTCGCATCCGGGGCCGCGGCGCAGGCGGATCAGGCTCGTCCGAGACCGTCTCTGACGAGCGCGGTGTGCAGGGCGATGCACAGGCGCAGCACCTCGAGCGTCGGGTCGTCGCCGCCGGCGCCCTTGCCCCCCTTGGCCCGCCCCCGATGCGGCGAGACCACCTGCTGCACCAGGCCGATCTCCCGGTCGGCGGCCGTCCGGAACGGGCGCAGGTGCCGGGGCTCGACGCCGTATGCCGCGAGGGCGCCGGCCGCGGTCGCGACCCGCAGCGCCGCCTCGTCGAAGTGGCCGGAGTCGTCGGGTCGCACCAGGCCGAACGTCTGGAGCTCGCCCAGCACGTTCTCCTCCAGGCCGCTCGCGCCGGCGAGCTCGCCGGCGGTGAGACGCAACGACTCCCCCGGCGCCAGGTCGGCCGCGTCGGGGACGTCCGCGTCGGGAGCGACCGCGGGAACCGACGGACGCGGCATACCCTCGCCGTCGCCCCTGGCCGGCGTGAGGCCACGGTCCATCGCGTCGAGGGCCTCACGGATCACCTTGAGCGGCCAGAAGTGGTCACGCTGCGCGGTGAGGATGTAGCGGAGCCGCTCGACATCGGCAGCCGAGTAGGTGCGGTAACCGGACGCGGTGCGCTCCGGTGTCAGCAGGCCCTCGGCCTCGAGGAACCGGATCTTGGAGATGGAGACGTCCGGGAAGTCGTCCTGGACCGAGGCGAGGACGGCACCGATCGTCATCGACGAACGGCTCGAGCGGGCGGCCACGTGCGCGGATCAGGCCTTGCCGGCGTAGAAGACGAGCCGGAACTTGCCGATCTGGACCTCGTCACCGGTCTGCAGGGTCGCCTCGTCGATGCGCTCACGGTTGACGTAGGTGCCGTTGAGCGAGCCGACGTCGCGGACCACGAACGTGTCGCCCTCCCGGCGGAACGTGGCGTGCTTGCGCGACACGGTCACGTCGTCCAGGAAGATGTCACTGTCCGGGTGGCGGCCGGAGTTGACCTCGTCGTCGTCGAGCAGGAACCGCGCGCCGGTGTTGGGGCCCCGCAGGACCACCAGCAGCGCGGTGCCCGGACGCAGGGCGTCGACGGTGGCCTGGTCGGCCTTGCTCAGGGCGAGGTCGGGCTCGGCGCTGGTGTCGACCTGCTCGAGGTCGTTGATGCCGGGCAGCCGCATCGTCGTGGGCTCGGGCTGCCGCGGCGCCTGCCCCGCGTTGTCCGCAGGCTCGCGCGCCACGTCGTCCGCCGGGTTCTCGTTGCCACTCATGGCTCGTGCCTCCTCGTCCTGCATTCGTCGCCCACGTCTAGCAAAGCACACACCCTAGGCGACGCCTGCGACAGTCCGCAGGCGATTGCGCCGGGGCGGGCGCTGCCCGTGCTCAGCCCAGCTGGGTCCGGTATGCCGTGACGTCCAGGAGCCCGTCGAGGGCGCCGGTGTCGCCGGGGCGCAGCTCGTACATCCAGCCCTCGCCGTAGGGGTCGGTGTTGACCAGCTCGGGCGTCGCCTCGAGGGACGAGTTGACCGCGGTGACCTCGCCGTCGAGTGGGGCGTAGAGGTCGCTCACCGACTTGGTCGACTCGACCTCGCCACACGAGTCGCCGGCCGCGACCGTGTCGCCGACAGCGGGGAGGCTGACGTAGACCACGTCACCGAGCGAGTCCTGGGCGAAGGAGGTGATGCCGATGCGGACCACGCCGTCGTCACCCTCGCGCACCCACTCGTGCTCGGCGGTGTAGCGCAGGTCCTCGGGGTACTCCAGCTCGCTCATCGTGCTCCTCGGTCGGTGGGTGCGTCGACGCGCGAGCCCTAGTTGGATCGCGCCGGGACGGGCCGAGCGTAACGAGCCTCTCCGACGGTGTGCAACGCGGTGATCTCGACCTTCTCGGACTGCCTTGTGGTGGAGTTCGCCCCGTCGCGACGGATGGACTCGGTGACCCCTCCGGGGATGTCCATGGCCGACGCCATCGTGGCGCTGTCACCGATCGCGCGGATGGTGTAGGGCGCGCTGATCTTCTGCCCCGAGACCTCGATGCTGCCGTCCACGTCCTCGAACCACGTGTCGGCCACGACCCGGACGTCGTTGATCTGCACGGCCTCCGCCCCGGCGTCGCGCAGCTCCTGCAACGCATCGAGCAGGCGAGCGCCGGTCACCTTGTTGTCCGGGTCGGTGATGGTGATGACGATGCCGGGTCCGCTGGCCGGGCTCGTGCCGGTGAGGATGCCAAGGGTGTCGAGCCGGTCCTGGGCCGCCTTGAGTGCCTCCGCACTGGTGTCGGCACCGGACAGCAGCCGGTCCCGGGTGATCTCCAGGGCCCGGGTGTCGGTGGTGAGCCGGTCCTGCTCCTGGCTGACGTCGTCGAGGATGCGCACCAGCTCGTCCTCGCGCAGCTCGTCGAGGCCGCTGTTGTTGGTCTGCTGCACCTGCGTCGCGATGGCGAAGCCCAGCCCGATCGCGAGGAGGGCCGCGAAGGCGTTGGCGCGAGTCGCGCGGGGGCGCGACATCCGGGCCAGCCGCTTCCACGCCGAGACGCCCTCGACCGATGGCTGCGACGCCTTCTTCGGCGTCCCATCGTTCGCCAGCTCGCCCTTCGGTGGCTCGTTCTTCGGTGGCTCGTCCCTGCGTGGCTCCTCAGCCATGGCTCACGCCTTGAAGAGGTGACGACGGATGGACGCGACGTTGGAGAAGATCCGCACGCCGAGGACGACGACGACTCCGGTCGACAGCTGCGACCCGACACCGAGCTGGTCGCCGAGGAAGACGATGAACGCCGCCACGACGACGTTGGCCAGGAAGGAGACGACGAACACCTTGTCGTTGAAGATGCCGTCGAGCACCGCACGCACCGCACCGAAGACGGCGTCGAGGGCGGCGATCACGGCGATCGGCAGGTAGGGCTGCAGGGCCACCGGGACGTCAGGGCCCCACACGAGGCCGATCACGACGCCGCCGATGAGGCCGATGAGGGGTATCACGGGGTCTCCGGGGTGGTCGGGGTGCGCTTGCTGGGTGTCGTCGCGTTGGTGAGCGTGAGCGAGGTGGCCGCCGGCAACCTCAGGTCCTTGGCGGTCTCCATGGAAACACGGATGCCGTAGTTGTCCTGCAACGCGCGCGTGTAGGCGCCCGCGCTGGTGTCGGCGAACTCGGCCTCGAGGTTGGTGCCGTCCCCGACTGCGCTGATTGTGTACGGGCGGGTCAGCGGCCGGTAGTTGACGAGGATGGCCTCCCCCGCGAACCGGATGGCCGAACGGGAGGTCAGTCGCTGGCCGTTGATCGAGATCGCCTCGGCCCCGGCCTCCCACAACCCGTTGACGACGACCTGCACGTCCTTGGCGACGACCTTGCCGTTGTCGTTCTGGGGGTTGGTGCGTGGGTCACCGTCGGCGCTGTTGTCGCCCGCGTCGGCGTTGTCCAGGGTGACCCGTATGCCGGGCCCCGTCACCTCGGTTGCCCCGGCCGCCAGCTCCAGCGTGGCGAGGCGTTCCTTGAGGTCCGACCCGCCCGAGCCCAGCGCCGCGGCCTGGAGCTGGGCGACCTGGGCCTGGAGCGCGCGCAGGTTCGCGTCCTGCTTGTCGGCGGCAGCGCGGCGTGCCTCGATGCGCTCGACGAGGTCGGTGCGCGCCTGCGCGACGTTCTTCGACGGGGCCCGCAGCTGCACTGCACCGAGGGTCAGCAGGAGCCCGACCACCACCATGGCCGCGACGACGACCGGAGTTCGCACCCCCGTGCTCGCGGGCAGGCCGGCGGCCTCACGACGCTGCGCCGCGGCGGCATACCCGGGGTCGAGGGGGCGCTCCATCATCGAGGTGAGCAGCGTCATCGACTCGTCGACCCGGCGCCCCGGCCGGGTGGCCGGGGTGGGCTCGGAACGGTGCGACGTGGGCACGACTCAGCCCCCGGCCGGCACGGAGCGGTGCGCGACCGCCACCTGGCGGGCCTGGACGATGTACATCACGCCGGCGACCCAGTACAGGACCGTGCCCCACCAGGCGAACGCCCACCCGATCGGCTCGGCCCACCGGGCGAACGCACTCGTGCCGTCGCCGAGCAGCAGCAGCGGGAAGGCGTAGAGGAGGTTGAAGGTGGCGGCCTTGCCGACGAAGTGCACCGGGAGCCCGACCTGGCCGTAGCGGCGGATGATGGCCAGGACCACCGCGAGCAGCAGCTCACGACCGACCAGCAGCGCGACGAGCCACCACGGGATGATCTCGCGCCAGGCGAGACCGAAGAGCGTCGTGGCGATGTAGAGGCGGTCGGCGAGCGGGTCGAGCAGCTCGCCGATGCGCGACACCAGCCCGAAGCGGCGCGCGATCTTGCCGTCGAGGTAGTCGCTGATGCCCGAGGCCATCAGCGTCAGCAACGCGATGACGTCGTGCTCGGTGAGGATGGCCCACAGGAAGATCGGGACGCCGACGAGCCGCAGGAACGACAAGACGTTGGGGATGGTGAAGATGCGGTCCGTCGTCGGTCCGCGGTCGCTGACAGCCCGGTCCGCGCGTTCCACCACGTCCGCAGCCTAACGGCCCGACCCCGGCGCGGATCGGCAGGCCGCGCCCGTAAGGTCGCTGCCATGGACAACCCCCTGCTCGGTCCTGGTCTGGAACGGTTGCGGGAACGGCGCAGCGTCAAGTGGCGCCTCTACGACCCGGACGTGCTGCCGTTGTGGGTGGCCGAGATGGACGTCGTCCCCGCGCCGGCCGTGCGCCGGGCGGTGTTGGCCGCGACGGAGTCCGGCGACACGGGTTACCCGTGGGCGCAGGACTTCTTCGAGGCGTTGGCGTCGTTCGCCGGGGAGCGCTGGGGTTGGTCGCCGCAGCCGGCCGCGATGTCGCTCGTGCCCGACGTGATGCTGGGGGTGGTCGAGGTACTGCGCCTCTTCACCGATCCCGGTGGTCCGGTCGTGGTCAACTCCCCCGTCTACCCGCCCTACTTCCAGTTCGTCACCAGCATGGGTCGTCGCGTGGTCGAGGCACCGCTCGGGCCTGACGGGCGGCTCGACCTCGCGGGCCTCGAGCGGGCGTTCGGTGCGGCGACCGCGGAAGGTGAGCGGGCGGCATACCTGCTGTGCTCTCCCCAGAACCCGACGGGGACGGTGCACACGGCCGCCGAGCTGGCGGCCGCGCTCGAGCTGGCGGACCGGTATGCCGTGCGGGTCGTCGTCGACGAGATCCACGCGCCGCTCGTGCCGGCCGGGGCGACCTTCACTCCGGCGGTCGCGCTCGACGCGGGCTCTCGGGCGGTGAGCGTGCTGTCGGCGTCGAAGGCGTTCAACCTCGCCGGGCTCAAGGCCGCCATCGCGGTCGCCGGACCTGAGGCGATGGCGGACCTGCGCCAGGTGCCCGAGGAGGTGACCCATGGCTCGAGCCACCTCGGCGTCATCGCCCAGTCGGCGGCATACCTCGAGGGTGGCGAGTGGCTCGATGCCCTGCTGGTCGGGCTGGACGAGAACCGCCGACTACTGGAAACCCTTGTGGCGCAACGGCTTCCGGGAGTGGCGTACCGGCCGCCGGAGGCGACGTTCCTCGCGTGGCTCGACTTCACGGGCATCCTCGAGCTGGGCGACGACCCGGCGGCGGCGCTGCTGGAGCACGGTCGGGTCGCGCTGCACTCGGGACCGGCATTCGGGTTCGGCGGGCCGGGGCACGCACGGCTCAACTTCGGCACGTCGCCGGATATCCTGCGCGAGGCGGTCGACCGGATCGCCACCGGGATCGCCGCGGTCAGGGCCTGACCTTCAGGCTTCGCCGCGGAGCATGGCGAGCGTCTTGTCGATGCGCCGCTGGCGGGTCTCCTGTTTCTTGGCGCCGGCGATCGCCTCGACGTGCTGGCGCTGGTGGCTGTACGAGAGCGCGTCGAACGCAGCCCGTGCCTGCTGGTCCTTGGCAAGGGCCGCCGCGAGGTCGGGCGGGACGTCGACGGTGCGGGGCGCGGTGTCGAGCTCGACGTCGACGTCGTAGGTGTTGCCGGCGCTGGCTCCGGTCAGCTCGCGGTTGGCTGCGCTCACGCCGAGCCAGAACTCGCCGCCCATGCGGGCGATGCTGCAGCGCCAGCTCTGGTCGTTCACCGTGACGGTGACCTTGGGACGGTTGCCACCGGCAAGGTCTGCCACGACCTCGTCGGGCACACGAAAGCCGGTCGTGTTGCCGCCGGTGGCCTCGAGCTGCGCGCGGAACCTCATGCGTCGCAGCGTATGCCGCTTGACCGGGCGCACGCTGAGGCGGACTCTTCGACTCACGGGCTTCTTCGTTTCGGCCGATGGTGACCGGTGGGCGCGGTCAGGTCGGCACCTCGGAGGGCGAGCTCGGATCCGTGTTCCGTGACGCCGGGCTGGGTGACGTGAACGAGGGCGCCCTCAAGGTGACCTCGCGGTTCGTGACTTTCGAGGAGTGGGAGCCGTACACCGTGGGCGTCGGCCCCTGTGGCGCCTGTGTCGACTCGCGCGACGACCCCGGACGTCGCCGGCTCGACGCTGCCTGCCGTGGAGCGCTACCCGACGCGCCCTTCACCATCACGGCCAAGGCCTGGTTCGCCACCTGCCGCCCCGGCTGCGCGGCGCAGGCCCGCGTGGTAGCCGACCGCTGCGGCGACCAACACCAGTCCGAGCACCGCGATGACCCAGCCCGCGAGCTCACGGTCGGTGACGAAGCGCACGATCGAACCGGACATCCGCTTGTCGGACGAGTAGGCGAACCATCCGCCCTGAGCGTGGGCCTGCACCGCGATGGCGACCCCGGTGACCAGCACCGCGGCGCCGGTCAGGACGGGGATCAGCCAGCTGCCCTTCCACATGCCGTTCACCGTAGCCAGCGAGTCCGCGTTCGGCCTGTTGTCAGGCTCGAGCGTCGAGGCGGTGCCATCGTCCTTCGGAGACCACCTCGGCACCGGCGTCGGTGACCTTGATGGCGGTCTGGTCGTCCATGACGTAGCAGGGACCGTCGATGGTGGCCGCCCACTTCTCGGCTTCCTCCATCGTGTTGGTGGGAAAGACGTCGAGGTGCGGGAAGATCGAGAACTCCACCAGACCGAGGGTGCGGTCGTCGGGTGCGTCCGGCCATTCCACGAACGCGTCCCCGATCCGCGGCGTCATCACCATGCTGCCGGCGCTGACGCCCACCCAGACGGTGTCGGGCAGGGATGGGAACACGTCGACCAGCCCAGACTCGCGCACCCAGTGGGTCAGGTAGGTGGCGTCCCCGCCGTCGACGAGCAGCGCATCGGTCTCCCTGACCCAAGGCTCCCACCGGTCGCGTCCGATGGTCGGCAGGGCGCTGAGCTCCAGTGTGCCGAGGGACTTCCAGCCCAGCGTGGCCATGCCGCCCCACGGCGGACGGCCGGTGACAAAGCCGCGCACCGAGGTAGGCCCGCACATGGGATGACCCCACTGCGCCGTGGGAACGAGCAGCGCGCTCGACTCCTCGACCGGCTTGCCAAGCAGGTCGACCAAAGCATCCCGGATGCTGTCGTTGGTGACGCCGCCGGACGTGAGCAGGAGTCGCATACAGGAACCTCCGTGGTTGTGGGACACCACACTGACCCGGCGACCGGGCCAAACTCATCGGGCCATCCCGATGCGAACCTGGGTTGTCGATATTGGAAACCCAGGTTCGCAATTGCCAAACCCCGCTGTCTCTTCGCCGCCTGGCTCCCAGCATCGGGTCGCCCAATAACGATGAAGGCCGGAACCGCTTCGCGGTTTCCGGCCTTCGTCGAGTCGGGCTGACAGGATTTGAACCTGCGACCCCTTGACCCCCAGTCAAGTGCGCTACCAAGCTGCGCCACAGCCCGTGGCTTTCCCCACCATCCCGAGGGCCCGGCGGAGCGAACGAAACATTAGCGCACGGCATACCCGCGCTTGAAATCGGTATGCCGCGCGCGAACCTCACTTGCGGCGGCGCTTCTCCCGGACGCGCACCGACACCTCGATGGGCGTGCCCTCGAAGCCGAACTCCTCGCGCAGCTTGCGCTCCAGGAACCGTCGGTAGCCCGCCTCGATGAACCCCGACGCGAACACCACGAACCGCGGCGGCCGCGTCGACGCCTGCGTCGCGAAGAGGATCCGCGGCTGCTTGCCACCGCGCACGGGGTGCGGGTGCGCGGCCACGATCTCGCCGAGGAACGCGTTGAGCCGCCCCGTCGGGATCCGCTGGTCCCACGAGTCGAGCGCCTTCTCCAGTCCGGGCACGAGCTTCTCGACTGCGCGACCGGTCTTGGCGGAGATGTTGACGCGCGGGGCCCACGGCACCTGCACGAGCTCGCGCTCGATCTCGCGCTCCAGGTAGTAGCGGCGCTCCTCGTCGAGGGTGTCCCACTTGTTGTAGGCGATGACGAGCGCACGGCCGGCGTCGATGACCTGCTGCACGACGCGCACGTCCTGCTCGGCGATCGACTCGCCCGCGTCGATGAGCACGACCGCGACCTCGGCCTTCTCCAGCGCCGTCTGCGTCCGCAGCGACGCGTAGAAGTCGGCGCCGCGCGTCTGGTGCACCCGCCGCCGGATGCCGGCGGTGTCGACAAACCGCCAGGTCTTGCCGGCCAGCTCGATGTACTCGTCCACGGGGTCGCGGGTCGTGCCGGCGACGTTGTCGACGACGACGCGCTCGGACCCGGCGAGCTTGTTGAGCAGCGATGACTTGCCGACGTTGGGACGCCCGACCAGGGCCACCCGCCGCGGGCCGCCACGCTGGTAGGCACCCCCGACCGACGACACGGCGGGCAGCACCTCGAGCAGCGCGTCGAGGGCGTCACCGCTGCCCCGCCCGTGCAGAGCGGAGACCGGCCAGGGCTGACCGAGCCCGAGGTTCCACAGCGACGCGGCATCGGCCTCGGTGCGCTCGTCGTCGACCTTGTTGGCAACCAGGACAACGGGTTTGCCCGACCTGCGCAGCAGCTTGACGACCGCCTCGTCGTCGTCGGTCGCACCGACGGTGGCGTCGACGACGAACATCACGACATCGGCGAGCTCGACGGCGATCTCCGCCTGCTCGGCGACACGCAGGTGGATGCCGGTGGCGTCTACCTCCCAGCCGCCGGTGTCGACGAGGGTGAACTCGCGCCCGGCCCACTCCGCGTCGTAGGCGACGCGGTCGCGGGTCACGCCGGGAACGTCCTCGACGACGGCTTCACGACGGCCGAGGATGCGGTTGACGAGGGTCGACTTGCCGACGTTCGGTCGCCCGATGACGGCGACCACCGGGCGCGGTCCGTCCTCGAACCCGGGGCCCTTGCCCTCGGCCTCCTCTTCGAGCAGCTTGCGGTCCTCGTCGCTGAGGTCGAAGTCCTCCAGGCCGGCGCGCAGGGCGCGCTCGACGGCGGTGTCGTCGGTCTGGTGCTCGGTCACGGTGGTCCTCGAAGCGTCTCGTGTGTGGGTGGTGCCGACCAGGTCGAGCAGGTATGCCGCGTGGTCGGCGGTCATTGTCTCAGCCGACGTCGTCGGGCAGGAACACCTGGTGCCGTTGTTGGGATGCGCGCACGTGGTCTGCCAGTGCGACGCGGATCTGCTCGGTGGCGGTGGCGAGCCGCTCCCGACCGCTGGCGCCGGGTGTGGCACCGAGGTCGACCGGTTCACCGAACTCGACCACCATCCGGGTCCGCAGCCGCGGCAGCGAGCCCTTGGACGCGCCGGTTGCGCGGGTGCCCAGGAAGGCGACCGGCACGACCCGAGCGCCTCCCTGCTGCGCCAGCCACGCGGCACCCTGCTGCACCGCGGCGACGTCGCCGCGACCGCGCGTACCCTCGGGAAAGATGCCCACCGCTCCCCCGGACTGCAGCACCTCGACCGCCGCCATGAGCGCCTTGCGGTCACTGGTGCCGCGGGTCACGGGGATGTGGCCGATGAAGGTCAGGAACCACCCCAGCACCCCCTTGAACATCTCCCGCTTGACCAGCACCGCGGTCGGGCGCGGTGCCAGCCCGGGCAGCATCGGGCCGTCGAGCACACCGACGTGGTTGGCGACGAACACCACCGGCCCGTCGAGGGGTACGCGGTCGCGTCCGACCACCGCGACCCGGTAGAGGGCGTGGAAGAGCGGCCAGCCCACGACCATGTTGATGCGGGTCCGCCACGCGGGCACGCTCACGCGGGCACCTTGTCCGGCGCGACTCGCCGCACCACGTCGAGCAACGCCTGGACGCTCTGCTCGAAGTCGAGATCGGAGGTGTCGACCAGGGTGACGCCCTCCGCAGCCTCGGTGAACTCCGACACCGTCGAGTCGTCTGCGTCACGCCGCACGATCTGGTCGCGGGTCGCCTCCACCGCGTCGTCGTGGTCTGCGCCGTGCAGCTCCTTGGACCTGCGCCGCAGCCGCGCCTCCACACTGGCGGTCAGCAGGACCCGCACGTCCGCGTCAGGAGCCACGACCGTCGTGATGTCACGGCCCTCGGCCACGACACCGCCCGTGCGTCCGGCGACCTCGTCGATCTGGTCACGCTGCAGCTGTTGCAGGATCGGGCGCACGGCGGTGTTCGTGGCGACCTTGGAGACGACCTCCGAGACGCGGGTGGTGCGGATGTCGTCCTCGATCTCGCGCCCGCTCACGCGGACACTGGGGGTAGCCGGGTCGGTGCCCATCTCCAACGGGATGTCACGCGCAGCCTGCGCCACCGCGTCGCGGTCCTCGAGGTCGACACCTTCCTCGAGACACCACCAGGTCACGGCGCGGTACATCGCACCCGTGTCGAGGTAGCCGACCCCGAGGGCACGGGCCGCAGCGCGCGACACACTGGACTTCCCCGAGCCGGAGGGTCCGTCGACGGCGATCACCAGGTGGTCTGCACTCATGGCGGAGCAGCCTAGTGCGCCTCAGCCGTGCAGCCTCCACCCGCGCGACTCCAGCTCCTCGCCCAGCCGCTCCGCCACCGAGGGCAGCACGGAGACCTCGGCGAGCCCGAACGGCTGGCCGAGCCCGTGCTCGAGGTGGAGGTCTTCGAGGTTGACGCCGGCGTCGCCGACGTCGTGGAGCAGGCGGGCGAGCTCGCCCGGCTCGTCAGGGACGAGCACCGTGACGACCGTGTATGCCGTGGGCGCGGCACCGTGCTTGCCCGGGATCCGTGCGTGCCCGGCGTTGCCGCGGGACACGACGCGCGCCAGCACCTCACGGGCGCCGACACCGTCACCGTCGGCGAGTGCGTCGAGCGCCCCGATCACCTCCGCGAGCTCGTCGCGCATCTCGGCCAGGACGGTGCGGACCGCCGGCGCGTTGCCGGCCAGGATCTGCGTCCACAGCTGCGGGTCGCTGGCTGCGATCCGCGTGACGTCGCGAATTCCCTGACCTGACAACGAAACTGCGGGATCGGTGAGGTCACGCAAGCGGCTCGCGACGAGGGACGATGCAAGCTGTGGCACGTGTGAGACGACCGCGACCGCGGCGTCGTGCTCGACCGGGCTCATCGTCGACACGGTGCCCCCGGCGGCTTGCGCGAGCTCCTGCACGGCGGCCACCGCCTCGGGCGAGGAGTCCTCGTGCGGCACGACGACCCAGGCCCGGCCGTCGAACAGGTCGCCACGGGCGGCGACCGCACCGGAACGCTCGCGGCCTGCCATCGGGTGCGACCCGGCATACCGGCTCAGGTCGGCGCCGCGCGAACGGACGTCCTCCAGCACCGCGACCTTGACGGACGCGACGTCGGTCACGACTGCCCGCGGCCACGCGGCCAGCTCGTCCGCGACCACGCCACCTGCCACGTCGGGCGGTGCTGCTACGACCACGACGTCAGGGTCGGGCGCGTCCGGATCGCCTTGCGCCGCAACGGAACCCGCACCGAGGTCGCGAGCCAGTGCCGCCGCCGTCGGCGACGGGTCACTCAGCGACACGGCATACCCGGCGCGGCTCAGGGCGATGCCCAGGCTGGTGCCGATGAGGCCGGTGCCGACGATGCGAACTCGGGTGGTCACGCCCGAAGGCTATCGACCGACGTCACAGGCCAGCAGCCGAGTAGAGCTCGCCGACCTCCTTGGACGTGAGCTTGCGCATCTTGCCCGGCTTGGTGTCGCCGAGGTGGATGGGGCCGACCTGGGTGCGCACCAGCGAGATCACGGGGTGGCCGACCGAGTCCAGCAGGCGGCGCACGATGTGCTTGCGCCCCTCGTGGAGGACCACCTCGACCAGCGCCTTGCCCGGCTGGGAGTCGACGACGCGGAACGAGTCGACCGATGCCGGACCGTCCTCGAGCCGCACGCCCTCGCGCAGGCGCTTGCCGAGGTCGCGCGGCACCGGACCGGGGATCTGAGCAAGGTAGGTCTTGAGCACGCCGTACTGCGGGTGCTGGAGCCGGTGCGCCAGGTCGCCGTCGTTGGTGAGGATGAGCAGGCCCTCGGTGTCGGCGTCGAGCCGGCCGACGTGGAACAGGCGCTGCTCGCGGTTGCCGACGTAGTCGCCGATGTTGATGCGGCCCAGCTCGTCGCTCATGGTCGTGACGACGCCGAGCGGCTTGTTGAACGCGAAGTAGAGCCGTGACTCGTCGAGCTGCACCCGAACGCCGTCGACGTGGACGACCTGGTCGGGGCGGATGCGCACCCCCAGCTCGGTCACGATCTGCCCGTCGACCTCGACGCGGCCGTCGGCGATGAGGTTCTCACAGACGCGGCGCGAGCCGACCCCCGCTGCGGCGAGCAGCTTCTGCAGGCGTATGCCGTCGGGGTCGTGGACGTCGATGTCCGGCTTGGGTGCCTCGCGGGGCGTGCGGGTGGGCTGGCTGCGCTTGGTCGTGCCGGAGCCGCCGCGCTGGGGCCGGGCCGGCTTGCCCGGGCGGGCTGCCGTGGGCCGGGAGGGGCGGCGCGGCTGGCCGTTGCCGCGGTTCTTCGGGGGTGTCATCCGCGTCCCTGTTCTGCGATCTCGTCCAGCACGTCGACCTCGGGGAGGTATGGCGCCAGGGCTGGCAGCTCGTCCAACGACTGGAGCCCGAGCCGCTGGAGGAAGTAGTCGGTGGTGCCGTAGAGGACGGCGCCACCCTCACCCTCGGCACCCAGCTCCTCGATCAGCCCACGGGTGAGCAGGGTGCGCACCACGCCGTCGACATTGACGCCGCGCACAGCGCTGACCCGCGAGCGGGAGATCGGCTGGCGGTAGGCGATGACGGCGAGCGTCTCCAGCGACGCCTGCGTCAGCTTGGCCTGCTGGCCGTCGAGGAGGAACTTCTCCACCACCGGCGCGTAGTCGCTGCGGCTGTACACACGCCAGCCACCCGCGACCTGGCGCAGGGTGAAGCCGCGCTGCTGCGCGGCATACTCCTCCTCCAGCTCGGCCAGGTGACCACGCACGTCCTCCACCGGCAGCTCGAGGGCCGACGCCAGCGCCACGTCGGTGACCGGCTCGTCGACGACCATGAGCACCGCCTCGATGGCCGAGCGCGCACCGCCCGGGAACTCGCCCACGTCGAAGGCGATCTGCTCCTCCGGCACTGCCTCGTCGGGGGCGGTCTCCTCGACCTGCGCCTGCGGCTCACTCATCGTCGGTGTTCTCCTGTGTCTCGCTGGCGCCGCCATCGTCGGCATCGCCGGCGGCGTCGCCCTCGTCGAACTCGTCGCTGACCTCGATGTCGCCGTCGTCCGCGCCGGTCCACCGCACGGTCAGCTCACCGAGCGCCTCGGCCTGCTCGAACGCGATCGCCGCCTCACGGAACAGCTCGAGCAGCGCGAGGAACCGCGCGACGATCACGAGGGTGTTGTCGGCGTCGGCCACGAGCGAGCGGAACGACGTGACCCGCTCCCGCCGCAGCCGCTGCCCGATGATGCCGGCCTGCTCGCGGACGCTGACCTGCGGGGCGTGCAGGTGGTCCAGGCCGACCGACGGCGGCACCTTCGGCGTCATCGCCTTGGCCGCGATCATCGCCAGCTGCTCGGGCGTGATGCCCATGACCAGCTCGGGCAGCAGCTTGGCGAACTGCGGCTCGATCCCGGCCTGCCGCGCGGTCATCCGACCGATCGTCGTCATCCGCTCACCGAAGTTGAACGCGATGTCCTTGAACGCGCGGTACTGCAGCAGCCGGGCAAACAGCAGGTCGCGCGCCTCGATGAGGGCGAGGTCCTCCTCGTCCTGCGGACCGGTCTGCGGCAGCAGTCGGGACGCCTTGAGGTCGAGCAGGGTGGCGGCGATGAGCAGGAACTCCGAGGCCTGCGAGAGGTCCCAGTCGGTGTCTGCCGCCTGCGCCGCCTTGATGTGGGCGATGAACTCGTCGGTGACCTTGGCCAGGGCGATCTCGGTGATGTCGAGCTTGTGCTTGCTGATGAGGCCGAGCAGCAGCTCGAACGGCCCCGAGAAGACGTCGAGGTGCACCTCGAACGGGGTCGACGAACCCCGCCGGGTGATAACGCCTCCCGGCGTGATCGTGGGTGCGGACTCCTCGGGCACCTCGGCAGCCACCTCGGTCACGGCGGTCAGGCCGCACCGCCCCGCGCGATGAGCTCGCGGGCGAGCTGGCGGTATGCCGCGGCACCGCTGTGCGAGGACTCGTAGGTCGTGATCGGCTCGGCCGCCAGCGACGCGTCGGGGAACTTGACCGTGCGGCTGATGACGGTGTGGAACACCTGGTCGCCGAAGTGGTCGACCACGCTGGCGACGACCTCGCGCGAGTGGTTGGTGCGCGAGTCGAACATCGTCGCGAGGATGCCGTCGATCTGCAGCCGCGGGTTGAGCCGGTCGGTGATCTTGGTGATGGTGTCGATGAGCAGCGCCACCCCGCGCATCGCGAAGTACTCGGTCTCGAGCGGGATCACGACGCCATGGGCGGCCGTGAGCGCGTTGACGGTGAGCAGGCCGAGCGACGGCTGGCAGTCGATGAGGATGACGTCGTAGTCGTCGAGCACGGGCCGCAGCACCCGGGCCAGGATCTGCTCGCGGGCGACCTCGCCGACGAGCTGCACCTCCGCGGCCGACAGGTCGATGTTGGCCGGGACGACGTCGAGGCCGTCGATGGTGGTGTGCTGGATGACGTCGCGCACGTCGTGGCCGCGCTCGACGAGCAGGTTGTAGATCGTCACGTCGAGCTCGTTGGCGCGCACCCCGAGCCCCACGGACAGGGCGCCCTGGGGGTCGAAGTCGATGAGCAGCACCTTGCGACCCACCTCTGCGAGCGCGGCGCCCAGGTTGATGGTGGTCGTGGTCTTGCCGACGCCACCCTTCTGGTTGCACATGGCGATGATGCGCGCGGGGCCGTGGCTGGCGAGCTTGGCCGGCTCGGGGAAGTCGGGCAGCGGCCGCCCGGTGGGCCCGATCTGGCCGGCTCCGGCACCTTCCGTGCCGGGCAGACGGTCGCTGGTCGACGACGCGACGTCCGCGGGGACCTCCGACGGGATCGGGGTCGTGGTCACCTCAGGGTCCACTGTCGTTTCACTCCCGGTGCGCTGGCGTTCGTCGGTCAGCCTCTCGCTGATCGCACCGACCCTATCAGCGTGATTCGCCCGGTTCGCGCTCTGCTCAGCGGGCGCGCGGATGGGCCTGTGCATAGACCTCGCGGAGCCGTTGGACGGTGACCAGCGTGTAGATCTGGGTGGTCGTCACCGAGGCGTGCCCGAGCAGCTCCTGGACGACGCGGACATCGGCGCCGCCCTCGAGCAGGTGCGTGGCGAACGAGTGCCGCAGCGTGTGCGGCGACAGGTGTCCGGCGAGCCCGGCCCGGTCGGCCGCCTGCCGCAGTGCCGCCCACGCCGACTGGCGCGACAGGCGGTTCCCCCGCTGGTTGAGGAAGACCGCCGGCGCGCCCTTCCCTCCGGTCGACAGGGCCGGACGCCCACGCACGAGGTAGGCGGACAGTGCCGCCGCGGCATACGAGCCAAGCGGGACGATGCGCTCCTTGCGCCCCTTGCCGAAGAGCCGCACGACCCCCTCGTCGGTGTCGATGTCGTCGAGGTCGAGGCCGACGGCCTCGCTGATGCGGGCGCCGCAGCCGTAGAGGACCTCGAGCAGCGCGCGGTCGCGCAACGAGACCGGGGTGTCACCTAGGCTGGCGGCGGCCAGCAGGCGCTCGACCTCGTCGATGCCGATCGCCTTGGGCAGCCGCGAGGGCGGCTTGGGTGGGCTCACCGCGGCGGCCGGGTCGGTGGTCACCTCGCCCTCGAGCGCGAGGAACTTGTGGAACCCGCGCACGGCGACCAGGGTGCGGGCCGCCGACGACGCCGCGAGGGGCGGGTGGTCGGCGCTGCCCTCGCGCAGGGCCGCGAGGAAGTCGGTGACGTGGGCCTCGGTGACGTCGCCCGGGTCGTTCACTCCACGCCCGGCGAGGTATGCCGTGTAGCGGGCGAGGTCGCGCCGGTAGGACTTGAGCGTGTTGTCACTGGCGCCGCGCTCGACCTGGAGGTGACCGAGCCAGTCCTGCACGGCCCGGTGGAGCGCGGTCGTGGCAGGCACGGTGGGAGTGTAGGCGCCATGAAGCTCTACGCAGACCTGCCGGGCCGCCGCACCATGCAGATCCTCGCCGACGTCGCCATGGTGGCGTGGGTGTGCCTGTGGGCCTGGGTGGGCCGCCTGGTCCACGACACGACGATGGAACTGGCCGCGCCGGGGCGGAAGCTGCAGAGCGCGGGCACGGGGTTCCGCGACCAGATGAACAGCGCGGGAGACGCCGTCAACGACGTGCCGCTGGTGGGCGACCGCATCTCGGGCCCCTTCCGCACGGCCGGGGGTGCGGGCACGACGATCGAGCAGGCCGGTACCGACCTCGTCGACTCCGTGACCAAGCTGGCGAACCTGCTCGGCTGGGTCACCGCCCTCGTGCCGATCGTCATCGTCGGGCTCGTGTGGCTGCTGCTGCGGGGCCGGTTCGTGCGCCGCGCCAGCGCGGCTCAGCGCTTCATCGACGCGGCGGCAGACCTCGACCTCTTCGCGTTGCGCGCCATGGCCCGTCAGCCGATGCGCAAGATCGCCGACGTCTCCGACGACCCGACCGGCGCGTGGCGGCGCGGTGACCCCGCGGTCATCCGCGCGCTGGCCCTGCTGGAGCTCAAGGACTCGGGTCTGCGCCCGCCGTCACCTGCGGCCTGAGGTCCTCGGCAGGCGGCTGCCAGGTGGATGCGTCGGCGTTGACCTGGTCGCCGGAGCGGATGTCCTTGACCTGGTCTCCCCCGCCGTCGGCCGCGCCCGGGAACCAGACGAACGGGATTCCCCGCCGCTCGGCATACCGGATCTGCTTGCCGAACTTGGCCGGCTTGGGCGCCACCTCGCACGGTATGCCGCGCTGCCGCAGCGCCGTGGCGATGCCCACCGAGGTGGGGCGTGAGTCCTCGTCGTTGACGGCGACCAGCACGGCCGCCGGGGTCGAGCGCGAGGCGGTGACGAGCCCCTGGGAGAGCAACAGCCCGAGCAGGCGCGAGACACCGATCGAGATGCCGACACCGGGGTAGGTCGTCTTCCCGTCCGACGCGAGCGAGTCGTAGCGGCCACCGGAGCAGAACGAGCCCCACGACTCGTAACCGGCGAGCTGGGTCTCGTAGACGGTGCCGGTGTAGTAGTCGAGTCCGCGGGCGATCTTGAGGTCGGCGACCATCGCGCCGGGCGCGTTGTCCATGCCGGCCGTGATCACCGCCGCGAGCGACTCGAGCCCCTCGTCGAGCGTGGGGTGCGAGACGCCGAGTGCGCGGACCTGGTCGACGAACGACAAGTCGGCAGAACGGATCTCGGCCAGCGCGAGGCACTGCTGCGCCTGCTCGGCCGTGTACCCGGCGGCGACGAGCTGCTCGGCGACCTTGTCGGGGCCGATCTTGTCGAGCTTGTCGACGATGCGCAGTGTGCCCGCGACGTCCTCGATGCCGATGCCGCGGTAGAAGCCCTCGGGGATCTTGCGGTTGTTGACCTGGATGACCATGGGCGGGATCGGCAGCTTGCGGAACACCTCGGCGATGACCAGCGGCATCTCGGCCTCGAAGTGCGGCGCCAGCTCGCCCACGTCGACGACGTCGATGTCGGCCTGGGTGAACTCGCGGTAGCGGCCCTCCTGCGGCCGCTCGCCGCGCCACACCTTCTGTATCTGGTAGCGGCGGAACGGGAACGACAGGTGCCCGGCGTTCTCCAGGACGTAGCGCGCGAACGGCACGGTGAGGTCGAAGTGCAACCCGAGCTCGGAGTCGGCGGCCGCGGTCGCCTCGTCGGCCGCGAGCCGCCGGATGCCGTAGATCTCCTTGTCGGCGTCGCCACCCTTGCCGAGCAGCCGCTCGACGGGCTCGACGGCGCGGGTCTCGATCGAGGGGTACCCGTGCAGCTCGAACGTCTCGCGGATCACGTCGAGGAAGTGCTGTTCGACGATGCGCTGGGACGGGAGGTACTCGGGGAAACCGCTGATCGGGCTGATCTTCACGCCCGCAATCCTTGCAGGTAGGGGTTGGTTGCCCGCTCGCGGTCCATCGTGGTCGCCGGGCCGTGCCCGGGCAGCACGAGCGTCGTGTCGGGCAGCGGCAGGACGACGTCGCGAAGCGAGCGCTGCATCGCCGCGTCACTGCCACCGGGCAGGTCGGTGCGCCCGATGGCGCCGGCGAACAGCACGTCACCGGAGATCACCGTCGAGTCGACCTCGACCTGGTCGGACACGCCGTCCGGCACCGACGGCATACGGAACAGCACCGAGCCCTCGGTGTGGCCGGGCGCATGCAGCACCTCCACGTCGAGCCCGGCGAGCGAGAGCCGTTCGTGGTCGCGGACGTCGACGACGTGCTCGGGCTCCTTCCACGTCGCCTTGCGCCCGAACTGCTGCTCCACCATGGCCAGCAGCGGCGGGCTGATGAGGGTCAGAGGGTCCTTGAGGCGATAGGCGTCGTCCGCGTGGATGTATGCCGCGGTGTCGCCTCCGCAGACGGGCGTCACCGAGTAGACGTGGTCGAGGTGGCCGTGCGTCAGCAGGACCGCGGCCGGCCGCAGGCGGTGCTCGGTCATGACCTGCCGCAGGGTCTCCTCGACCCCGATGCCCGGGTCGACGATGAGGCACTCCTCACCCGCCGCCGGGGCGATGACGTAGCAGTTGGCGTCGATGACCTGGCCGGGGAACGCGAACGTCAGCACCCTCGCGACTCTAGCCAGCCGTCCGGTGGGTTAGCGTCACCGACCATGACCGGTCCGACGGTGGTCCGCGACCCCTGGGGTGTCCCGCAGCTGTGGGCGCCCGACGTGATCGCCCTGTCCCGTCTGCACGGCCGCGTCACCGCGCTCGACCGGGCCTGGCAGCTGACGACGCTGCGCTGGCGCAGCGAGGGCCGCATGGCGCAGCACCTCGGCCCGAACTGGCTGTCGGCGGACTTCTTCGCCCGTCAGGCGCGGCTCGACGACACCGCCCGGCGAGCGCACGCACAGCTGGAGGAGGAGACCCGGGCGTGGGTCACGGCATACGCCGAGGGTGTGTCGCAGGGCCTCGCCGAGGTGACCGGGCAGACTCACGAGCTGGTCGCCCTCGAGGTCGCGCCCGAGCCGTGGCAACCGTGGACGCCGCTGTCGACGCTGCTGCTGCAGCACGTGCTCTTCGGCAGCCTGCCGGCCAAGCTGTGGCGCGACCACGTGCGCCGGGTGAGCCCCGCCGCACGCCAGCTGCTCGACGCGTCGCCGGGCAGCGGCGACGGCGACGGGCCGGCCGGAGGCAGCAACGCCTGGGCCGTGGCCGGTGTCCGCTCAGTGACGGGGCTGCCGATGGTCGCCGGCGACCCGCACCGCACCATCGAGCTGCCGGGGGTCTACCAGCAGGTGCGGCTGGCCTGCCCTGAGCTCGACGTGGTGGGTTTCGCGTTTGCCGGCGTGCCGGGTGTGCCGCACTTCGGCCACGCCGGACCGGTCGCGTGGGGCATCACCAACGCGATGGCGGACTGTCACGACGTCTTCGTCGAGGACCTGCGCCGGGTTGGTACTGAGATCGAGGCGCGCGGGCCCGCCGGGTGGGAGCCGGCCGCCGGGCACACCGAGACCGTGCAGCTCGCGGACGACGACGCCGTCGAGGTCGAGGTCATCGAGACCGGTCGCGGCTGCGTGGTGGTCGGCGGCCCCGACGAGGACCGCGCGCTGTCGGTGCGCATGGCGCCACGGGTGCTGCTCGACACCGGCATCGCCGCCGCCCTCGCGCTGCTGCGCGCCCGGTCGACACAGGACGTGGAGGCCGCGTGGGCTGGCTGGGTCGAACCCGTCAACGCCGTCCTCACCGCCGACGACACAGGACGCGTGGTCGAGCTCACCGCCGGCCGGGTTCCGTTGCGGCACAACGACAACCGCGAAGGGCCCGTGCCCGCGTGGGAACCCGGGCACGAGTGGGCCGGCTGGGCAGATCACGGCCGCGCACCCGTTGGCGACGTCGCCGTCCACGCCAACCACGCCTCGGCCCTGACCTCAGCCCACGGTCGTGACTTCGCCTCCGACGCGCGGGTCCAGCGCATCACGACCCTCCTGGCCGCGAAGGCGACATTCGACGTCGACGACCACCGCGGCATACACCTGGACACGTTCCACTCCCCCGCGCCGCGCCTGCTGTCTCGCACGCGGCAGCTCGAGGGCCTGTCGCCGCAGGCGACGGCGCTGCGTGACGAGCTGCTCGCCTGGGACGCGCGGATGGACGCCGACAGCGTGCAGGCCGGCAGGTATGCCGCGTGGCGGGCCGCCGTGCTCCGCGCCCTGTGCGCCCACCCACTCCTGGCCCCCTTGGTCGCTGGCGACCTGCCGAGCGTCTTCGCACCGTGGATGTCCGTGGGCTCCCGGGTGCTCCAGCGGCTCGAGGCGCTGCTGGACGACCCGCCCGAGGGCTTCGACGTCGACGCCGCACTGGCAGCGGGGCTCGAGGCGGCCGCCGACCACGACGGGACGTGGGGCGAGCGGCACCGCCTCGCCGCCGTGACCGCCACCGCCCCGGGCGTGCCGGCGGCGACGCTGGTCGCCGTCTCCGGTGACCGCGACTGCGTCCTCGCGACGTCGTCGCTGCCCGATGCGGACGACGTCGCCGTCCAGGGCCCGGCGGCGCGCTACGTGTGGGACCTCTCGGACCGGGCGCGCAGCCGGTGGGTCGTGCCACACGGCGCCGTCGGCCGCACCGGCGACCCGCACCAGCTCGACCAGCAGCCGTTGTGGCTCGCCGGCGACCTGGTGCCGGTGCCGGACGACCGGCTGGGTCCATGACAGCCCTGCCTAGACTGTCGCCACTTGACGTCGATGATCGGGAGCACTGGTGACCAAGGAGCAGGAGCGGGCACGCGCACGCCGGCGGGCTGAGAAGTTCGACGCGAAGATCGCCGCGAAGGAGGCCGAAGCGGCACGCAACAAGCAGGTTGCCGTGGTCGTGGCGGCCGTACTCGTCGTCGTGGCCGCCTTCGTCTTCCTCGCGACCAAGCTCGGTGGTGAGGAGTCCCCGACCCCGGCAGCGGGCGACACCGCCACCAGCCAGCCGACGGCGTCCGCGACGACCGCAGCGGTCGCGGGGTGCAAGCCTGCCCCAGCGGTCCCCGGCACCCAGGCCCAGCTGAAGCTGCCCGACAAGAAGACCGTGGCCGGCAAGACCTACACGGCCGTGGTCACCACCAACTGCGGTGACATCACCCTCGAGCTCGACGGCGCCAAGGCGCCCCAGACCGTGGCCTCCTTCGTGCAGCTCGCCCGGCAGAACTACTTCAAGAACTCGCCCTGCCACCGCGTCACCACCTCGGGCATCTTCGTGCTCCAGTGCGGCGACCCCGCGGGCGGCACCGGTCAGGGCCCCGGCTACACCTTCGGCATCGAGAACGCGCCCAAGGACGGCACCTACCCGACCGGGACACTGGCCATGGCCCGCACGCAGGACCCCAACTCCAACGCCGACCAGTTCTTCATCGTCTACAAGGACACCAAGCTGCCGACCGAGGGCGGCGGCTACTCCATCTTCGGCAAGGTCACCAAGGGTTTGGATATTGTCGAGAAGATCGCCGCAGCAGGTGCGGCCGGTGGCTCCGGGGACGGCGCCCCCAACGCACCCATCAGCATCCTCACGGTTGCTGTGACCGAGAAGAAGGCCTGACGTGACCGAGCAGACGCCCAAGCCCACCCCGCCGAAGCCCGGTCCGCCCCCCGGTGCAACCCCCGCGGCGGTGCGCAAGGTCGCCCACCCGCCGCAGCCCACGCTCACCCCGAACACGCCCAGCGGCCCGCCCGCCGAGTCCTTCGGTCGCGTGGCCGAGGACGGCACGGTGTTCGTCCGGACCGCCGACGGCGAGCGTGAGGTCGGGGCCTACCCCGATGCCACGCCCGAGGAGGCGCTGCACTACTTCGCCCGCAAGTACGACGAGCTGTACGCCTCCGCCGACCTGCTGCACCAGCGCGTCACCGGCACCGACCTGTCCGCCAAGGACGCCGCGGACGGCCTGACCAAGCTGCGTGAGCACATCGCCGAGGCCAACGTCGTCGGTGACCTCGCCGCGCTCGACGCGCTCGTCACCCAGATCGAGGGCGAGGTGGCCACCCGACGCGAGACCGAGGCCGCCGAGCGGACCGCCGCCCGGGCTGCGGCCGCGACCGAGCGCGAGACGATCGTCGCCGAGGCCGAGAAGATCGCCGCCCAGCCCGAGAACAAGGTGCAGTGGAAAGCCAGCGGCGCCCGGATGCGCGAGCTGCTCGAGGAGTGGAAGAAGCACCAGCGCAGCGGCGCCCGGCTGGACCGCGAAACCGAAGGCGCACTGTGGCAACGGTTCTCCTCGGCCCGCAACTCCTTCGACAAGTCCCGCCGGGTCCACTTCGCCCAGCTCGAGGGCACCCAGGCCGAGGCCAAGGCCCTCAAGCAGGAGCTCGTCAAGGAGGCCGAGGCGCTCGCCTCCAGCAAGGACTGGGGCCAGACGGCCGGCGCCTACAAGCGCCTCATGGACCGGTGGCGCAAGGCCGGTCGCGCGTCGCGGGCTGACGACGACGCCCTGTGGGAGCGGTTCAAGGCCGCGCAGGACACCTTCTTCAACGCCAAGGACGAGGTCGCGGCCAAGGAGGACGAGGAGTTCCGCGCCAACCTCGTGGTCAAGGAGGAGCTGCTCAAGGAGGCCGAGGCGATCCTGCCCGTCACCGACCTCGAGGCCGCCAAGACCGCACTGCGCGCCGTCCAGGACAAGTGGGACGCCGCCGGCAAGGTCCCCCGCGGCGACGTGGACCGCATGGAGAAGGGCATGCGCCGGGTCGAGCAGGCCGTCCGCGACGCCGACGAGAAGCGGTGGAAGCAGACCAACCCCGAGGTGGCTGCCCGCGCCCAGTCGATGGTCGACCAGCTCGAGGCGTCCGTGGCGTCCCTGCGCGACGACGTCGAGAAGGCGCAGGCGTCCGGCAACGAGCGCAAGCTCGAGGACGCCCAGGCCAAGCTCGAGGCGCAGGAACAGTGGCTCGCCCAGGCCCGCGGCAACCTCGACGAGTTCGGCGGCTAGGCCTTCGGCGCGGTCGCCTTGGTGCCGGTGATGCGGTAGACGTCGAACACGCCGTCGATCTTGCGCACCGAGTTGATCACGTGGTCGAGGTGACCCGGGTCGCCCATCTCGAAGGTGAACTTGCTGATCGCCACCCGGTCGCGTGAGGTCTGCACCGACGCCGACAGGATATTGACGTGCTGGTCGGAAAGCACCCGCGTGACGTCCGACAGGAGGCGGTTGCGGTCCAGTGCCTCGACCTGCAGCTGCACGAGGAAGACCGACGCCGCCGACGGCGCCCACTCGACCTCGATCATCCGATCCGGTTGGGACAGAAGGGATTCGGCATTGGTGCAGTCGGTGCGGTGCACGGACACACCGTTGCCGCGGGTGATGAACCCCATGATCGGGTCGCCCGGCACCGGCGTGCAGCACCGGGCCAGCTTCACCCACACGTCGGCGGTGCCGACGACGACCACACCCGGGTCTCCGGACCGCCGCCGCATCGACCGCGTCCGCGTCGGGGTCGTCGCCTCGGCGAGATCCTCCGACGCCCCCTCTTCCCCACCGAGCGAGGCCACGAGGCGACCCACCACGTGCTGGGCGGACACGTGTCCCTCACCCACCGCGGCATACAACGCATCGATGTCCTGGTAACGCAGCTCGGACGCGAGCCCGGTCAGGGTCTCGACCGTCAGCAGACGCGTGAGCGGCAGGCCCTCCTTGCGCATCGCCTTGGCGATGGCGTCCTTGCCGGTCTCAATCATCTCCTCACGGCGTTCCTTGGAGAACCACTGGCGGATCTTGTTGCGCGCCCGCGGTGACTTCACGAAGGTCAACCAGTCACGCGACGGGCCGGCGCCATCGGCCTTGGAGGTGAGCACCTCGACCACGTCGCCGTTCTCGAGCGTCGACTCCAGCGGGACGAGCCGGCCGTTGACCCGGCCGCCGATGCAGTGGTGGCCGACCTCGGTGTGCACGGCATACGCGAAGTCGACCGGGGTCGCACCCGCCGGCAGCGCCACGACCTCGCCCTTGGGGGTGAAGACGTAGACCTCGCGCGCGTTGATCTCGAACCGCAGCGAGTCCAGGAACTCCCCCGGGTCGGAGGTCTCCTTCTGCCAGTCGAGCAGCTGTCGCAGCCAGGCCATGTCGTTGATCGGCCCGGTCTCGCCGTCCTTGGCTGCCACGGCCGCGGCTGTGGCGTCCTCCTTGTACTTCCAGTGCGCGGCGACGCCGTACTCGGCGCGGCGGTGCATGGTGTGCGTGCGGATCTGGATCTCGACGGGCTTGCCCTGCGGCCCGATCACGGTCGTGTGCAAGGACTGGTACATGTTGAACTTCGGCATCGCGATGTAGTCCTTGAACCGCCCGGGCAGGGGGTTCCACCGTGCGTGCAGCGCACCGAGGGCGGCGTAGCAGTCGCGCACCGAGTCGACCAGCACGCGCACCGCGACGAGATCGTAGATGTCCTCGAAGTCGCGGCCGCGCACGATCATCTTCTGGTAGACGGAGTAGTAGTGCTTGGGCCGCCCCGTCACCGTCGCCTTGATCTTGGCCGTCTTCAGGTCGCTGCCGACCTGGTCGCGGACACCTGCGAGGAACTCCTCGCGCGCCGGTGCCCGCTCCGCCACGAGCCGCACGATCTCGTCGTAGACCTTGGGGTAGAGCGTGGCGAACGAGAGGTCCTCGAGCTCCCACTTGATCGTGTTCATGCCGAGCCGGTGGGCCAGGGGTGCGTAGATCTCGAGGGTCTCGCGGGCCTTGCGCTGCGCCGACTCGACGGAGACGTAGCGCCAGGTGCGTGCGTTGTGCAGCCGGTCGGCGAGCTTGATGACGAGCACGCGGATGTCGCGCGACATCGCCACGACCATCTTGCGCACGGTCTCGGCCTGGGCGGCGTCGCCGTACGTCACCTTGTCGAGCTTGGTGACGCCGTCGACGAGCATCGCGACCTCGGAGCCGAAGTCCTTCTCCAGCTGCTGGAGGCTGTATGCCGTGTCCTCGACCGTGTCGTGCAGCAGCGCCGCCGCGAGGGTGGGCGGCGTCATGCCGAGCTCGGCGAGGATCGTGGTCACCGCGAGCGGGTGGGTGATGTAGGCGTCGCCGGACTTGCGCTTCTGGCCGCGGTGGGCCTCCTCGGCGACGACGTAGGCGCGTTCGATGACGTCGAGGTCGGCCTTGGGGTGGGTTGCGCGGACGGTCTGGAGCAGCGGCTCGAGGACCGGGTTGGTGGGGGTGCCACGCGACCCGAACCGGGCGAGGCGGGCGCGCACCCTGCTGGCCGAGGACGTACCGGTGCCGATCGGCCCGGTGACGACGTCCTCAGTCATGCACAGAGCCTACGTCTCACTCCCCGTCCACGACGACCAGGGTGCGGACCTCGCGCCCGGTCAGGCGGTCGCGACCGTGCAGGAACGCCAGCTCGACGAGTGTCTCGAAGGCCACCACGGTGGCGCCCAGCTGCTCGACGAGACGGCACGCGGCCTCGGCGGTGCCGCCGGTGGCGAGCACGTCGTCGACCACGAGCACCCGTTGCCCGGCTCGGAACGAGTCGTCGTGGACCTCGATGGTGGCGCTGCCGTACTCCAGGTCGTAGGACAGCGCGACCGTCGGTCCGGGCAGCTTGCCCGCCTTGCGGATCGGGACGAAGCCCAGCCCGAGCTCCAGGGCCAGCGCCGCCCCGAAGACGAAGCCGCGCGCCTCGATCCCGGTGACCACGTCGACCTGACCGCGCCAGCGGGCGGCCATGTCCCGGATCACGTCACCGAACAGCTGCCCGTCGGCCAGCACCGGGGTGATGTCCTTGAACACCACACCCGTCGCCGGGAAGTCCGGGATGTCACGCAGCGTCGCCGTGACGCGCTCGGTCAGTGTCGCGTTGTCACTCGTCGTCATGGGGTATGCCGCGGGCCCGGCTCAGCGCCGCGACTTCGGCGGGCGCTTGGGCTGGTTGCGCGGACCGGACGAGGCGTATCGGTGGGTCTCGCGCGCCGGGGTGGCGGTACGGACGGCCGTCGCGGCCTTCTCCCGGCCACCGGCCCGCGAGCCCTCACCATCGGCACCGCCCTCACCAGCGACGGCGCCACCGTCGTCCTCGTGCTCGACACCGGGCGCGATGTCGTGCGACGTCGGCACACCGTGGCGCTGCTGGTAGCGCTCGGCAGCCTTGTCGAGGGCGATGACCGCGGGCTCCTTGGCGCGCAGCGTGACCAGCAGCGGGGTGGCGATGAAGATCGACGAGTACGCACCGACCGCCATGCCGATGAACAACACCAGCGACAGGTCGAGCAGTGTGCCCGGGCCGATCGTCGCGAAGCCGACGAGCAGCACCGCCAGGGTCGGCAGCAACGCCACGACGGTGGTGTTGATCGAGCGGACCACGGTCTGGTTGACGGCGAGGTTGGCCGCTTGGGCGTACGTGACCCGCTTGCCCGCGAACGCCTCCTGGGTGTTCTCACGCACCTTGTCGAAGACGACGACGGTGTCGTAGAGCGAGTAGCCCAGGACGGTGAGGAAGCCGATCATCGTCGCCGGCGACACCTCGAACCCGGTGAGGGCGTAGATGCCGACGGTGATGACCATGTCGTGGATCATCGCCACCAGCGCCGCCACCGCCATCTTCCAGGTGCGGAAGTAGATGGCCATCACGATCATCGTCAGCACGAGGAAGACGATGAGGGCGCGCAACGCCTGCTGGCTCACCGACGCACCCCACGAGGGCCCGATGAAGTTGGCGTTGACGTTGGTGACCGGGACCTTGAACTCGGAGGCCAGGGCCTGCCGGACGTTGGCCGACTGGGCGTCGTTGAGCTGCTCGGTCTGCACGCGGATGGTGCTGGCGCCGAGCTTGGTCACATTGGCGTCCTGGGTCGCGACGACCGACTGGACGGCGTCGGTGGCCCGGCTCTCGTAGCTCGAGGTGCTCTGGTTGCCGGCGGCGACGCGAAACTCCGAGCCACCGGTGAACTCCAGGCCGAGGTTCAGCTTGAACACGAGGAGCCCGATGAGGGCGATGAGGGTGAGGACACCGGAGATGACGTACCAGCGCTTGCGGTTCTTGATGAACCCGACCGAGCGCTTGCCGGTGTAGAGGTCGTTACCCAGCTGGGCGAAGTTGATCATCGAGCCCCTCCCTTCGCCATCGAGACCGCCGGGGCGGCGAACCGTCCCCGCCCGACGTACCGCGGGGCCACCTTGGCGCCGAGCCGCTCCGGGCTGAGGCCGGACCACTTGTGCCCGCCACCGAAGAACTTCGTCTCCGCGAGCAGGCCCACCAGCGGGTGGGTGAACAGGAACACGATGAGGATGTCGATCAGCGTGGTGAGGCCGAGCGTGAACGCGAAGCCCCGGACGCCGGAGGACGCCAGGAAGTAGAGGACGACGGCGGCGAGGAAGTTGACGCCGTCGGCGACGAGGATGGTGCGGCGCGCGCGCTTCCAGCCGGTCTCCACGGCGGCCCGCAGCGGCCGGCCCTCGCGCACCTCGTCACGGATGCGTTCGAAGTAGACGATGAACGAGTCGGCCGTGACTCCGATGGCGACCACCAGACCTGTCACGCCCGCCATGTCGAGCCGGTAGTTGTGCGACCACCCGAGGATGGTGATGGTGAGGTAGGTCAGGATGCCGGCGATCGCGATCGAGGCGAGGGTGACCAGACCGAGCGCGCGGTACTGGATCAGCGAGTAGACGCCGACGAGGAGCAGGCCGATGAGGCCGGCGATGACACCCATCCGCAGCTGCTCGGTGCCGAGGGTCGGGCTGATCTGCTCGCGCGTCTGGAGCGTGAAGGAGATCGGGAGCGCGCCGAACTTCAGCTGGTTGGCCAGGTCGCGGGCGCTCTCGATGGTGAAGCTGCCGGTGATGCTGGCGTTGCCGTCGAGGATCGCCGACTGGAAGTACGGCGCGACGATGACCTGGTTGTCGAGCACAGCGGCCATCTGGTTCTGCGGCGTCGGCAGGCTCACCATGCGGCTGCTGGCGTCGGCGTAGGCCTTGGTGCCCGCACCCTTGAACGACAGGGCGATCTGGACCGTCGTCGACGGCTGGCCGTTGGACAGCGGCTGGTAGCCGGCTGTGGCGTCCTTGATCTGGTCACCACCCACGATGACCGGGCCGAGGACGTACTTGTTGCCGTCGTCGCCGCAGGTGACCAGCGGCTTCTTCGCGTCGTTGACGAGGTCGTCGAGGACGCCCTCCTTGGCGCAGTCGAGCGCCTGGAACTGCTGGGTGATCTCCGGGGTGATCCACGCCAGGTCGTTGGGGTTCTGCGGCTCCGCGCTGCCGGTGTTGGGCGCGCTGGTCGTCGCCGTGCCCGCCGGAGTCGTGGCGGCCGGGGTCGTGGGTGCCGGCGTGGTCGGCGGGGTCGTGCTCTGCACGAACGCCTGGGGCACGGCGCTGCCCGCGCCGGTCGTCGTGGCGCTTGCCTTGGGCGTCGCCGTGCCCGTGGCGCTCGGCTTGGCAGGACCAGTCGTGGTGGCCGTCGGCGCCGGCTGGTTGGTGCCTGGCGCGACGGCAAGGACGCCGCGGAACTGCATCTGCGACGACCGGCGGATCGCGTCCTCGTCCTGCTTCGAGGGCTCACCCGGCATGCTCACGACGATGTTCTCGCCACCGCGGGTGGTCACCTCGGCCCCGGAGACACCGTTGGAGTCGATGCGCTGGACGATGATGCCGCGGGCCTGGTCGAGCTGCTCCGCGGTGACCTTCTGGTCGCCGACGAGCTTGGGCTGCAGCACGATCTGGGTGCCGCCCTCAAGGTCGAGGCCGAGCTTGGGCGCATAGCTGCCCGAGCCCCAGATGTTGACGCCCACGAGTAGCCCGGCGAGGACCACGAAGATCGCGGCGAGGGACGCAAGCACCTTCAGGGGCTTGCGCTTGTACGGGTTGATTGCCACGGGCGGGAACCTCTAGTCGGTGCTGCTGGGGTCGGTGCCGCGGGTGTCGGTGCCGCTGGCGGGCGTGGCGGGCTGCGCCTTCATGCCGATGGCACGACGGTCGAAGCGCACCTGCACCCCCGGGCTGACCTCGAGGGTGACGACGGCGTCCTCGAGCGCGGTGATGCGCCCGAAGAGACCGGAGGTGGTGACCACCTCGTCACCCACGGCGAGACCCGCCTGCAGGCTCTGGGTCTCACGCTGCCGACGCCGCTGGCTGAAGATCATGAAGACGATCAGCGCCACCGGCAGGAGGAAGATGAGCAGGCTGGACAAGCCGCCGCTTTGCATACGAGGTCCTTCAGGGCAGGTAGAGGCGCGCCCGGTCTGGGCGACCGCCCGAGTGTAGGTGACACACGGCATACCGACCAACGCGCCTCACCGACGTGTCGTTCCACTCCATGGGTAGGCCGCGTGGCCGGCGCGGCGGCTCAGTCGCCGAAGCGCCCCTCGCCGTCGAGCGGCAACGGCGTCTGCACGTCTGCGCCCCGCGGCGGTGTGAGACCGAGGTGCTGCCAGGCCAGAGCCGTGGCGGCTCGTCCGCGCGGGGTGCGCGTGATGAGGCCCTCCCGGACGAGGAACGGCTCGGCGACCGTCTCGACGGTGTCGGCCTCCTCCCCCACGGCGACGGCGAGCGTCGACAGGCCGACGGGACCGCCACCGAAGCGGCGGCACAACGCGTCGAGCACGGCCCGGTCGAGCCGGTCGAGGCCGAGGTCGTCGACGTCGAAGAGCGCCAGCGCGGCGTGCGCGGCCTCCTCGTCGACGACGTCCCGGCCGTGCACCTGCGCCCAGTCGCGGACACGGCGCAGCAGCCGGTTGGCGATGCGGGGCGTGCCCCGCGAGCGACGCGCGATCTCGCTGATGCCGGCTGCGTCGGCGTCGACGTCGAGCAGCCCGGCCGACCGGGTCAGGATCGTCTCGAGCTCGTCGGTGGCATAGAAGTCGAGGTGCCCGGTGAAGCCGAACCGGTCGCGCAGTGGCGCCGGCAGCAGGCCCGCGCGCGTCGTCGCGCCGACGACGGTGAACGGCGGCAGCTCCAACGGGATGGCAGTCGCGCCGGGGCCCTTGCCGACGATCACGTCGACCCGGAAGTCCTCCATCGCGAGGTAGAGCATCTCCTCCGCCGACCGGGACATGCGGTGGATCTCGTCGAGGAACAGCACCTCGCCCTCCATGAGCGAGGACAGCACCGAGGCGAGGTCACCCGCGTGCTGGATGGCCGGACCGCTGGTGATGCGGATCGGGCGTTCGAGCTCGGAGCCGATGAGCATGGCCAGGGTCGTCTTGCCCAGACCTGGCGGGCCGGAGAGCAGCACGTGGTCGGGCGGCGACCCGCGCCGCCGTGCCGCCTCGAGCACCAGCGACAGCTGGTCGCGCACCCGCGACTGACCGGCGAACTCGGCCAGTCGACGCGGACGCAGGGCGGCCTCGACGGTGCGCTCGTCGCCGTCGCCGCGGGCGTCGACCACCCGGGCGGTCGCGTCATAGGACTGGTCGTCGTGGGCGTCGCCCTCGTGCATCTCCGAGGAGTAGCCGTCGCTCACCGCGGCCCCAGCTCACGCAGCGCGGCCCGCAGCCGCGTCGACACGTCCGCCGACTCCTCCACGGTGTCCGCGACCTTGCCCACCGCGTCCTCCGCCTGCTTGGCCGAGTAACCCAGCCCGACGAGCGCCTCGGCGACCTGGTCACGCCATGGGGCGGCCACCGGCGCGGAGGGCACGGTTCCGGACGACGCGGCACCGGACGGCACACCCAGCTTGTCGCGTAGCTCGAGGACGATGCGCTCGGCGCCCTTCTTGCCGATGCCGGGCACCTTGGTGAGCGTCGCGAGGTCGTTGCCGCTCACCGCCGCGCGCAGGCGGTCGGGGGCGAGCACCGACAGCATGGCCAGCGCGATGCGCGGGCCGACGCCGGACACGGTCTGCACCTGCTCGAAGATGTCGCGCTCATCCACCGAGCTGAACCCGAACAGGGTCAGGGAGTCCTCGCGCACCACGAGCGTCGTCGCGAGCTCGGTCTCCGAGCCCAGGTGCAGCGCGGAGGCCGTGGCGGGGGTGGTGTGCACGAGCATGCCGACTCCCCCGACCTCGACGACGACGCGGTCGAGCCCGATGTGGCGCACCGGCCCGCGGACGGAGGCGATCACCTGGTCGCCGCCTTGAGGCGGGCCTGCTCGAGGCGGGCGGCGTCGGCGAGCCGGTTGGCCGCCGTCCCCTGCCACAGGTGGCAGATCGCGAGGGCAAGGGCATCTGCGGCGTCGGCCGGCTTGGGCGCGGCGGACATGCGCAGGATGCGGGTGACCATGGCGGTCACCTGGGGCTTGTCGGCACGGCCGGAGCCGGTGACCGCGGCCTTGACCGACGTGGGCGTGTGGAGCGTGACCGGTATGCCGCGTCGCTGGGCCGACAGCATCGTCACCGCCGACGCGTGGGCGGTGGTCATGACGCTGGCGACGTTGACGTCGGCGAAGACCTGCTCGAGCGCGATCGCCGCCGGCTGGAACCGGTCGAGCCAGCGGTCGAGTTCGTCCTGCAGGTAGACCAGGCGGTGCGGTGTCGGGTCGCTGGGCGGGGTGCGGACCACGCCGACGGCCACGAGCTCGACCTGCCGCCCAGACCCACCCTCGACGACACCGATGCCACAGCGGGTGAGGCCGGGGTCGACCCCGAGTACTCGCACGTCGCACGCAACCTTTCGCAGCCGAACAGGTGTTCGGCCCCAACGCTACCCAGCGATGCCGTCCCGCGCGTGCACCAACACGCGCGGGGCGAGCACGCGGCATACCGACGCGGCTGGGTCAGTCGTCGTTCTCCAGCTCTGCCAGCACGTCGTCGGGGATGTCACCGTTGGCGAAGACGTCCTGGACGTCGTCGGAGTCCTCGAGCGCCTCGATGACGCGGATCATCTTGCGCGCGCCCTCGGCGTCGAGCGGCACCTGCAGGTTGGGCACCCACGATGCCTCGGCCGAGTCGTAGTCGATGCCGGCGTCCTGGAGCGCGGTGCGCACGGCGACGACGTCGGTGGCCTCCGACACGATCTCCCAGGTGTCACCGTTGTCGTTGACCTCTTCGGCGCCGGCGTCGAGCACGACCTCGAGGATGTCGTCCTCGGACTTCTCCGACTTGGGGACGAGGACGACGCCCTTGCGGTTGAAGACATACGCGACCGAACCGGGGTCGGCGAGCTGACCGCCGTTGCGGGTCAACGCGGTTCGCACCTCCGCGGCGGCGCGGTTGCGGTTGTCGGTGAGGCACTCGATGAGCAGTGCGACACCACCGGGGGCGTAGCCCTCGTAGGTGATGTTCTCCCAGTCGGCGCCACCGGCCGTCGCACCCGACCCGCGCTTGACCGCGTTGTCGATGTTGTTGTTGGGGACCGACGACTTCTTCGCCTTCTGGATGGCGTCGTAGAGGGTCGGGTTGCCCGTCGGGTCACCGCCACCCTGCCGGGCAGCCACCTCGATGTTCTTGATGAGCTTGGCGAAGAGCTTGCCGCGCTTGGCGTCGATGGCAGCCTTCTTGTGCTTGGTGGTGGCCCATTTGCTGTGGCCGCTCATGCGTTGCCTCTCACGATCTCGACGAACAACTGGTGGAACCGGTGGTCACCGGTCACTTCCGGGTGGAAGGAGGTGGCCACGAGGGACCCCTGACGAACGGCGACGATCCTACCGGCGGCCGGTCCGTCCTCCACGCGGGCCAGCACGTCGACCCCGCCGCCGACCTCCTCGACCCACGGGGCGCGGATGAAGACGGCACGCATCGGGGTGCCGCCGATGGCCCGGATGTGCAGGTCCTCCTCGAACGAGTCGACCTGCCGCCCGAAGGCGTTGCGCCGCACCGTCATGTCGATGCCGCCGAGCGTCTGCTGGTCGGGACGGACGTCGGCGATGCGGTCGGCGAGCATGATCATGCCCGCGCAGGACCCGTAGGCCGGCATCCCCGCCGCCAGGCGCTCGCGCAACGGGTCGTAGAGGTCGAAAGCACGGACCAGCTTGTCCATCGTCGTCGACTCCCCACCGGGGAGGACGAGCCCGTCGACCGCCTCCAGCTCCGACGGCCGACGCACGGTGGCGGCGCGGGCACCCGCTCGCTCCACGGCATACAGGTGCTCGCGCACGTCACCCTGGACGGCGAGGACACCGATGGTCGGCTCACTGGTCACGGCGCGATGGTATGCCGCGGCTCCCCGCCGTCATGACGGGCGTTGTCGCAGGTGGGTGCCGGTGGTACGTATGGACTGGTGAACGCAGGGGCAACGGGGTATCACGACGGCGTGCAGCCACCCGTCGACCATCCCAGCGCGCCGCCGACCGACGCCGGACACCCGTTGCCGCGCGACCTGTCCTTCGCGGACGCGCTGGGCATGGCGGTCGACCGGGCCGGGATCAGCCTGAGCACGCTGCACCGGGCCCTGGTGGAGATCGGGCACCCGGTCTCGCTCGCGACCCTGTCCCACTGGCGGTCCGGACGGGCTCGCCCGGAGCGGCAGGCGTCACTGCTCGCGCTCGACCGGCTCGAGCTGCTGCTCCGGCTGCCCCGCGGCGAGCTCTACCACCGGCTCGGACCGTCGCAGCGCGTCGGTCCGCGAGCCGAGGCCGACATGGTGGCGCTCGACCCGCACGGGCGCGACCTGCTCACGGTGCGCATGGACGTGGGCTGCCCACCGCCGACCGAGCTGGCGCGCCTCGTGCACCAGGCCGTCGTCACCGTGGACGGCGACGGCCAGATGCGCTCGATCCACCAGCGAGCCGTCTTCCGCGCACTGGGGCCGGTCCGCGCCATGCCCATCGTCGTGAGCCTCGAGCAGCCACAGGGCGACCACGTCGTCACCGCCCTCACGGGATGCCGGGTCGGGCGGGTCTCCAGCCGTCCCGCCGAGGAGACCTTCGCCGCCGAGCTGGTCCTCGACCGGCCGCTGGAACGCTCCGACACCGCGGTGCTGGAGTTCCGGATCGACCTGGCGCCGCACGTCTCCGAGCACGTCGTCCGCCACATCGCGGTGCGCCGGATCCGCGAGTGCTCGATCCAGGTCAACTTCGACCCTGACCGGCCACCCGCCCACGTCGAGGAGTTCGCTGAGTTCAAGGGCAAGCAGTGGCGCCGCCGGGTCGAGCTGGACGAACGGGCACGGGTGCACCACGTGGTCAGCGACTTCGGCCCCGGACTCGTGGGCGTCTCATGGCAGCCGAGGCCGTCCGGTGCCTGACCGAGGGGGTCTGTGGACTTCCTTGACGTAATTGTCCGTTCGGCCCGTTTCGCCCACAGGGTGCAGTCCACGTGCCCGACCGCCGCTACCGTCGAAGCGAGCCCGACGGTGTCCGGAGGTGGCGAGACATCAACCCTCACCCCTGGTCGCCGCCTCACCCCCGTCTCGGACACCGTCGGTGCACGCGGTCGGCACGCGGACGTGAGGACCTTCGTCCCACGCCCGTGCCGGCCGTCCTAGTCTCAGCGTGTGATCGTCCGTCCACGGCAGCCGGCCGACCTGCCCGTCCTGGCCGAGGTGCTCGCCGCGCAGCAGCCGGTCTCCGGTTACCCGCAGAGCTGGCCGTTGCCCTACCCGGTCGAGAGCTTCCTCGCGCGTGACGGTGAGCTGGGCGCGTGGGTCGCCGAGGTCGACGACGCGGGTATGCCGCGTGGTCGCCGGGTGGTGGGGCAGGTGTCCGTGACGACGGTCGGCCAAAGTGACGAGGCAGACGGGTGGACCGCCGCACTCGGTTGCTCCATCGGCGAGATCGCTGCAGTGTCAGCACTTTTCGTCGACCACACGATCACCGGCCAGGGCGCGGGCGGTGCCCTGCTGGCGCGTGCCTCGGTCGAGATCCGGGCGATGGGGCGTCGGCCGGTGCTCGACGTGGTGCAGGAGTCGACCGACGCCGTGGCCTTCTACCGCGCCCGGGGCTGGGAGGTCATCGGCGAAGCCCGACCGTCGTGGTTGCCCGACGACCTCCTCCCCGTGCTCCTCATGACGTTGCCGGACGCCAGCCCGGCCGGACGAGGGGTCACGGCGCGCTGAGAGTCACGACGCCCGTTCAGCGCGTCGTGACTCCTCGACTGGGTGTCACCAGCCGCGCTCGGCGAGGCGGTGCGGCTCGGGGATCTCGTCGACGTTTATGCCGACCATGGCCTCACCGAGGCCGCGCGAGACCTTGGCGATCACGTCGGGGTCGTCGAAGAACGTCGTCGCCTTGACGATCGCCTCGGCGCGCTGGGCGGGGTTGCCGGACTTGAAGATGCCGGAGCCGACAAAGACGCCCTCGGCGCCGAGCTGCATCATCATGGCCGCATCAGCGGGGGTGGCGATGCCCCCGGCGGTGAACAGGACGACCGGGAGCTTGCCGGCCTCGGCGACCTCCTTGACGAGGTCGTAGGGGGCCTGGAGCTCCTTGGCGGCGACGTAGAGCTCGTCCTCGGGGAGGTTCTGGAGCCAGCGGATCTGGTCGCGCATCTTGCGCATGTGGGTGGTGGCGTTGGAGACGTCACCGGTGCCGGCCTCACCCTTGGACCGGATCATCGCCGCGCCCTCGGTGATGCGCCGCAGCGCCTCCCCCAGGTTGGTCGCACCGCACACGAAGGGCACGGTGAACGCCCACTTGTCGATGTGGTTGGTGTAGTCGGCCGGGGTGAGCACCTCGGACTCGTCGATGTAGTCGACCCCGAGCGACTGGAGCACCTGGGCCTCGACGAAGTGGCCGATGCGGGCCTTGGCCATGACCGGGATCGAGACGGCCTCGATGATGCCGTCGATCATGTCGGGGTCGGACATGCGCGAGACCCCGCCCTGGGCGCGGATGTCCGCGGGCACCCGCTCGAGCGCCATCACCGCAACGGCTCCGGCGTCCTCGGCGATCTTGGCCTGCTCGGGCGTGACGACGTCCATGATGACGCCGCCCTTGAGCATCTCGGCCATGCCGCGCTTGACGCGCTGGGTGCCGGTGGTGGGGGTGCCGGTGGTGGGGGTACCGGTGGTGGGAGTACCGGTGGCGGCCGGGCTGGCAGGGGTGGTGACGTCGGCGGACATGGCAGGAGCTCCAGATCTGTGCAGGGCGCAGCGCAGGGGACGCGCTTCGGTGTCAATGGTAGAGCCGCGTCGCGCCGTCAATCCCGCAGGGCCGAGGGGAGGTCGTCGTCGAACTCCACGGTGCTGGGCAGCTGGGCGTGCCCCGCCAGCCGGAACCACTTCACGACCCACTTGCGACGCACCCGCTGCACGTCCTTGACGGCGTCGTTGAGGAACCGTCGCGCCAGCTGCACTCGCACCCCGGCCGCCTCGACGCGCCGCAGGGCCTCGGCTCCCGGCCCCGCGCCGTCCCGGCGGACCTGGGCCACCGCCTCGGGTGTCAACGCCACCTGGAGTGCCTCGGTGAGGTCGCTCTCGGTGCCTTCGCGATCGCCGAAGGTGAGTCCATCGAGGAGGTCGTGCTCGAGGGCCCGGTCGTTGTGCGCCTCCAGCGACTCCGAGGCGACGCCGGCGAGGATCAGCCCGCTGGCCGGGTCGAGGGCGCCGGAGTTGGCCAGCTCGAGGGTGGCCTCGGCGCGCCGGACGAGCTGGGCGTCGAGCGCCGACAGGGCGCCCTCCGCCCGCGTGTGCAGCCGGTCGAGCCGGGCGGCGCTGTACGACAGGTACCACGCGATGCCGAGCAGCACCGCGACGACGACCACGCCCCACGTCACCGCATCCATCACAGGTCACCTGCCCTTCGCCCGCGCAGCAGCCGGGTCCACCGGGTCTCCCCCGGCGTGCCCGTCCGCGGTTCCTCCGCGGAGTGCGTGACCGTCTCGTAGACCGCCATGACATCGGCCGCGACGACCGACCAGTCGAAGAGCTCGGCCCGCCGCAGCCCTTCGGTCCGCAGCCGTTCCCGCTCTGCCGCGTCGGCGAGCAGGTCACCGAGCTTGGCGGCCAGGTCACGCGCGTCCTCACTGGCGAACATCACGCCGACGCGGCCCCCGTCGAGGACGCGGACGAACGCCGGCAGGTCACTGGCCACGACGGGCGCGCCGGCGCTCATCGCCTCGACCAGCACGATGCCGAACGACTCACCACCGGTGTGCGGCGCGACGTAGGCGTCGACGGAGGCGAGCAGACTGGCCTTGTCGTCGTCCGAGACCATGCCGAGGAACTCGGTCGCCTCCGCCACCCGCGGATCGAGCCGCTCGCGCGCGGCGGCGACGTCGCCCGGTCCGGCCACGAGCAGCCGCGTCCCGGGGTGGCGGTCCAGCACCGCGGGCATGGCAGCTGCGAGCACCGGCAGTCCCTTGCGCGGCTCGTCGATGCGGCCGAGGAAGGCCAGCGTCGGCGCATCGGGCGTGCCCCGCCAGGTCGGGTTGACCGGCGCCTGCGCGAAGCGAGCGACGTTGACTCCGTTGGGGATCACGACCGCGTCACCTCCGAGGTGGGTCGTCACCGTGCGGCGTGCGTCCTCGGAGACGGCGATGCGCCCGCTGATCTTCTCCAGGCTCGGACGCAGGAGGGGGTATGCCGCCTGCATGGCTCGCGACCGGAGGTTGCTCGTGTGGAAGGTCGTCACGATCGGCCCTTCGGCCGACCAGAGCGCCAGCAGCGAGATGCTCGGCGTCACCGGCTCGTGGATGTGGAGCACGTCGAAGTCACCCTGTTCGAGCCACCGGCTCACCCGGGCAGCGGTGACCGGACCGAAGCTGAGCCGCGCCACGGATCCGTTGTAGCGCACCGGAACTGCGCGCCCGACGGACTCGACGTAGTCGGGCAGGGGGGTGTCCTCGTCGGCTGGCGCCAGCACCGACGCCTCGTGGCCCTCGGCCAGGAAGTGCTCGGCCAGGTCGCGCACGTGGAACTGCACTCCCCCGGGCACGTCGAAGGAGTAGGGGCAGACGATGCCGATCCTCATGGCGACACCCTCATGACACGAACACCCGCTGCATCATGTGCCAGTCGGCGGTGTGCTCGCGGATGGCCGCGCCGAGCGCGTCGGCGCACTGTTGGGTCATCGCCGACGCCTTCTCGCGGGTGGTCCCGGTGGTGGGTGGCTGCACCCGGTCGTGGAAGGTGATGACGATCCGCTGCTTCCAGCTGGAGCCCTCGAGCCGTTCGTAGCGGATGGTCACCGGGAACAGGGCTGCGCCGGACGCCAGCGACAGGGCGGCGGGGCCGGCCGCCATCTTCGAGCGGTGGCCGCAGAGGTCGACCTCGATGCCGCGGTCGGTGAGGTCGCGGTCGGCCAGCAGTGGCATGAGCACGGGCTGGGTCAGGTGGCCCCGCAGCTGGGCGAAGACGTCGCCGCCACCGGTGAGCGGCAGGATCGTCATGCCGAGCGACTCCCGGAAAGCCAGGAACTCGGCATACACCTCCTCGGGTTTGAGTCGCTCGGCGACGGTCACCACGGGCGCGATGGCACGCGTGCCCCACGCCCCGGCGAGGTCCCAGTTGCCGAGGTGGCCGAGGAAGCAGACGACCGGGCGCCCCGCCGCGAGCTCGGTCCGCACCGGGCCGTCTCCCTCCACCCGGACCGACGCGTCCAGCTCGGCCTGGGTGCGGTCCGGCAGCCGGAACGCCTCGCAGTAGTAGCGCAGGTAGGACCGCATCCCGTCCTTGACGAGCGCGTCGAGGTCGGCCTCGGACAGCTCTGGTCGCACCTTCGCGTAGTTGGCGCGCAGGCGCTGGACGCCCCTGCCGCCGCGGGCGACGGTGACGTCGGCGATGGCGTCGAAGAGCCGGTATGCCGCGCGCTCGGGCAGGCGCCGCACGGCCGACCACCCGAGGCGGTAGCCGCCCACCGCGAGGACGTCGGGAATGGACGGCACGGGTCAGGCGGTCCCGGCCAGCGCCTGGCGGCGGACCATGAGCATCCGCTGCACCACGGTGATGAAGCTGGCCACGGCGAGCAGGGCGAGCACCACGGTCAGGACCACCTCGGGCAGTCCCAGACCGACGAGGCCGGTGGTCACGAGCACGGCCACGAGGCGGTCGGCGCGCTCGGCGATGCCGACGTTCGCGGTGAAGCCGAGGCCCTCCGCGCGCGCCTTGGCGTACGACACGACGCTGCCGAGGATGAGGCACGCCAACGCCAGGCCCGCCATGAGGAAGTCGTCGCCGCCGCCGGCATACCAGAGCACGAGCCCACCGAAGATCGCCGAGTCGCCCACGCGGTCGAGCGTGGAGTCGAGGTAGGCACCCCACTTGCCCGAGCGTCCGGACATGCGCGCCATGACGCCGTCCACGGTGTCGCTGAAGACGAAGAGCGTGATGACGACCGTGCCCCAGAAGAAGGAGTGCCGAGGGTAGAACGCCAGCGCGCCGACGCAGACGCCGAGGGTGCCGACGATCGTCACGACGTCGGGGCTGATGCCGGCCTTGAGCAACCCCCGGGCGACGGGGGTGAAGACCTTGGTGAAGAAGGCGCGTGCGTACTTGTTGAGCATGGTGGCGCCAGCCTACTTAAGCGGCGTTGCTCGACTGCTTGGGCGCGCAGGCCGGTGTGCCGCCGGGCAGCTGGTACCGGTGGTCGGCGACCCAGGCGTAGACCTTCCCGGCAACCCAGCTGACGCCCGGCGCGGCCACGAGCCACCCGAGCGGTCGCCACAGCGGTGCGCCGTGGGCGAGGCCCTCGGCGATGGCGAACTGGGCGGGGTGCACGCTCCCGTCGGCCCGGACGAACTGCGCTGCCTCGATGCAGTCAGCCTCGGTCAGGCCGTAGGCGTCGAGATCCAGCTCCTGCCACGGCCGCATCGCGTAGCGGCCCTTGCGGTCGACCCACCGGCTGGCGAAGCGGGCGCTGGTGGTGCAGAAGCCGCAGTCGCCGTCGAAGATGAGCACAGCACCCTCGGGATTGCGGTGCCGTTGACCGGATTCCATGGCACCAGTGTGTCAGCATGGCGCCATGACCGGGGCGGGCGGGCGCAGGCTCCCCTGGTATGCCGTGGGGTGGCGCCTCGTCGTGACGCTCGCCGTGGTCATGACCGTCGTCCTCGGCACGTTCGTCGGCGACGACGAGTGGTGGCCGTTCGCACCGATGTCGCAGTACGCGTTCGCGGTGAAGAACGACGGCGTCATCAACTCCCTGACGATGGACGCCCTCACGGTCGACGGTGAGGTCGTGCGGGTGCCGTTGTCCAAGGAGAAGATCGGTATCGAGCGGGCCGAGATCGAGGGCCAGGCCCCACGCATCATCCGCAACCCCGGCCTGCTGCAGGACGTGGCCGTGCTGCACCGGCGTCGCCTCCCGGACGAGGCGGCCTACCGGACGATCTGGCTGCGCAACACCCAGCGCGACCTCGGCACGGGCTCGGTCACGATCCTCACCCTCGCCACGTGGCAGGTCGTCGACCCGAGCGACCCGCGACCCAGCGGCATACCCCGGGAAGCACGGTGAGCGGCCCGGTGGACGCGGTCCGGAGGTTCTTCGCGCCCGCGCTGCCCCTGGCCCGCGTCGCCTGGCTGCGCCGCATCATCTACCCGTTCGTGTGGCTGGACGTGCTGTGGATCGTCACCGACCCGATCCCGCACGGTGACGTGCCCCCGAGCCTGTACCGCGGTCTCGTCGTGCGGTCGCTGTTCGGGATGCCGGCACCGTCGCACACCTATGTTCGGGTGCTTCTCGGGGTCATCCTCGTGAGCGCGGCGGTGGCGGCGTGCGGGAAGCTGCCGCGGCTGGCCGGCTTCGTCTGCGCGGTGGGGATGCTCGACTGGGTGAGCAATGCCTTCGCCTACTCCAAGGTCGACCACGACCACTTCGCCCTCATCGTGGCGCTGTTCGTGCTGCCCACGGTGGGTCGGGCCAGCACCCGCGACGTCGCCGTGCGCTCGGAGGCAGCCGGCTGGGCCATCCGCATGATCCAGGTGGGGGCCGTCTCGATCTACGCGCTGTCGGCCTGGGCCAAGGTGCGGTTCGGGGGCTGGGGCTGGGCCAACGGCGCGACGCTGATCTGGGCACTCACCCGTCGACCGAACGGAATCGGACCCTGGGTCGGCTCGCACCCGGCGCTGACGCATGCACTGCAGTGGGTCGTGATGGTGGCCGGGTTCCTGTCGCCGATCATGTTGTGGCTCAAGGGAAAGGCGTTGTATGCCGCGTTGCTCTTCTGGGCGGGGTTCCACCTGAGCACGTATGTCATGCTCAAGATCCACTTCCTGCCGCTGGTCGTCTGTCTCTTCGCCTTCCTGCCCCTCGAACGCCTCGGCTCGGTGCGCGACCGCCTGCGTGCTTCCAGCCGCTCAGCCGGCCTCGAACGACGCGGCACGCCAGGTGGCCCGGTCGTAGACGACCGAACGCCCGTCCCGACGCCGGGTCACCAGACCAGCGCGTCGCAGCACACCCAGGTGCGTCGACACCGTCGACAGGGGCAGGCCGAGCCGTCGACTCAGCTGTGAGGTGGTGCCCGGCTCGACCAGGGCGTCGAGCACCTCGGCCCGGGTCCGTCCGATGAGCTGGGCGCTCACCCCTGGCGCATCGGTCAGGGCACGGGCGTCGGCTGCGTGGTCCGCCGGTCCGATGGCGTACTGGAGCACCAGGGCGGTGTCGTTGTCGAAGTCCGTCAGCGGCTCAGTCAGGGCGAACAGGCTGGGGACGAGGACGAAGTCCTTGTGGCTGCTGTCGTAGTCCCCCGGCCAGGGCTTGTCGACCAGCAGGTCGCCGCCCGGCAGCCACTCGATGCCGGGACCGAGGTGGGCCAGCGTCTCGGCGATGCCGTTGCGCGCCAACGACATCGACGTGTCGGCCAGGTGTCGCTCCAGTCGCTGCTGCAGCACCGCCCAGTCGCTGGCGAGCAGCTCGCGCCACACGAAGGCGAGACTGGCTGCGACCCTGCGACCAAGGCTGCCGTCCTCGACCCAGGGCGCGAGCCGCCGCCGGACGGACTCGGGCTGGTCGAGCCACTCGCAGGAGCTCGTGATCGCGGCGCGGTCCAGGGCTTCGACGATCGCCAGCTCGTCCTCGATGGTCTCGCGGCCACGCAGCGGCGGCGGCGACACCAGCGGGAACGGGCCACGTCCCCGCTCCGGCAGCAGAGCGCGCACGGGCTCGGCGCGCGGGTCGGCGAGCACGCGGCATACCCGAGGACGCACCCAGCCGAAGACCGGGTGGCGCTGACCCGCCACTCCCAGGCGCATCAGCGCAGCCAGGTCAGCCAGCGGCGACACCTGCCACCGCACCCCGGCCAGCCCGTCCGCCCCCAGGTGAACCCTCCGCATGCGTCGCGAAACTAGGCAGGTCAGGTCACGCGCAAGGCATGGGTGGGACACGAAAGGGCCACGACCGTCACGGATTCGTGACGGGAGGCGTCCCGTGTGGCGGTTGGGGCTGGAGGTCAGCCCGGCCAGTGGTCGCTGATCCGCGTGCGCACGTCCTCGAGGAGCATCGGCAGCGCCTTGGTCTGGGCGATCACCGGGAGGAAGTTGGAGTCGCCGCCCCACCGCGGCACGACGTGCTGGTGCAGGTGTGCCTGGACTCCGGCGCCCGCGACCGCGCCCTGGTTCATGCCGATGTTGTAGCCGTGGGGGGCGCTGGCGGCGTCGATGGCGCCGATGACCTGCTTGGTGAGGGCGGTGAACTCGGCGGTCTCCTCGTCGGTGAGGTCGACGTAGAGGGAGACGTGGCGGTAGGGGCAGACGAGGACGTGGCCGGGGTTGTAGGGGAAGAGGTTCATGACGACGTAGCAGTGCTCGCCGCGGTGGACGATGAGGCCCTCGGCGTCGTCCTTGGTCGGGGCGGCGCAGAACGGACAGCCCTCCCCGGCCTGGTCGCTCGGCCGCTCGCCGGTGATGTAGGCCATGCGGTGTGGGGTCCACAGCCGTTCGAAGCCGTCGGGCTCGCGCGCGAAGTCGGCGTCGGTCTCGATCCCGGGCTCCCCGCTCATGGGTTCGACCCTACCCAGCCCCGTGCCGCGCGGTGCCGCGTGGCCGGGGCGACCCGGCCACGCGGCATACCTCAGAGGTTCGCGAGGGTGGCCTCGAGGCCGTCGATCGCGGCGGCACGCGCCTCGGCCCGCGTCGCGCTCCGGCCGTCCCCGTCGGTGGCGACGACAGCAACGACGTAGCTGCCTTCGACGGCAAGGGCCGCATAGTCGTCCCCGGTGGTGAGCAGGAGGTGCGTGCTCGGGTCCTGGCCGGTCCAGGCGATGGTGCGCCAGCCGTCCTGGAGCGAGCACAGGCCGGTGTTGGCGGCGACGTCCGCGAGAGCGGCCTCGGCGTCCTTCCAGCTGGTGACGGTGAGGTCGGCGGTGAGCTGCGCCAGCGAGTTGCTGCCGTCGTAGTACATCCACTGGCGGCCGTTTCGGGGCATGGTGGCGCCCTCGTTGGCCGGGTCGCACACCTGCGCGCCGAGTGCGGTGGGCGTGTTGGCGTAGTTGCCGAAGTCGGCCTGCATCGGCTGGCCGGCCATGGTGTCCGGTGCGACGTCAGGTATGCCGCGTGCGGCCGACGCGCCGGTCGCTCCCCCGGCGAGCGTGGCGGTCGCGAGCAGTGCCGCTCCGATGGTGCGGACGGTCGTGCGGGACATGCTTCCCCCTTGCGGTAGCGGGGCGGGTCGTCGGCCCGCCCTCACCACTGCAGACGCGGCACACCGTCGAAATGTTGTCTGTCTGTAGGGATTTGGTGACTCAGACCTGGGCGCGGGTCTCGATCGCGGTGAGGATCTCGGCGATCGCGTCCTCGATCGGCACGCCGTTCTTCTGCGAGCCGTCGCGGTAGCGGAAGGACACGGCGTTGGCCGCACGGTCCTCCTCGCCGGCGATGAGGATGAACGGCACCTTGGACTTGGAACCGTTGCGGATCTTCTTCGGGAAGCGGTCGTCGCTGTCGTCGAGCTCGACGCGAATTCCCTTGGCCTTCATCTGCTTCAGGACGTCCCAGAGGTAGTCGTTGAACTCGTCGGCGACCGGGATGCCGAGGACCTGGACCGGGCTGAGCCACACCGGGAAGGCGCCGGCGTAGTGCTCGGTGAGGACGCCGATGAAGCGTTCGATCGAGCCGAACTTGGCCGAGTGGATCATCACCGGCTCCTGACGCGAGCCATCGGAGGCCTGGTACTCCAGACCGAACCGGTGCGGCTGGTTGAAGTCGTACTGGATGGTCGACAGCTGCCAGGTGCGGCCGATGGCGTCGCGAGCCTGGACCGAGATCTTGGGGCCGTAGTAGGCAGCGCCACCGGGGTCGGGGACGAGGTCGAGGCCGGACTCGGTGGCGACGCGCTCGAGGATGCCGGTGGCTTCCTCCCACTGCTCGTCGGTGCCGATGAACTTGTCCTTCTTCTCCCCCTCCTCGTCACGGGTCGACAGCTCGAGGTAGAAGTCGTCGAGGCCGAAGTCGCGGAAGAGACCGAGGCAGAAGTCGAGCAGGTGCTTGATCTCGTCGGCGGCCTGCTCGCGGGTGACGTAGGAGTGCGAGTCGTCCTGGGTCAGGCCGCGCACGCGAGTGAGGCCGTGGACCACGCCGGACTTCTCGTTGCGGTAGACCGACCCGAACTCGAACAGCCGCAACGGCAGCTCACGGTAGGAGCGGCCGCGGGAGCGGAAGATGAGGTTGTGCATCGGGCAGTTCATCGCCTTGAGGCGGTAGTCGATGCCGTCGAGGTCAAAGGGCGGGAACATGCCCTCGGCGAAGTAGGGCAGGTGACCCGAGGTGTGGAACAGGGTCTCCTTGGAGATGTGGGGGGTGCCGACGTACTCGAACCCCTCCTCGATGTGCCGCCGGCGGACGTAGTCCTCCATCTCGCGCTTGATCACGCCACCCTTGGGGTGGAAGACCGGCAGACCTGAGCCCAGCTCGTCGGGGAAGGAGAACAGGTCGAGCTCGGCGCCGAGCTTGCGGTGGTCGCGCTTCTCGGCCTCGGCGAGCCGGTCGAGGTAGACCTTGAGGTCGTCCTTGGTCGGCCAGGCGGTGCCGTAGATGCGTTGTAGCTGCGGGTTCTTCTCGCTGCCGCGCCAGTAGGCGCCGCCGCTGCGCATGAGCTTGAAGGCGTTGCCGAGGACCTTGGTGGTCGGCACGTGCGGGCCGCGGCACAGGTCACCCCAGGCGCGCTCGCCGTCCTTCTTGACGTTGTCGTAGATGGTCAGCTGGGCGCCACCGACCTCGACGTCGGCACCCTCGGCCGCGTCACCGGCGGAGCCGCCCTTGAGACCGATCAGCTCCACCTTGTAGGGCTCGTCCTTCAGCTCGACGAGTGCGTCCTCGTCGCTGATCTCGCGGCGCACGAAGGTCTGGCCCTCGTTGACGATGCGCTGCATGACCTTCTCGAGCTTCTTGAGGTCCTCGGGCTCGAACGGCTTGTCGACGTCGAAGTCGTAGTAGAAGCCGTCGCGGACGGGCGGACCGATGCCGAGCTTGGCCGCGGGGTTGACCTCCTGCACGGCTTGGGCGAGGACGTGGGCGGCGCTGTGCCGCAGGACGTCGAGGCCATCCTGCTCCTGTGCGGTCACGGGTTCGACGGCGTCGCCGTCGGCCAGGACGTGCGCCAGGTCGCGCAGCTCACCGTTGACGCGGGCCACGAGGACGGCCCGGTCGTCGCCGAACAGGTCGGCGGCCGTCGTCTGCTCCGGCACCGATCGCTCGTCTCCGGCGACGTTGACGGTGATCTGGGCAGACACGCTGGCTTCTCCTCGAGGTTCGGTATGCCGCCCGGGCACTTCACGCTGGCGGCTCACCGATGCTATCGGCCGCTTCTCGGCAGGCGCGACGCAGTTGCCCGTTGCGGGGTGATGCGGCGCGGCCGAAGGGGTCGCCACCGTCAGAAGGGCGGCGGCTCGTCGGGTGCCGGCCGGTGGTAGCCCTTGCGGGGGCTGGTGCGGGTGGCGAGGTGGGCTGCGTAGTCGTCGGTGAGCTCGATGGTGTGGAGCTTGCCGGTGGTGGTGAGGGTGCCCAGGGGTCGGCCGGTCTCGCGGTCGTGGAGGGTGCGGTGCTGGGGGCCGTGG
>Ga0233425_10001252_pt1 | contig 58580 bp, 51 predicted proteins | sample Watercolumn_Towu_2_FD_181712 | JGI IMG/M metagenome (GOLD analysis project Ga0233425, IMG submission 181712) | Freshwater microbial communities from Lake Towuti, South Sulawesi, Indonesia - Watercolumn_Towuti2014_140_MG | ecosystem: Environmental > Aquatic > Freshwater > Lake | place...
ATTGTGCGCCAAGAAAAGTCCGGGCGCTCAGGAACATCCGCCGGAGGCGGGCGTGAAAGAAAGCAATGGAACCCTGTGGGTCGAATCCCACCCGGCAACGGTTAGCCACCGGCCGGAAGCGAGTTTTGCGTCTTGTGCTGGCGACAGGCAGGGCGAAGCGTAAACAGCGAGTGCATAGGCCGCGTGATAGAGCCTCGAAATAAAGAACCTGGGAGCCGACGTTGTAATGTTGACGGAAGGCCGCACCGAAGCGCCGCAACGGCTTGGCGCGGAAGTCCCGGCGGGGTCCGAGAGCGGGGCATGTGCACAGGGGGTTCCCCGGAAACTTGGGAGAGACTGCCGTCTCTGCCGTGTCATCGGTCTTCAAGGTGAGTCCGAACCCGAAATCACCGAGTCGGCCCGTGGCGTTGGCGGGACCGAGAGAAAAAAAAACAGCGCAAACGGTAGTAGGTCGAGGCGAGGGCAAACCGAAGTTTCGGCCGAAGGGCGGCAGTTGTCGGAGCGGCTGATAGTACCGATGAAGCCGGGGAATTCGTCCCGCGAAGACCCGGTGAAGGGAAGCGGTCGCCGGTTATAGACGATCACTGGGAGGCAACACCATGAGTGCACAGGAACTTGAAACGGTGTCAACGAAATGCCAGCGAATAGCAGAGTTGGCCAAACGAAAACTGGGGTGTGCGTTCACCTCGCTGGCCCATCACATCGATCTGGCGTGGCTCAAACACGCCTATCACCGCACGCGCAAGGATGGCGCGGCGGGGATCGACGGGATCCTGGCGAAGGACTACGAACCGGACCTGGATGAAAACTTGGGAAGGTTGCTGGAAGCAGCCAAATCGGGGAACTACTACGCGCCGCCAGTCAAGCGGGTGTGGATACCAAAAGGGGACGGTAAACAACGTCCCATCGGCATCCCGACCTTCGAAGACAAAGTGCTGCAACGGGCGGTGGCGATGGTATTGGAATCGGTGTTCGAACAGGATTTCTACGACAGCTCCTACGGATTCCGTCCCGGTCGCTCGGCGCATCAAGCGCTGGACGCCGTTTGGCGGGAACTGAGTGCCAGCCAGGGTGGCTGGGTGCTGGAACTGGACATCGAAGCCTTCTTCGACACCCTGGAGCATCCGCACCTGAGAGCGTTTGTCCGGCAGAGGGTAAGTGACGGAGTGCTTTGCAAGCTGATCGACAAATGGCTGAAAGCTGGGGTACTGGAAGAAGGCCAGCTGAGCTACCGGGACGAAGGCACACCGCAAGGGGGAGTGATCTCGCCGATCCTGGCGAACCTCTACCTGCACCACGTGCTGGACCACTGGTACGAAACGGAAGTGCGCCCGCGGCTGCGCGGACGCAGTGCGCTGACCCGCTATGCCGACGATGCAGTGCTGACCTTCAGCGACGAAGCGGATGCCCGCAAAGTCCTGGAGGTGTTGCCGAAGCGATTTGAACGCTTCGGGTTGCGGCTGCATCCGGTCAAGACCCGGCTGGTGCAGTTTGTGCCGCCGGATCGGGAACGGGAAGGCGAAGACCACAGCTTCGACCTGCTGGGCTTTACCCACTACTGGGGACGCTCGCAGAGAGGGCGGTGGGTGATCAAGCGCAAGACGGCCAAGGACCGGTTGCGGAAAGCGTTGAAGCGGGTCAAGGACTGGTGCCGAGCGCATCGTCATGACCCGATCAAAACGCAGTACGTGACCTTGAGTCGGAAATTGCAAGGCCACTATGGCTACTACGGGATCATCGGCAACCGGCCGGCGCTGTATCGGTTCCGCATGGAGCTGATTCGGCTGTGGGTGAAATGGCTGGGGCGAAGATCGCAGAGGCGCCTGACCTGGCGTGCTGCGATTCCCCTGCTGGAGCGCCTGCACCTGCCGGAACCGCCGCCGTGGCAAGCCGCCGTCAGCTAGCGAATGTCTACAACCGAGGAGCCGGATGCGTTAATCGCGCATGTCCGGATCTGTGGGGAGTCAGCCCGGCTTGCTGGGCTGATTTACCCGACGGGCTGAGGGCAAGGCGTAGGGTGGCAGGACAGCCACCGCGAGCACGAAGCGGTCAAAAAAACGCCCGCTCGGAGGCGGGCTAAGGTCGTCGATGAGGGAGACTCGAGAACAACAATTCTCGATGATCATCCAGCATTATGCATGCCATGGCGCCCATGCCAGGTAAATGGGGGGGCTGACGGCCTTTGCCTTGACGCCGGCGCGCCGGATTTGGGCAAGTCGCACCGGGACGGAGCCGATGCTGTCGTTTCCCCGCGTCGCCGCTTAGAATTGCGGCCTGCTCGGCGAGCCCGCCGACCCCCATATCCAAGGACCCACTACCCCATGCAATCGCAGAGACGATACCCCCAGGTGTTCAGCTTCGAATTCTTTCCGCCGAAGTCCGACCAGGCCGCCCTCAATCTGCGGCAAACCATCGGCGATCTGGCCGGGCTCAAGCCCCGGTTTTGTTCGGTCACCTTCGGCGCCGGCGGCTCGACCCGCGAGAAGACTTTCGAGACCGTGGTGGACATCCAGGCAACCACCGGCATCGAAGGGGCGCCCCATCTGTCCTGCATCGCCTCGACCCGCGACAGCATCCGCGAGGTGCTGCACGGCTATCGCGCCCACGGCATCCGCCACGTGGTCGCGCTGCGCGGCGACATGCCCTCGGGCATGCTCAGCGCCGGCGAATTCCGCTATGCCAACGAGCTGGTGGAGTTCATCCGGACCGAAACCGGCGATCATTTCAGCATCGAGGTGGCGGCCTATCCGGAAGTTCATCCCCAGGCCGCCAGCGCCGAAGCCGACCTGCGCAACTTCAAGCGCAAGGTGGAGGCCGGCGCCAACAGCGCCATCACCCAGTATTTCTACAATGCCGAAGCCTATTTCCGTTTTATCGGCGATTGCGAGCGGGCCGGCATCGACATCCCGATCGTGCCGGGCATCATGCCCATCACCAACTATTCCCAGCTGGCCCGCTTCTCCGAGATGTGCGGCGCCGACATCCCGCGCTGGGTGCGCAAGCGTCTGGAAGCCTTCGGCGACGACCGGACCGCCATCCGGGCCTTCGGTGTCGAGGTGGTGACCGATCTGTGCCGGCGCCTGCTGGACCAAGGTGCGCCGGGCCTGCACTTCTACACCCTGAACCAGTCACACGCGACGCGGGAAATCTGGAAGAACCTGGGGTTGCCGGATGGCTGAGACCAGCCTTACAGAAGCGGACTGAAGCCCGCTCTACGCAGAACGCCATGCCCGAGCACATCCTGTTCCTTACCGGCAAGCTGGCGGAGCCTCAACTTCGCCAGGTGCTGGCGGAGATGCAGCCGGAGTTCCGCTACACGGTGCATCAGCTGGGGATTACGGTGGCGGCGTTGATGACCGCCGACATGATCCGGCGTCGCCTGAAGGACTGTTTCGGTGCCGACCGCATCCTGGTGCCGGGGCGCTGCCGCGGAGATCTGGAGCAGCTTTCCGCCGACCTGGGTCTCCCGGTGCAGCGCGGCCCCGAGGAGCTGCGCGATCTGCCGGAGTTTTTCGGCAAGAAGGCGGTTAAGCCCGACCTCAGCCGGTACGATCTGAAGATTTTCGCCGAGATCACCGACGCGCCGCTGCTGGATGTGGACGGCATCCTGCGCCAGGCGCGGGACTATGCCGCCGACGGCGCCGATGTGATCGATCTAGGTTTTTTGCCGGCTACTCCGTTCCCCCATCTGGAGGAAACCTTGGCGGCGCTCAAGGCCGAGGGGTTCAGGGTCAGCGTCGATTCTTTGGAATCCGACGATTTGTTGCGGGGCGGGCGGGCCGGCGCAGACTATCTGCTGAGCCTGCACGAGAACACTCTGTGGGTCGCCGACCAGGTCGCCGCCACGCCGATTCTCATCCCGGCCCAGCACGGTGACCTGGATTCCCTGGATCGGGCCATTGCAGGCATGCGTGCGCGCGGCCGGGATTTCCTGGTGGATCCCATCCTCGATCCCATCCATTTCGGCTTCGCCGATTCCCTGGTGCGCTACCACGAGACCCGGCGCCGCCATCCCGAGGTGGAGATCATGATGGGGGTGGGCAACCTCACCGAGCTGACCCACGCCGACACCGTGGGCATCAACGCGCTGCTGCTGGGGGTCTGCTCGGAGCTGGGCATCCGCGCCATCCTCGCCACCCAGGTCAGCAAGCACGCCCGCAGCGCGGTGCGGGAGGCGGACCGCGCCCGCCGCATCCTGCACGCTGCACGCGGCCTCAACAGCCTGCCCAAGCACATCGACGACGGCTTGATGGCGATCCACGACCGCAAGCCGTTTCCCTACAATGCCGGCGAACTGGAAGAACTGGCGCGCCACATCAAGGATCCCAGCTACCGGGTGCAGGTGAGCAGCGAAGGCTTGCACATCTTCAACCGGGACGGCTTCCACAGCGCCACCGATCCGTTCCAGCTGTTTCCCAGGCTGGGAGTGGAGCAGGACGGCGGCCATGCATTCTATCTGGGGGTGGAGCTGGCACGGGCGCAGATCGCCTGGCAGCTGGGCAAGCGCTATAGCCAGGACGAGCCCATGGATTGGAGCTACGCCGTGCGGGTGGAGGCGCCCGCTGTCATCAACCTGCACGCCTACAAGCCGGTCGGCACCACCCTCAAGAAGCACCACCACGACAGCGAATGATCCAGGAAACCATCGTCACCACGGTTTCGGCCGACGGCTTGCCCCATATCGCCCCCATGGGGGTGCATATCTTGCCTGACGGCATGTTGATTCTGCCGTTCCGTCCGTCCACCACCCTCGACAACCTGCTGGCGACCGGCTATGCCGTGCTCAATCACACCGACGACGTGCGGGTGTTCGCGGGGTGTTTGACGGGACGGCGCGACTGGCCGCTGGTGCCGGCCGAACGGGTTTCCGGTTTCCGGCTGGCACAGACCTTGACCCATGTGGAACTCCAGCTGGAAAGCTGGGAAGACGATCCGGTCCGGCCGCGCTGTCATTGCCGGGTGTTGCACCAGGTCGTCCATGCCCCTTTCCAGGGCTATAACCGAGCCCAGTTCGCCGTACTGGAAGCCGCCATCCTGGCCAGCCGGCTGGATCGCTTGAGCCGGAGCAAGATCGACGGCGAGCTGGAATACCTCCGCATCGGCCTGGAAAAATGCGCCGGTCCGAGGGAACTGGAGGCCTGGGGCTGGCTGATGGAGTGGATCGAAGGCCACCGTGCCGCCGCGGAGGTCCTGTCATGACCCGGATGCTGGCCAGCGTGGCCAATCTGGAAGAGGCTCTCCTGGTGCTGCAGGCCGGGGCCGATCTCATCGACCTGAAGGCACCGGCCGCCGGTGCCCTGGGGGCACTGCCTCCGGAGGCGGTGAGGCAGATCGTGACGGCGGTGGCCGGGCGGCGTCCGGTGAGTGCCACCATCGGCGATTTGCCCATGGAGCCGGCCAGGGTTCTGGAGGCTGCCCGCGAGATGGCGGCGACCGGGGTGGATTTCGTCAAGGTGGGGTTTTTCCCGGGAGGGGACTGGCCGGGCACCGTCGCCGCCCTGGCTGGCCTGGCGGCAGCGGGGACCAGGCTGGTGGCGGTGCTGTTCGGCGATCAGAGGCCCGATTTCGCGATGCTGCAAGAACTGGCCGGCGGCGGATTCGCCGGCGCCATGCTCGATACCCTGGACAAGGATGCGGGGCCTTTGACGGCATGCTGCGTCTTGCCGGAACTTTGCGATTTCGTTACGGGAGGGCGCGAATTGGGGATGCTAACCGGTTTGGCGGGTTCATTGCGTGAGGCCGACATCCAGCCATTGCTGGCGCTGCATCCTGACTATCTGGGATTTCGCGGCGCCCTGTGCCTGGGGGGACGGCGCCGGTTGCAACTGGACGCCCGGCGGGTCTCGCAAATTCGCTGGCGGATTCAGTCGCCGGCGAACGTCAGCGCGGGGCGGGCTCCGGCCGGGTCGAGTGATTCCGACGCAGGTGGTAGGCTTCGACGAGATAGCCCCGGTACAGATTGAATTCCCAGCGCGCGATGAAATGCTGGCGCTCCATGCGCAGTATTTTATAAAGCGCCACCCGGATGGCGCGCACCAGGATCTTGAACAGGACGATGGGTGGCAATCCCAGGTAGGGGTTGATCGACTCGGGTTCCTGCGTCATCCGCATCCGCAGCTGTCCGCGCCCCAGGCGCACTGCGCGCTTGAGCACCCACGACAGATCCAACTGTTGGGCACGGATAAAGTGCTCGACGATGGCATCGTTGACGAACCAGGCTTCGTGTCCCCGTTGCTGCAGGTGCCACAACAGCTGCGATTCGCTGCCCATGGCGTAGTTGGTGCCGCACGGACCGACCGTCTCATCGAACCTCAAGCCGGCATAAAAGTGTTCTGCCCGGACAACCATGTTGGGACCGAAGATGAGGCCCGGATCGATCGGTCCATCGGTCAGAACCGGGGGGCTCAGTGCAAACACCGCAGCCTTGTTGACCCATTCTACCCAGGAGGGTGGAGGGATCTCCCAGTGCGGCAGGATGCGGCCCCCGAACATGGCGCAGGATGGCCGGGAATCGGCGGCAGCGCGCAGGCGCACCAGCCAGTCGGGGCGGGGAAACACATCGTCATCGCTGAAGACCGCGAGATCTCCTTCGAGCAGGGGCAGGGCGGTGTTGAGAGCAACATTTTTGCCCATTCGCCCTTCGTACTCATAGGTAAGCGGCAACCGTGCCCGATAGGATTCCACGATTTCGCGGGTATTGTCGGTGCTGCCGTTGTCCACGACCACCAATTTCCACCCGGACGATGGCGTCTGCAATCCGGTAAGCGTCTCCAAAGTCCTTGACAGGGTGCGGCTTCCGTTTCGGGTCGCGATGAATACGGTGAGCATGATATTCCACACAGAATGTTGCCAAGGGCATGGGTGCCCTGATCGGGGCTGCGAAAAATCCCGGATACGATTTGGTCAGGTTTTCATCATCCGTTTGAGGGTCATCGGCCACCATCGCAGAAGCCGGCCCAAGCTCGCTTTGGGTTCGAGTATGGCGTGCGCAAAAGCGGTCAAGGTCGCCAAGGTCAGCTGGGTGTAGTCGATTTTGACACCGAAGGCGTTGAGGGTCTTACCGTGATAATCCCAAAAATCCTTGCCACGCATTCTAAGTACATTACGACCGAGTGCCCGGTAATATTCCCACGAAACCTCCCGGAGTCGATGGAGGAATTCTTCCTCGGAAAGAAACACCGGGCCGTATTTCAGAAAGACGATGTAGTCTCCCAGTACAATACTGTTGTAGTCCCGGGCAAACGAGCCTTCCGATTCATCGCGGCGCCGCGTATAGGTCAATATCTGGTGGATGAAGCCGAAGTCGTATCGTTGCAGGAGGTCAAAGCAGGACTCCAGGTCCGCATGCAGAATGTTCTCATTGAAAAAGTCCGGCCGTTGGCGGATCAGGTCGCCGCGGATCAGCAGTGATCCGCTGTTGCCGAAGACGTAGGGGAGACCGAGCAGCTTGTTCTTGCAAACTTCCCGCCCGGGCATGACATCACGCGCGGAGGGGGGCTGAATCTCAAACTGGCGGCCGCGAATACCGGTCCACAGGACATTTCGGCCGTCCGTTCCATAGGCGCCTACCAGGCCAACCGACGGATGGGCTTCGGCCAATTCGACCATTCTTTCGATGCAGTGCGGGTAAAGCCAGTCATCGGCAAACACGAACTTGCAATATTTTGCGTCGGCGGCAATTTCTCGGATCGCCCGATTGTGATTGGCAACGACCGGTAGGAACTCGCTGCAGTTCATCACTTTGATGCGGGAGTCGCGCGCTGCGTATTCCTCTGCAATGGCCGCGGAGCGGTCGTTGCTGCGGTTGTTTACGATGACATATTCCCAATTGCCGTAGGATTGCTCCAGGACGCTTTCAATACATTGGGAAAGGTATTGCTCGCAGTTGTAGACAGGTGTAATGACGGAAACGAGCGGTTGGGTGGTCGGCATTGTCACTCCAGGATTAAGAAACAGCGGGTGTCAGGCCTATATAACGCCGATAACCGGTCTGTCTTATGAACGTTAATTTAGAGTCGCATAGGTCCGAATGGGCGAAAAGGATTAGTCGCCCGATCTTCCCCGCAGCCCCTGCCACAAGTTCCAGTAGAACGCTTTCTGTCCCATGCAGAAAATCAATATGATCCCGTAGACGATGAACAGGATGCCGCACTCCACCACCAGCCTGGGTAAGGCAGTTTGCCATTGGTTGAGGACGAACTGTCCCCAGGGGGTCGTGCCGTAGGGAAGCGATGTCAGCCAGCGTGCGGCGTCGTTGAGCAGGATGACGCCGCCGTAGCCGGCGGCTGCTGCGAGTGCGCCAGCGGCCAGCGGTTTGCTGGTGACCCTGAGCACATCGCGCACCGAGATGGAATTGCCCCGGATGCACCAGAGGATAAAGGGGATCGCCAGGGAGCACATGGCGATAGAATAGGCGCGAGCGACGCCGGAGGGTCCATCGGGCAATCCGATCAGGTAGGCGCCGATGGTGGTCGGGGCCAGTACCAGGGCCAGATGCAGACTCCGCTTGATTTGCCCTCGCGCCCACAGGATCCAGCCGAACGGGTTCATGATGGCGAACACCAGGATGGTCGGGCTCAGCAGCCGGAAGATTTCCGCCGCCTGCTCCCACTTCGGCCCCAGCATGACCAGGATCACATCTTCGGCAAACAGGCCGCAGGTGATGGTGATCGGCAGAGTGACCGACAGGAACAGGGCGTAGCCCTTCAAGAAGTAATTGCGGAAACGCTCCGGGTCGTCCTGCAGGCGCGACAGGGCGGAGAAGGCGACTCCGCCGATGGCGCCGTTGAGGCTCTCGGTCGGGATGTTGATCAACTGGTACGCGCGCCCGTAAAAACCCAGCGCGTCCGATCCCCAGAACCGGCCCAGCAACAGTTTATCCACGTTGTACGCCGCGTAAGTGATGATGGAACTCAGGGTTACCGTGCCTCCGAACCGCACCATGGCCCGGACGCCCACATTGCGCCGCGGCAGTCCCGGCATCCAGCCGGACACGATCCAAACGCCGAACATCCAAGTGACGGTGGGTACCACCGCCATGGCGACCAGCGCCCAGTAGCCGTACCCCTGCCAGGCCATGACGATGCCCAGCACGGTCCCGAACACTTGGGTCGAAACTTCGATGATGGCCTTGGCGCCGTAGCGCATCTCGCGATCGATCAGTGCGCAATGCTGGACCGTGGCGCCATTGAACAGGAAACCCGCCGCCAGAGCGACGGTGATCCATTGCAGCCGCGGTTCATGATAGAAGTCGACCAGCAGCGGGGCCGATGCGAGGGTGAGGCCGCACAGGATCACGGCGATGAACATGTTGAGCCAGAACAGGGTTGAAAGCTGTTCGTGGGTGATCGTCGGGCTTTGGATGGTCGCCGAAGACAGTCCGAAATCCCTGAAGCGGCCGAATACGCCGGTGACCGCGGTGACCATGGCGAGCAAGCCGAAGTCGCTGGGATCCAGAAGTCGGGCGAGGACCACCATCGACAGCAGGCGTATCCCGAAATTCGCAGCTTGCACGAAGATGCGCACGAGCCCCCCGCGGAGGGCCTTCTGTTTCAGATCTTTCATTGAGGTGGCGTCGTTAAGCCTAATTAACGGGTGCGGCTCGGGGTCTCCCTGGCGGCTGCCCGAACGATGAATGCATTGCGGCCCGTGCCATGCACGGGTTGGCCATCTTGTCCGCAGCCCAAGCGGCTAGGGCTGTTGCGCTCGCGGCAGTGACCGGCTATGCCGCCATGCGCCGGCGCAGCTCCGGTTCGCTGAACTGCAAGAGCGGGCACGCCTCGTCTTTGTCGGAGATCTCGCTGACCGGAAGCGGCCACCCGATCGCCAGCCTGGGGTCTGCATAGTGGAGCCCCCCATCGGTGCCGGGGGCGAAAAACGATCCCATGAGGTAGGCGGTTTCGGTGGCGTCCTCCAGGGACTGATAGCCATGGGCAAACCTGTCCGGCACATAGAGGGCACGCCGGTTCTCGGCGCTGAGCTCGACCGCGAAGTGCTGGAGGTAGGTCGGGCTTTCCGGCCGGAGATCGACGATCACATCCAGCATCTTTCCCTTGGTGCACCGTACCACCTTGGTCTCGCCGTGGGGAGGGTACTGGAAATGCAAGCCCCTCACGGTGCCCTTGCGGTGGTTGAAGGCGACGTTGGCCTGCGCCATTTCCGGGTTCAGGCCCAGTGCCTCGAATTCGTGGCGGCAAAAGCTTCTGGCGAAGAACCCCCGGCTGTCCTCCCGCTTCTCCAGTTCGATGACGAAGGCGCCGCGCAATGGGGTCTCGGTAAAGATCATGGGGACGGGTTGATCTTGGGGAAGCTGGCTGCTAAAGCACCAGCTTGCGGCAGTAAAAGGCCTCGGCATGCTGGTCCGGCGCATTCGACTCGATGCCCCGCAAGCGCATGACCGAGGAGAAGGTGTCGGCGGTGAACCAGGCCTTGGAGGTCTGGGTCTTGAAGGCGTCCAGCAGGTTGGCGATTTTTTGCTGGGCGATGTCCGGCGGCAACGGCACGAACAGGTTGGGGCTGCCGAAATCGCCGTCATACTTGATGATCTCGTATTCCAGGATCAGGTGGTTCCTGAAGGTGTTCCAGGTCAGTTCGGAGACGACCCGGTGGTCTTGATGCAGATCGTGCCGGTAGTGGGTGAACACCAGGTCGGGGTTGACCGTCGCCTTGAGCTTCTCGAAAAATTCCTTGATGGCGGAGCCGATATAGGGGAAGTGCCCATCCCGGAAATCCTGCAGCAGCACTTCATGGCGCGCAGCGCCCTGCAGAAACCGGCCCGCACTGTCTCGCGCTTCGGCATTGCGGGCGCCGGAGGCGCTGAATACCACCCAGGTGACTTCGGCCGCCGGGTAATCCCGCAAGAGCCGCAGCACAGTCCCTCCACAGCCGATTTCGATGTCGTCGCTGTGGGCGCCCAGGCAAAGTATCCGTGGGCTAGGCGGGTTGCCGGGGAGGTTGAGGTGCAGCATCGGGTCCGGTTCCGCGCTTCAGGCTACCGAGGGTTTCCAGACTTCCCAGGGCGCATTCCCCGAGTTGTACATGTCCGTCAGCAGCTGATGTTCCTTGAAGGTGTCCATGCACCACCAGTGGTCGTATCGGTAGCCGATCAGCTGGTCGGCCGCGATCAGCCTTTGGAACGGCTCCTCGACCAGTTCCTCGCCGGGTTTCATGTAGTCGAACAGCTCCTTGCGAAACACGAAGAAGCCGGCGTTGATCAGGGTGTCGGTCGCGCTCACGTGGGTGATATCCCTGATGAGGTTGCCGTCCTTGAAGTTGACCACGTGGTAGCTGTGGGGCGGGTGGGCGCACATGCAGCAGGCGATCTTGCCGCTGGTTCGATGGGCCTCGATGAGATCGGGCAGCGGCAGGTTAGTGAGGCCGTCCGCGTAATTGGCCAGGAACACCTCGTCGCCCTCCAGGTAGTGCTGGACGGCCTTGAGGCGCTGGCCCACGTTGGCTTTCAGCCCGGTATCGACGAAGGTGATCTTCCAGTCGGAGATGTCGGTCTTGCGCAGTTCCATGCGCTTGCCGCCGTCCATCATTGTGAAGTCGTTGGAGATGTATTCGTTGTAGTTGAGGAAGTAGTCCTTGATCTTGTCGGCCCGGTAGCCGAGGCAAAGGATGAACTCCTTGTGGCCGTAATGGGCGTAATATTTCATCAAATGCCACAGGATCGGCCGGTAGCCGATCTTGACCAGGGGTTTGGGCACGTCTTCCGTCAGCTCGCCCAGACGGGTTCCCAGTCCACCGCAAAACAATACGACCTTCATGGTGCTATCCCAGTCGGTGACAAAGATGTGGGCGCGGATCGGCGCTCGGCCATGTGCGGCGGCGCGCCCGCCGCTTAGAATGTCCAGCGCAGCTCATGGTCGAGAGATTGCTCGGCGATCAGGGTACGCAGTACCTCCAGCCGCATGTAGCTGGAACTGCGGAAGTCGGCGTCGTGGAAGTCCATGGCCTCCAGCCCCGCCTTGAGTTCGCGCACCGCGGTCAACAGGTCGACCTGCGGCTGGTGGCTGGGGGCGAGCTTCTCGTAGAGGCCGAAGTCGACCCGATAGGAGCGGTTGTCCGGCGGGGCGTTCTGGTTGATGGAGATGCCGATGCCGGGGACGACTTCGGCGACCGTTTCGGCCAGGTGCTTCACCTGGTAGTTCCAGGAGTTGCTGCCCACGTTGACGGCCAGGAAGTCGCCGCCCGTCTGCCGGTCGCGGCCGACCGCCCATTCGATGGCGCGCGCCATGTCGCGCACATGGATCAACGGCCGCCACGGGGTACCGTCGCTCAGGATGGTGATCTGTCCGGCCGCGACGGCGCAGGCGACGAAGTCGTTGACCACCAGATCCAGTCGCAGTCGGTCGCTCATGCCGCATGCGGTGGAGAACCGCAGGCAGGTGATCCGGAAATCGCCGTCGGCCAGATCGTGCAGATCGGTTTCGGTGTAGACCTTGGACTTGGCGTAGGCGGTCAGCGGGTTGAGCGGCGAGGATTCGGTACGCGGGCTGTCGTCCGCCAAGCCGTACATGCTGCAGCTGGAAGCGAACACGAAGCCTTTGGCGCCCAGCGCCTTGGCCTGCTGGGCCAAGGCGACGCTGGCCCGGTGATTGATCGCGTAGGTGACGTCCTCGAACGCTTTGCTGATGGGGTCGTTGGAGACCGCCGCCAGGTGCACCACGTAGTCGACGCCCTGCAGTGCGTGTTCAGACGGTTCGCGCACGTCGGCGAAGTATTGGATATCGGCCCGGCATTCCGGCAGCATCGCGGCGCCGGTGAGGCAATGGGCGAAATAGCCCAGGTCGAGTCCTGCCAGAATCGCTTGCGGGAATGTCTGCCGCAGGTGGCGAATCACGCCGGGGCCGACATAGCCCATGTTTCCCGTCACGAGTATCTTCATGGTCGTCAGTCCTTCATCGGTGCTGTGGTCGTTCCGTCAGCCGAAGAATGCATTGATCTTGGCGATGACGTAGTCGGTCTGTTCGGCAGTCAGTTGCGGGAACATCGGCAGCGACAGGATTTCCGCCGCTGCCTTCTCCGTCACCGGGAAGTCGCCGGTCTTGTAGCCCATGCCTTTGTATGCGTTTTGCTGGTGCAGTGGGACCGGGTAGTGGAGGCCGGTAGCGATGCCTTGCTCGGCCAGATGACTCTGCAGGGCGTCCCGCTGGCGGGTGCGGATGATGTAGAGGTGATAGACCGATTTCGCCCAGGGGGCCTGATGCGGCGCGATGACGTTGGGGTTGCCCGCCAGGCCGGCGTCGTAGCGGGCGGCGGCCTGGCGCCGGCGCTCGTTGTCGCCCGCCAGGCGGCGCAGCTTGACCCGCAGGAATCCGGCCTGGATGGCGTGAAGCCGGCCGTTATAGCCTTCCAGGTCGTGGTAATACTTCTTGGCCTGGCCGTGGTCGCGCAGCATGCGCACGGTACGCGCCAGATCGGCGTCTTCGGTGGTTACCGCGCCGCCTTCGCCGCAGGAGCCGAGATTCTTGCCCGGATAAAAACTGAATCCGGCGGCCAGCCCTATCGACCCCGCGGTCTTGGCGGAACCGTCCTTGGATTGGTATGTGGCGCCATGGGCCTGGCAGGCATCCTCGAACACCTTCAGCCCGTACTTCTCTGCAAGGGCGAGAATCTCGTCCATCGCCGCCGGTTGGCCGTAAAGGTGTACGGGCATGATGGCCTTGACCCGCGGGCTGGCGTTGGCGGCGAAATGGGCCTTGAGGAAGTCCTCCAGCTTGCCCGGGTCCATGTTGTAGGTCTGTTCGTCGATGTCCACGAACACCGGCTTGGCGCCGCACTGGGAGATCGCTTCGGTGGTCGCGATGAAGGTGTTCGGCACCGTGACGACGGCATCGCCCGGACCGATTCCAGCGGCGATGAGGGCGAATCGCAAGGCATCGGTGCCGCTGTTGACGGCGATGCAATGGCTGCTGTGGCTGAATTCGGCGAATTCCTTTTCGAATCCCTCGACTTGGGGGCCGCCGACGAATGCGGCGGAGCGGAGCGAGTCCCTGAATATCTGGATCAGCTCGTCTTCGACTTCGATGTTGGCTGCAGGCAGGTCCAAGAAGGGAATTTTCATGGCTGGTAGACGCTCGTTGAGATGGGGTTGAAAGCTGTATTAGCCGGCCGGGCCGTTGCGCGCCGTGATCAAGTTCCGGAGGAGTTCGGCGTGCGCCGCAGCACGCGGGCGGGATTCCCGGCCACGATGGTGTTGGGTGGGACGTCTTTGGTCACCACGCTGCCGGCGCCGACGATGGCATTCTCTCCGATGGTCACGTTGCACAGGATGGTGCAGTTGGAACCGATGGAAGCGCCTTTGCGGACGAAGGTCGGTTCGACCTTCCAGTCGGCTTCCGATTGCAGGCCGCCTGTTTCCGTGGTGGCGCGCGGGTAGGTATCGTTGGTAAACATGACGCCGTGGCCGATGAACACGTTATCCTCGATGGTCACGCCTTCGCAGATGAAGGTATGGCTGGAAATCTTGCAATTCTTGCCGATCTGGGAGTTTTTCTGGATTTCGACGAAGCACCCGATCTTGGTGTTGTCGCCGATGTCGCAGCCATAGAGATTGACGAAGTGGTAGATCTTGACGTTCTTGCCGAGTTTGACGTCAGGCGAAATCAGCTGGGAGTCCATGAATTCCTCATGAGGGGGGCTGGGCGATGGGTAAACGCCCAGCGGATCGACTACTTGGCGGAGGGGCGTCGCTTTGTGGGCTGCTTGGCGACCGCAACCGATTTTCCGCCCTGTTCCAGGGACTTGCTGGCGGCTTCGAGGATCGAAACCACCCGCAGCCCGTTGACGCCGTCGGTCAGCGGCGTGCGTCCGCTTTGGGCGCATTCCAGGAAATGCTCGCACTCCTTCTTGAGCGGCTCGTAATCCTGAATCCGCGGGCTGTAGATGTCGCCGTACCGATAGGAAAATTGGAAATCGGCGTAGGTGTCGTAATACGGGGGAACGTCCACCCCCTTGTCGAAGATCTTGATCTTCTCCTGGGGTTCGATGTCATCGTAAACCAGCATCTTGCGAGACCCCACGATGGTGGTCTTGCGGGTTTTGTTGGGATCGAGCCAACTGCTGTGAACGAAGGCGATCAATCCCTTTTTGAAGGTCAGCGAGGTGATCGCGACGTCCTCGATCTTGCTGTTGAAATGGGCGCTTCCCTGGCAGTTGACCGACACCGGCATCTCGTCCAACAGGTGCAGGATGATGGAGAGATCGTGCGGCGCCAGGTCCCAGACCACGTTGATATCGGGCTGGAACAGTCCGAGGTTTGCGCGAATGCTGTGAATGTACAGAATTTTGCCGAGTTCCCCGCTTTCGATGGTCGACTTGATCTTGGCGACGGCCGCCGTGTACTCGAAGGTATGTCCCACCATCAGGATCTTCTGCCTTTCCCTGGCCAGTTCCAGCAACTCCCGCGAGGTTTCGTAGGAGTGGGTCAGCGGCTTTTCCACGAATACATGCTTGTCGGCCAGCAGAAACTCCTTGGCGATTGCATAGTGCGATTTGGCAGGGGTGGCAATCGCAACCGCATCCAGGCTGCCCATGGACAGCAGTTCCTGATAGTCGGTCAGGCCCGTAACCGACGGGTAGAGCGACTTCATTCGGTCGAGCCGGCTCTGCGTCTTGTCGCAGCATATCAGGCGGCTCACCTTGCCGGAGCTCGCGAAATTGCGAACCAGATTAGAGCCCCAATACCCACATCCAATTACGGCGATTTCCAACGTACACCCCCTCGGCAGTGATCAAATTGAGTTCGACCTTCTAACCCGAATTTTTCACAAGCGAAGCCGATTACAAAATAAGTCGTTGATATAATGGAGCCCTCATCAAAACTGCTTCGGACGAGGCGAAATGACGACACCGATGGCTGTCCCGGTCCAAGAAACCCTCCGCTTTCCCCCCGTGGACGGACTGAGCATCCGCGGCAGCTTTGACGGCGGCGCGCTGTCGTCGGATTTCGGGCCGCTGCTGCTGCGTGGCATCGATCGGCAAATCGGACTGACCGAGCGCTTGGCAAGTGCCTTTCGCGATCCGCGCCATCCCTCCTACATCACCCATAGCCTGCAGGCCTTGTTCGCCCAGCGCATCTACCAGATCGCCTGCGCCTACGAGGACGCCAACGACGCCAATGCCTTGCGCACCGATCCGGTGTTCAAGCTGGCCCTGGAGCGCAAACCCCTGGATGGGGCGGTCGATCTGGCCAGCGGGCCGACCTTTTCCCGGTTGGAGAACGCCGCGACGCCACAGGGCCTGTACCGGATGGCCCAAGTCTTCGTCGACGGTTTCATCGCCAGTTATCCCAAGCCGCCCAAGGCGATCGTCCTGGACATGGATCATTCCGAAGACGCCGCCCATGGCCGCCAGGAGGAGATCTTCTACAACCACCACTACGGCAGTCACTGCTATCTGCCGCTGTTTCTGTTCGAAGGGCTCTCGGGCAAGCTAATCACCGCCGCCCTGCGTCCCGGCAAGCGCCCGACCGGCGAGGAGAACGCCGCCATCCTCAAGCGGGTGTTGAAGCGTCTGCGGGCGGTTTGGCCCGAGACCCACATCATCCTGCGCGGTGACGGCCACTTCGCCAATCCCGAACTCATGCAACTGGCCCTGGATACACCCCGAACGGATTTCCTGTTCGGCCTGGCGGGCAACGCCGCGCTGTCGCCGCTGGCCAAGTCCCACCTGGAGGCCGCCCGCCGGCTGCACGAGACCCGCCTCGCCCATGCCCGGGCCAACCGGCAGTCCGCGCCGGGTGCCACCCGCACCTACCACGATCTGGAGTACCGCGCCAAAAGCTGGCCGCAAGCCTTCCGCGTCGTCCTCAAGGCGGAGGTCATGGCGCTGGGTGACAATCCCCGTTACGTGGTCACCTCCCTCGATCTGCCCACCCCGGAAAGCCTGTACCGGGACTTGTACTGCGTCCGTGGCCAGGACGAGAACTGGATCAAGATGATCAAGAACGATCTCGCCTCCGACCGCACCTCCGATCACCGTTTCCTCGCCAACCACCTGCGCCTGTACTTCTCCTGCGCCGCCTATGTCCTGCACCAGACGCTGCGGACCGACGTCCTGGTCCATACCGAAATGGCCAAGGCGCAACCGGCCACCGTCATCCTCAAATTGTTCAAGATCGCCGTGCGGGTCGTGCAGTACAAGGACCGCGTCAAACTTCACCTGCCCACCGCCTGTCCCGTCAAGGACCTGCTGCACCGCATCACCGAGATCCTGTTCCGGGTCCCCGAGCCCGCCTGGAACAGTTCCTGATCCCGCTCCTCGCCGGCCATCCTCTCTCTCCGGAGGTCCCGCCAGGCTCGGGAAGGCCTACGTTCGCCCGACCAGCCAGAATCCCTCCATTCGGCGTCTGCCAATGGCCCTCCGACCCGGTCGAATCGCCCGCCTCATCCGCAATCCGCGCTCCCGCTGGCCCACTTCCGAGTACAACCCGGAAATATGACCGGTCGTCTTACCTTTGCGGGCCGATTTATGAAACATCCGGGCTAAGGCCCCAGGGGCGAAAGTTGGAGCAAGCCACCCGGACGCCAGTACGGCAATAGCCGGCAATGCAATCAGGCTTTCAGCGGCTACGGAGCAGATCGGTCTGATCTTAGTCCGTGGTCCTCAATCTTTCGATCGGTCGTCGCGGGGCGATGACCCGTCGCGAAGCCTGAGAAATATTCCCATCGGGGTAGTCTAGCGTAACTTGGGCAATCCAGAGGGCCTGTCGTAGCTGGGTTTTCAAGGCGTCTATTTAACTCCTTGAGCGGCATGCTGAAAATGGATCCGTCCAACCCATGCCGGTGGAATCGGTGGGTTGCCTCATGGACTCCGGCTGGATTGCTGCGCGCGACCTCGCGGGTGCGGCGGCCTGTGGCGGCTATGGTAAGGCTTGTTGCCTTGCGGTCAAGGGAAGGGAATCCCGGTGGTGTAGCGGGCGGGCGTCGCGGAGCCGGAGCGCTCGATGGCTGTGGCAGGTGCGCCGCTCGCTGCCTGCGTTGTCATGCGGGTGGGGTGTGGGAACGAACGGCGGGCGGGCGTCAATCGGCCAAACCCGCCGCACCCACCTGCCCTAGTGCTTCAGGCCGAGCTTTTGCTCCAGATAATGAATGTTCTGGCTGCCTTGTTGAAAGGCTTTGTCGTTGATGATGTCCAGCAGCAGGGGGATGTTGCATTTGATTCCGCCGATGACCATCTCGTTGAGCGCCGTCCGCATGCGGGCGATGGCACTCTCCCGTGTCTCGCCGTGGGCGATCAGCTTGCCGATCATCGAATCGTAATAGGGCGGAACCCGGTAGCCGTTGTAGATGTGGGTCTCGACCCGGATGCCGGGGCCGCCGGGCATGTGGAACTGCTCGATCAGGCCGGGGGATGGCATGAAGTTGGTGGGGTCTTCCGCGTTCAGCCGGCACTCGATGGCGTGACCATTGAGAATGACGTCTTCCTGGCGGATCGACAGGGGCTCGCCGGCGGCGATGCGCAGCTGTTCCTTGACGATGTCGAAGCCGGTGATCATCTCCGTCACCGGGTGTTCCACCTGGACCCGGGTGTTCATCTCGATGAAGTAGAACTCGCCGTCCTGGTACAGGAACTCGAAGGTGCCCGCTCCCAGATAGCCGATCTCCTTGCAGGCCTCGACGCAACGCTTGCCCATTTCGCACCGCTTGCTGACGCTGATGCCGGGGGCCGGCGCTTCCTCGACCACCTTCTGGTGGCGGCGCTGGGTGGAGCAGTCACGCTCGCCCAGGTGGATGACGTTGCCGTGGCTGTCGGCGATCACCTGGAATTCGATGTGGCGGGGATTTTCCAGGAACTTCTCCATGTAGACGGTATCGTTGCCGAAAGCTGCGGCCGCTTCGCCCTTGGTCAGGCTGATGGAGCTGTGCAGCGCGGCTTCGCTGTGAACCACCCGCATGCCGCGGCCGCCGCCGCCGCCGGCCGCCTTGATGATCACCGGGAAGCCGATGCGCTTGGCGATCTTGACGGTGGCGTCGTAATCGTCGGTGAGCGGGCCGTCCGATCCCGGCAAGCAGGGGATGCCGGATTTCTTCATGGCTTCGATGGCGGAGACCTTGTCGCCCATCAGGCGGATGGTCTCCGGCTTGGGGCCGATGAATACGAAGCCGCTCTGAATGACCTTCTCCGCGAAATCGGCGTTTTCCGACAGGAATCCGTAGCCCGGATGGATGGCGACGGCGTCGGTGACCTCCGCCGCGCTGATGATGGCGGGCACATTGAGATAGCTGTCCTTGGACGGGGCCGGCCCGATGCAGACCGACTCGTCGGCCAGGCGGACATGTTTGAGGTCGCGGTCGGCCTCGGAATGGACGGCGACCGCCTTGATGCCGAGTTCCCGGCAGGCGCGCAATATCCGAAGGGCAATCTCGCCGCGGTTGGCGATGACGATTTTACCGAGCATGGCAATACCTGATGGGAGCTGGGCGACGATGGAAGCTGCCTATTCGATGACGAACAGGGGCTGGTTGTATTCCACCGGTTGGGCGTTTTCCACCAGGATCTTGGAGATCACGCCGGACTTGTCGGCGTCGATCTGATTGAGGATCTTCATGGCCTCGATGATGCAGAGGGTATCGCCAGCGCTGACGCGGTGGCCGACCTCCACGAAGGGTTTGGCGCCGGGAGTCGGCGCGCGGTAGAAGGTTCCCACCATGGGGGAGCGGACCAGATGGCCGCTCGGTTCCTTGGCGCTCTCGCCTTCGGTGTCGCTGTCGGCTGCCGCCCGTGCCTGTGCCACCGGGGCCGCCACCGCCATGGGTGCCGCAGCGATCTGCATCGGCACGCTCGAGTAGCGGCTCAGGCGAACCGACTCTTCACCTTCCTTGATTTCGATCTCGGCGATATCGGATTCTTCGATCAGCTCGATCAGCTTCTTTATTTTTCTAATGTCCATGCGCGATAACCTGTTGTTGTTCTATTTCGTGGATGGCAGCCTGCATGGCCAAACCATAGCCGAGCACGCCGAGCCCGCAGATGACGCCGCGGGCGACGTCGGACAAATAGGAGTGTTTGCGGAACGCTTCCCGTGCGTGCACGTTGGAGAGGTGAACCTCGATGAACGGGATCTTCGTCGCCAGCAGAGCGTCCCGCAGGGCGACGCTGGTGTGGGTCAGTCCGCCGGGGTTGATGACGATGAAGCCGGTGCCGTCCTGCAGTCCCCGGTGAATACGGTCGATCAGCACATGTTCTGCGTTGCTCTGCAGGCATTCGACGGTGTGGCCCGCGACGCTGCCCTGTTCCGCGAGTCTAGCTTCAATGTCTGCGAGCGTCTGATGGCCGTAAATCTGCGGCTCACGAACGCCAAGCAGATTGAGGTTCGGGCCATTCAGAACCAGGATGCGAGCCATCAAAGCCGACCGATGCGATGTCGAAAAGAGTGCGGAACCGCGGTTATTCTGCAGGGATTCGCGTCTAAAGTCTACAAAGTCCGATCTAGATCAAGATTTGCGCCGGTTTCGGGCGGCTCTCATCGGATGGCGGATTTCTCTATCGGTCGTCGTGGGAGTTTCACACGGAGGGAAGCGGGGCGGAAGATGAGCTGAATCCAAATAGGGTTTTAGAAATCCTTAATTTTTAAAAACATAATTTTTGCATGGAAAAAATTTATCCCTTTTGTTGACATTGAATTATGGGTGTGACAAAGTGTCGCACGCTCCAGGGAGGGGCATTCGGCCGTTACAGCTGATGCGGCCGGATTCGCTGGAGGCGAGCGAGCTGAGGGGAGGCGTTGGTCTCCCTTAATTCACTTACTTTTTAGGAGGTTAATAATGGCTGCAACGACAGTTGAAGGCGTCGGCGCGCAGGAAAAGCCGCTTCTCGACCTGAAGTGGCTGAGCTTTGCATTCTTGGTCTACGTTGTGTTCTACATGTGGGTCCGTTGGTATGAGGGTGTATTCGGCTGGTCCGCCGGCCTCGACTCCTTCGCTCCGGAGTTCGAAACCTACTGGATGAACTTCCTTTACTACGAAATCGTCGCGGAGGTCATCACCGCGTCCGTGCTGTGGGGCTACATCTGGAAGACCCGCGACCGCAACCTGGCGGCCATTACCCCGCGCGAGGAACTGCGCCGCAACATGACCCACCTGATCTGGCTGTTCGCCTACGCGTGGGCCATCTACTGGGGCGCTTCCTACTTCACCGAGCAGGACGGCACCTGGCACCAGACGATCGTGCGCGACACCGACTTCACCCCGTCGCACATCATCGAGTTCTACCTGAGCTATCCGATCTACATCATCACCGGCGGCTCGGCGTTCCTGTATGCCAAGACCCGTCTGCCCTATTTCAACCAGGGCCTGTCTCTGGCCTATCTGGTTGCCGTGACCGGCCCGTTCATGATTCTGCCCAACGTGGGTCTGAACGAGTGGGGTCACACCTTCTGGTTCATGGAAGAGCTGTTCGTCGCTCCCCTGCACTACGGCTTCGTGATCTTCGGCTGGCTGGCGCTGGCTGTCATGGGCGTGTGGCTGCAGGTGCTGGGAAGCTTCTCCAACCTGATCGGCAAGCAGATCTGCGAGGCTGTTGATCAGGGCATGATCAAGAAATAAGCCTTGGTCTCCGGTTGGACGGGGCTGCTTTACCCGTCCAACCACAAAGATCGAAAGGTTAATGTGGCACCTTACTAGAGTCGCACCGTGTCTGCCGGTGTAACCGGTAGTCCGGCCTGTGACACGACAACAAGCAATTTCGGAGGTAACTCATGAGCGCACTTCAATCTGCGGTTCGGTCTCACGCAGAAGCAGTAAAGATCTCCAGGACCCTCGACTACTTCGGTCTGTGGATTTTCTTCATGGTCGTCACTGGCGCCTACCACATCCATGGCATGTTGACCATGGGTGACTGGGACTTCTGGGTCGACTGGAAAGATCGTCGCATGTGGGTCACGGTGACCCCGATCACCTTGATCACTTTCCCGGCCGCCATCCAGTCTCTGCTGTGGGAGCGTTTCCGTCTGCCTTGGGGCGCTACCCTGGCCGTGCTGACCCTGATGTTCGGCGAATGGATCAACCGCTACTTCAACTTCTGGGGTTGGACCTACTTCCCCATCACCCTGTGCTTCCCGGCGGAACTGATCCCTGGCGGCATCCTGCTCGACACCATCCTGATGCTGAGCGGCAGCTACCTGCTGACCGCCATCGTCGGCGGCATGGCGTGGGGTCTGGTGTTCTATCCCGCCAACTGGGTCGTCATCGCCCCTTACCACGTACCGGTCGAGTACAACGGCATGCTGATGTCCGTTGCCGACATCCTGGGCTACCAGTACGTCCGTACCGGCACCCCCGAGTACATCCGCATGGTGGAAAAGGGCACCCTGCGTACCTTCGGTAAGGACGTAGCGCCGGTGGCAGCGTTCTTCGCGGCCTTCATGTCCATCCTGATCTACTTCATGTGGCACTTCGTGGGTCGCTGGTTCTCCACCACCAAGTTCATCAAGGCCACCTAGTGTGAAGCTGACGGGACGGCCACCGCTCACGCAGTGCCATCCCCGATCGGACTTTAGCGAAGACAGTTCCAGCCAACCCCATGCAGGGCCGTTGGTGCGGAGCAGATCAACCTACATTCTCTCGAAAGAGGAGGAAAAAAATGAAAGTACTCAAAGACAGGATCGCGCATTGGTCCTTCGTCGGCTTGTTGCTGGCGGTAGCGGCAACCAGCTTCTACGCACCGGCCGCTTCCGCCCACGGCGAAAAGTCCCAGGCTGCGTTCATGCGTATGCGTACCATCCATTGGTACGACCTGAACTGGTCGAAGGAAAAGGTCAACGTCAACGACGAAGTGGAGATCACCGGCAAATTCCACGTGTTCGAGGGCTGGCCGGAAACCGTTGCGGAACCGAACATCTCGTTCCTCAACATCGGTATCCCCGGTCCGGTGTTCATCCGTAAGGAGTCCTATATCGGTGGCCAGCTGGTTCCGCGTTCCGTGCGTCTGGAAATCGGCAAGACCTATGACTTCCGCGTGGTGCTGCGCGCCCGTCGCCCCGGCGACTGGCACGTTCACACCATGATGAACGTCGAAGGCGGCGGCCCGATCATCGGACCCGGCAAGTGGATCACCATCGAAGGTTCCATGAGCCAGTTCAACAGCCCGATCACCACCCTGACCGGCGAAACCATCAACCTGGAAACCTACCAGCTGGACAACATCACCTTCTGGCACGTGTTCTGGGCTGTGGTCGGCATTGCGTGGATCGGTTACTGGTCCAAGCGTCCGATCTTCCTGCCCCGTCTGCTGCTGGCTGATGCCGGCCGCGCCGACGAACTGGTCAGCAAGGCCGACCGCAAGGTGGCCATGGGCTTCTTCGCCGCTACCATCCTCGTGGTGGTCCTCTCCATGAGCAGCGCCAACGGCAAGTACCCCATCACCATCCCCCTGCAGGCCGGTGTGCTGCGTGGCATTCATTTCATCGATGACAAGAAGCCGACCGTCAACGTCAAGGTCGAAGATGCCAGCTACCGGGTGCCCGGCCGTGCCATGCGCATGAAGCTGACCATCACCAACAGCGGTTCCAGCGCGATCCGCCTGGGCGAGTTCTACACTGCCTCGGTGCGCTTCCTGGATTCCGCCGTGTTCCGCGACACCTCCGGCTATCCGGAAGACCTGCTGGCCGAAGACGGCCTGAACGTCAGCGACAACAGCCCGATCGCTCCGGGTGAAACCCGCACGGTCGAAGTGGTTGCTTCCGACGCCGCATGGGAAGTGTATCGTCTGTCCGACATCATCTACGATCCGGACAGCCGTTTCGCGGGTCTGCTGTTCTTCTTCGACGCAGCCGGCAACCGTCAGATCACCCAGATCGACGCTCCGCTGATCCCGTCGTTCATGTAAGACCGAAGGGCCTGCCGCCCGGAGACGGTCGGCAGGTCCTCTCGCTTGCCTGAAGAAGGAGAGAAGCCCCCGGGATCATTCCCGGGGGCTTTTTTATGGGCGCAGGCCAGAGCGCGTCCGCGAGGGACCCGATCACTGCAGAACGTCCACGAAGTACTTGAAAATCAGGGTCGAATTCCCTATAGTCTCGGCCCGTTTTGCGTGCCGTCCGGTGCCGTCGGTCACGTATTATGGCTTTTTGCATCAAGCTCTTACGCCGGTCTTGCGACAATGGGCGGTGGGCTGATCGGCACCATCTTCGGATTTTCGCCGTATTTCCCCGTGAAATACTGCTTGCAGCGTCAGCGTCAAGCGACATGAGGTAACCAATGAGTCACAACGCATTACCCGCCAAGCAGGGTCTTTACGACCCCCGCCATGAACACGACGCGTGCGGTGTGGGCTTTATCGCGCACATCAAGGGTCAGCAGAGCCACGGCGTCATCCGGCAAGGGCTGGAATTGCTCAAGAACCTGACCCACCGCGGCGCGGTCGGGGCAGATCCGTTGGCGGGCGATGGTGCGGGTATCCTCATTCAGCTTCCCGACGCATTCCTGCGGGCGGAATGCCAGACCCTCGGGATCAGCCTGCCCGCCCAGGGACACTACGGCGTGGGCATGGTGTTTCTGCCGCGCGCCGCCGAACAGCGCGCCGCCTGCCAGGCCGTGCTGGAAGACTACGTCCGGCGCGAAGGCCAGACCGTGCTGGGCTGGCGCGACGTACCGGTGGACAACACCGGGTTGGGCGAGTCGGTCAAACTGGTCGAGCCGGTGGTACGGCAGGTGTTCATCGCCCGTGGCGCCAACAGCGGCAGCCAGGACGCCTTCGAACGCCAGCTGTTCGTCATCCGCAAGCAGGTGGAAAACGCCATCCGCGACCGCGGTCTGGATGACGGCAAAGCATTCTATCTGCCGTCGTTTTCCTCCCGCACCCTGGTCTACAAGGGCATGCTGCTGGCCGATCAGGTCGGGCTGTACTACCGGGACCTGCAGAGTGAACGGATGATCTCCGCCCTTGCCCTGGTGCATCAGCGGTTTTCCACCAATACCTTCCCCACCTGGGATCTGGCGCATCCGTTCCGCATGATCGCCCACAACGGCGAGATCAACACCATCCGCGGCAACATCAACTGGATGGCTGCGCGTCGTGCATCCATGTCGTCGGAATTGCTGGGCGAGGACCTCGACAAGGTGTGGCCGCTCATCGCCGAGGGGCAGTCGGACTCCGCTTGCTTCGACAATGCGTTGGAACTGCTGGTCACCGGCGGTTACTCGCTGGTCCACGCCATGATGCTGCTGATCCCGGAGGCCTGGGCCGGCAATCCGCTCATGGACGAACAGCGCCGCGCCTTCTACGAATACCATTCGGCCTTGATGGAGCCCTGGGATGGCCCCGCCGCCGTGGCCTTCACCGACGGCCGCCAGATTGGCGCCACCCTGGACCGCAACGGCCTGCGCCCGGCCCGCTATCTCATCACCGACGACGACTATGTGGTGATGGCTTCCGAGATGGGCGTGCTGGAGATCCCCCAGCACAAGATCGTCAAGAAATGGCGGCTGCAGCCCGGCCGCATGCTGCTCATCGACATGGAGCAGGGGCGGATCATCGACGATGCCGAGATCAAGTCCGACCTGGCAGGGCGTGCTCCTTACCAGAAATGGGTGGACGATACCCAGATCGTGCTGGAGAAGCTGCCGCCGGAAGTCGCCGCCATGGCACCCGACGCGCCGACCCTGCTGGACCGCCAGCAGGCCTTCGGTTACACCCAGGAAGACATCAAGTTCTTCCTTCAACCGATGGCCCTGACCGGCCAGGAACCGGTGGGTTCCATGGGCACCGACGCTGCCCTGGCCGTTCTGTCCAACCGCTCCCGGCTGTTGTACGACTACTTCAAACAGGGATTCGCCCAAGTCACCAATCCGGCCATCGATCCGATCCGGGAAGAACTGGTCATGTCCCTGGTGTCCCATATCGGGCCGCGCCCCAATCTGCTGGGGCTCGGCAATCAGCAGAACCACAAGCGCCTGGAAGTCCATCAGCCGATCCTGACCAACAAGGACCTGGAGAAGATTCGCCGCATCGAGACCCGCACCGCCGGTGCGTTCAAGACCAAGACACTGAGCATCTGCTTTGCCGCTGACACCGGCGCGGCCGGCATGGAGCCGGCGCTGAAGGCCCTGTGTGCGCAGGCCGAGAAGGCGGTGCTGGACGGCAACAACATCCTGGTGCTGTCGGACCGCCGCATCGATGCGGACTATGTCGCGATACCCGCCTTGCTGGCCACATCGGCCGTGCATTACCACCTGATCCGGGCCGGTTTGCGCACCAAGGTCGGGCTGGTCATCGAGACCGGCGAGGCGCGCGAGGTGCATCACTTCGCCCTGCTGGCCGGCTACGGCGCCGAGGCGGTCAATCCCTATCTGGCGTTCAATACCCTGTCCGATCTGCGCGAACGGCTGCCGGAGAAGCTGGCCGAAGACGAAATCCACAAGCGCTACATCAAGGCGATCGGCAAGGCCTTGCTGAAGGTCATGTCGAAGATGGGCATCTCGACCTACCAGTCCTACTGCGGTGCCCAGATCTTCAACGCCATCGGGCTGTCGGAACAGTTCCTCGACGAATATTTCACCGGCACCACCTCCACCACCGGCGGGGCCAGCGTGCTGGAGATCGCCGAGGAGACCGTGCGCCGCCACCGGCTCGCTTTCGGCAATGCACCGATCTATCGCAACGCGCTTGACGTGGGCGGCGAATATGCCTACCGGGTGCGCGGCGAGGACCACATCTGGACGCCGGAAACCATCAGCAAGCTGCAATACGCGACCCGCGCCAACGACGCCAAGTCCTACGCCGAATACGCCCGCATCATCAACGAGCAGAACCAGTCGCTGCTGACTCTGCGCGGCCTGATGGAGTTCAAGTTTGCCGATACCCCGGTGCCCATCGACGAAGTCGAGCCGGCCAAGGAAATCGTCAAACGCTTTGCGACCGGCGCCATGTCGTTCGGGTCGATCTCCTGGGAGGCCCACACCACCCTGGCGATCGCGATGAACCGTATCGGCGGCAAGTCCAACACCGGCGAGGGCGGTGAGCTGTCGGAGCGGTTCAAGCCGCTGGCCAACGGCGATTCCATGCGGTCGGCGATCAAACAGGTGGCGTCCGGTCGGTTCGGCGTCACCACCGAGTACCTGGTCAATGCGGACGACATCCAGATCAAGATCAGCCAGGGCGCCAAGCCCGGCGAGGGCGGCCAGCTGCCCGGCCACAAGGTGGATGCCGTGATCGCCAAGGTGCGTCACTCGACGCCCGGTGTCGGCCTGATCTCGCCGCCGCCGCACCACGACATCTATTCCATCGAGGATCTGGCGCAACTGATCCACGACCTGAAGAACGTCAACCCGGCCGCCCGCATCAGCGTCAAGCTGGTGTCCGAGGTGGGCGTCGGCACGGTGGCGGCGGGCGTTGCCAAGGCCCACGCCGACCATGTGACCATCGCCGGTTACGACGGCGGCACCGGCGCCAGCCCGATCACCTCCATCAAGCACGCCGGGCTGCCCTGGGAGATCGGCCTGGCGGAGACCCACCAGACCCTGGTGCTCAACAAGCTGCGCGGTCGCATCAGCGTGCAGGCCGACGGCGGCGTCCGCACCGGCCGCGATGTCGCCATCGCCCTGCTGCTGGGGGCCGACGAGGTGGGCTTCGCGACGGCGCCTCTGATCGTCGAAGGTTGCATCATGATGCGCAAATGCCATCTGAACACCTGCCCGGTGGGCGTCGCCACCCAGGATCCGGAGTTGCGCAAGCGCTTCACCGGCCAGCCCGAGCATGTGGTGAATTTCTTCTTCTTCATCGCCGAGGAACTGCGCCAGCTCATGGCCCAGTTGGGATTCCGCTCGGTCACCGAGATGATCGGCCGCTCCGACCGGCTCGACATGCGCAAGGCCATTTCCCATTGGAAGGCCTCCAAGATCGACTTGTCGAAGATCCTGTACCGGCCGGAAGCCGGTCCCGGGGTGGCGATCCACAACTGCGAGCGGCAGGACCACGGCCTCGACAAGGCGCTGGACCGGCAGATCATCACCCAGGCCAAGCCGGCCCTGGAGCAGCGCCAACCTGTCCGGATCGAGACCGACATCCACAACTACAACCGCACCTTCGGTGCCATGCTGTCGGGCGAGGTGGCCAAGCGCTACGGCCACGAAGGTCTGCCCGACGACACCCTCTCCATCCTGGTGAAAGGCACGGCCGGCCAGAGCTTCGGTGCCTTCCTGGCGGCCGGCGTCAGCGTGGAACTGCAGGGCGAGGCCAACGACTACGTGGGCAAGGGGCTGTCGGGCGGACGCATCGCCATCTATCCGCCGGCCGAATGCCCGATCAAGCCGGAGGACAACATCATCGTCGGCAACACTGTGCTGTACGGCGCCATCAGCGGCGAGTGCTACTTCCGCGGAGTCGCCGGCGAGCGATTCGCCGTGCGCAATTCCGGCGCCATCGCGGTGGTGGAAGGCGTCGGTGACCACGGCTGCGAATACATGACCGGCGGCTGCGTGGTGGTGCTGGGCGGCACCGGGCGCAACTTCGCGGCGGGCATGTCGGGAGGTGTCGCCTACGTGCTGGACGAGTCCGGCGATTTCGAGCGGCGCTGCAACCTGGCCATGGTGGAACTGCAGCCGATCCCCGCCGAAGATGCGGCGCTGGAAAGCCTGGACCACCAGGGCGGCGACATGGAGACCCACGGGCTGGTGGACATCATGCGCGACATGAGCTGCAACGACGTCCAGCGCATCCGCAACCTGATCGAGCGCCATCGCCGCTATACCGGCAGCGAGCGGGCCAAGCACATCCTGGACCACTGGGCGGTTTACGCCGGCCGCTTCGTCAAGGTGATGCCGGTGGATTACCGCCAGGCCCTGGAGAAGATGCGGCAGACCCAGGCTCAGTCCGGACTCCGCCATTAATCATTGCGCCCGCGACCGGACCGGTGGCGCCCTGGCTTCACGCCGGGCCGCCGCCGATTTCCGTTTGCGCAGGGGGAGCCTCGAGTCGTCTTTCGGCCCTCCCCGGCACATCATCACACAGAGGTTGAAACAGCATGGGTAAACCCACGGGATTCATGGAAGTCTCACGCCAGGATCGACGCTACACGCTGGTTGCCGATCGCATCCAGCACTACCATGAATTCGTCATTCCCCTGTCCGAAGACGAAATCCGGCGGCAGGGTTCGCGCTGTATGGATTGCGGCATTCCTTACTGCCACCGGGGCTGCCCCATCAACAACATCATCCCGGACTGGAACGACCTGGTTTACCAGGGCAACTGGCGCGAAGCCATCGAAGTGCTGCACAGCACCAACAACTTTCCGGAGTTCACCGGCCGCATCTGCCCCGCGCCCTGCGAGGCGGCCTGTACCCTGAACTTGACCGACGAGCCCGTCACCATCAAGAGCATCGAGTGCGCCATCGTCGATAAAGCCTGGGAAGCCGGCTGGATCAAGCCGCAGGTGGCGGCGCGCCGCAGCGGCAAGAGGGTGGCGGTGATCGGTTCCGGCCCGGCCGGCCTGGCCTGCGCCCAGCAATTGGCGCGGGTGGGGCACACCGTGGTGGTGTACGAAAAGAACGACCGCATCGGCGGCCTGATGCGCTACGGCATTCCCGACTTCAAGATGGAGAAGCACCTGATCGACCGCCGCATTGGCCAGATGCAGGCGGAAGGGGTGACGTTCCGGCCCAACAGCCATGTCGGCAAGGACATCGCCATCGCCGGATTGGTGTCCGATTATGACGCGGTGGTGCTGGCGGGCGGATCGGAACAACCGCGCGACCTGCCGGTACCGGGGCGGGACCTGAAGGGCGTCCACTTCGCCATGGAGTTTTTGCCCCAGCAGAACAAGCGCAACGCCGGCGACACGATTTCCGAAGAGATCGGCATCACCGCCCAGGACAAGCACGTGGTCGTCATCGGTGGCGGCGACACCGGGTCGGACTGCATCGGCACCTCCATCCGCCACGGCGCCGCGTCCGTGGTCCAGGTGGAAATCCTGCCCAAGCCGCCGGAAAAGGAGAACAAGGCGCTGACCTGGCCAAACTGGCCCAACAAGATGCGTACCTCGTCGTCCCAGGAGGAAGGCTGCGCCCGCGATTGGAGCGTGACCACCAAGTCCTTCGAGGGCAGTAATGGCCGGGTGACCCGCATCAACTGCGCCCGGGTGGAATGGAAAGAAGAGGGCGGGCGCTGGGTGATGAGCGAGATTCCCGGCAGCGAGTTCACCCTCAAGGTCGACCTGGTGTTGCTGGCCATGGGCTTTTTGCACCCGGTCCGCGACGGCTTGCTGGCGGATCTGGGAGTGGCGCTGGACGAGCGCGGCAATGTCAAGGCCGACGTCGACGACTACCGGACCTCGGTGGACAAGGTCTTCGCCGCCGGCGACATGCGCCGTGGCCAGTCCCTGGTGGTCTGGGCCATCCGCGAAGGCCGCCAGTGCGCGCGCGCGGTGGACGAGTTCCTCATGGGCGCCTCCGACTTACCCCGCTAACCCACTGCGCCATCATGCGCCGCAGCTTGGCTGCGGTGCATTCCCGGCGACCTGCTGCGATGTCGAGACTATTCACCCTCGCCCGCGTCTTCGGCCTGATGCTGATGGTGTTCAGTGGAACCTATCTGCTGCCGATCCTGACTTCGCTGATCTACCGCGACGGCACCGGGATGTCGTTCGTGGAGGACATGGGGCTCACCTTTGGAGCGGGCGGATTCCTGTGGCTGGTCGCCGGCCGCCAGGTCCGCGAGTTGAAAGCCAAGGACGGGTTTCTGCTGGTGGTGCTTGCATGGACCGGTATGGCAGGATTCGCCACCTTTCCCTTGTTGTCGAATATTCCCGGCCTCTCCTTCGTCGACGCCTATTTCGAGACCATGTCGGGCCTCACCACCACCGGCGCGACGGTACTGAGCGGCCTCGACAATCTGCCGCCGGCCATAAATCTGTGGCGCCACGAACTCACCTGGCTGGGCGGCATGGGCATCATCGTGCTGGCGGTGGCCATTCTGCCGGTGCTGGGCATCGGCGGCCGTCAGCTGTTCATGGCGGAAACCCCCGGCCCCATCAAGGACAGCAAGCTGGCGCCGCGCATCACCGAAACCGCCAAGAATCTGTGGCTGGTCTACGGCGGCATCACCGCCGCCTGCATCATGAGCCTCAAACTGGCCGGGATGAGCTGGCTGGATGCCGTGTGCCACGCCTTCGCGACCATGGGCCTGGGGGGCTTTTCCACCCACGATGCCAGCATCGGCTACTTCGATTCGCCGGCGATCGAGATGGTGCTGATGGTGTTCATGGTGCTGGCGGGGATGAATTTCGCGACCCACTACCTGGTCATGCGCAATCGCAGCTTGCAGCCGTACCGCTACGACACCGAGGCCTATCCCTATCTGGGGCTGGTCCTCGGATCCTGTATCGGCATCGGCTATTTCCTGTACGCCAGCGGGACCTACCCCGATTTCGGAACCGCCTTGCGCCACGGCAGCTTCAACCTGATTTCCATCGCGACCGACTGCGGCTTCGCCAGCGTCGATTTCAATCAGTGGCCGGTATTCGCGCCTCTGTGGATGCTGTTCCTGAGCTGCGTGACGGTGTGCACCGGCTCCACCGGCGGCGGCATCAAGATGATGCGGACCCTGATCCTCGTCAAGCAAAGCCAGCTGCAGATGCTGCTGCTGACCCATCCCACCGCCGCGAATCCCCTCAAGGTGGGAAAAATGGTGGTGTCGTCCCAAATTCTGCTGTCGGTGCTGGGCTTCATCTTCGTCTATTTCATGAGCATCGTGATCCTGACCTTGGCCCTGGTCATGACCGGGATGGACGTGGTGTCCTCGTTCTCCGCCATCATCGCCTGCATCAACAACGCCGGGCCCGGTCTGGGCCAGGTCGGTCCCGCCGCCAACTTCGCCAGCCTTACCGACTTTCAGACCTGGACCTGTACCCTCGCCATGTTCCTGGGGCGCATCGAAGTCTTTACCGCCCTGATCATTTTCACCCCGGCATTTTGGCGGAAATAGCCCGGCGGGTATCTTTCCGCCGGGGGCGAGCCTGCGGATCGCCTTCGCGGGCGCGGGTACCGGGTTCGACACGGCCCCGGGGTGCGGCGGGCACTGGCCTGCGCGCGTCGTATGCCGGCCAGGTACGGAGGGAAAGTGGCGGTGACCAAAGCTTTTGTCCTTGCACCCCTCGCGGTGCCGGTTCTCTATGTGTTCGGGGCCTTGTTGCTGGGCGGCGCAACGGGCTGGAGCGCGCAGCAGCCGGTTGCGCTGCTCATGGCCGTCGCCGGGCTGGCGACGCCTGCCGGTGATCCGGCGATGGCGCTGTTCGGCCTCCCCTGGTATTGGGTGCTCAGCCGGCTCGGATTGCTGTACGGTTGGGCGCTGATTGCAGGAGGCCTGCTGTTCGGCGCCCTCTCGATCGTGATGGTGTGGGCCGCCCTGCTGGGCAGTGGGTTCCTGCTTGAGCTTTCTGCGTCCGAGCTGGCGCGACTGGTGAGCGCCGGTGCCGCGCTCGGAGCCGGCGTCGGCTGCTGTTTCTCCTATATGGCCGGCATTCCGTATGTTCGCCGCCCCGGCCGGAGTCCCCCGTAGGTACGGGCGGAATCGGGCAGAGGCCAACCCACGGATCCCGGATTTTGCTCCGCGGCATCCGGGCATCTACGTGCTGATACGGGAATGGGGGTATCCTGTCGAGGGACGAGCCGCCGGCTCTGAAGTTCCGAGAGGTTTGCCATGACTGTGACCCGTCAGCCGATCATTCCCTGGCGAGCCGTAGCGCTCGCGCTTCTGCTTCCGTCCGCCGTTTGGGGAGATACTGCGATGTTCCTGACTTCATCCGCTTTCCCGCATCAGGGCGAGATCCCCGCCGTCCATACCTGCCAGGGCCGCGATGCGTCGCCGCCGCTGTCCTGGGGCGAGTTGCCGGTGGGTACCCAGTCCCTGGTGCTGATCGTCGACGACCCCGACGCCCCCGACCCGGCCGCGCCGAAGATGACCTGGGTGCATTGGGTGCTGTACGACATCCCGCCTGCGGCGGGCGGCTTGGCGGAAGCCGTCGCCGCCCTGCCGGCCGGCACCCGCCAGGGCATCAACGACTGGAAGCGCACCGGGTATGGCGGTCCCTGTCCGCCCGTCGGCCGCCATCGCTATTTCCACAAGCTTTACGCGCTGGACAAGCTGATGGGCGATCTGGGCCGGGCCGACAAGGCGGCGGTGGAACGCGCCATGCAGGGGCATGTGCTGGCGTCGGCGGAATGGGTGGGGACCTACCAGAAGCGCTGACGGGCACCGGGCGGCCCGACGTCGTAGTTGGGTCGTAGGTGGGGCTTCAGCCCCCCAGCATGCCTCCCGGTCGCGGGCGGAAGCCCCCTCCCACCGATGCCGGGGTCAAGCCACGGCTGTTTCGCCGGTCACCTCATCCCAGGCTGCGGCGCAGGGTTCGGCCAATAGCCGGGCGATCAGGTCTTGTGCTTGTTCCAACCGGACCAGAGCCGCCGGGCTCAGGCCCTCGCCCAGTTCGAAGCGGTCGCCGCGGATGCTCAGCAGATAACAGGGGGGCGGCTGTTCGCCGTGGAGCCGGCGGTAGACCTCCAGCACCGCTGAGGGGCTGACCGCGTGGGTGGTGTAGCTGGGATCGCGCGCCGGCGCCAGGCGGGCGAGTTGGAACGGCGTGGGGCAGGAAACGCTCGCGTCCACGAACAGCACCAGTTCGCGGTCTTTCAGGTCGAGGGCGTGCTCCACCTGGAGCTGGAAGTCGGTCAGGCAATCGCAGCCATTGCCATCGAGCAAATCCAGCAGGGCCGGTGCCAGTCCGTCGTCGCCGCGGCTGGGATTGCCGTAGCCGAACACCAGGATCCGCGGCGAGCCCATGTCCGGTTCAGCGGGCGATTTCGCCGTGGCCGGAACGGGTCAGCCGGTCCACCAGGCTCCCCCCCGCATCCACCAGTTCCAGTTCCAGCGGCATCTTGCCGAGCGCGTGGGTCGCACAGGACAAACAGGGATCGTAGGCGCGGATCGCCACTTCCAGATGGTTCAGCAGGCCTTCGGTCAGTTCCTTGCCGTCCAGATAGCGGGCCGCCACGGCGCGCACCGCCTCGTTCATGGCCTGGTTGTTGTTGGTGGTGGAGACGATGAGGTTGGCCTGGGTCACGATGTCGTTTTCGTCGACCTGATAGTGGTGGAACAGGGTGCCGCGCGGCGCCTCGATGACGCCGACGCCTTCCGGCCGCCGTTCGCCCTTCACCACCAGGTCCTTGCCCAGGATGTCCGGGTCGTACAGCAGGTCGCGGATGGTCTCGGCACAGTGCAGCAATTCGATCATGCGCGCCCAGTGGAAGGCCAGCGAAGCCTGCACCGGCTGGCCGCCGCCGTATTCCAGGAAGGCCTGGCGGGCGGCTTCCGCCAGCGGGGTGGAGATGAAGCCGCAGTTGTTGAGGCGCGCCAGGGGACCCACCCGGTACCAGCCGTTTTCCCGGCCCAGCTCGACGATGTAGGGGAACTTCATGTAGGACCAGGACTTCACCTCCTCATGCAGGTACTGGGTGTAGTCGCGGTAGTCGACATGGTCGAACAGGGTGTTGCCGCCGCTGTCCCGCGCCCTGAGGCCGCCGTGGTAGATCTCCAGGGCGCCGTCGTCGCGGATCAGGCTGAGGAAATTGGACGGAAAGGCGCCGAAGTGCTGATGGTATTCGGCGTTGGACAGGAACAGCTTGCGGATCAGCTCCACCACCTCCTGGGACCAGGCGATGATGTCGCCGATGTCCTTCAGCAGGTAATCTCGGTCTTCCCCGGTGAGCGCCTTGTTCATGCCGCCGGGGATGGCGGCGGAGCCATGCACCCGTTTGCCGCTCACCACCCGGATGACTTCCTGGCCGTATTTGCGCAGCTTGACGCCCTTGAGGCCGGTGTCGGGGTATTCCTGCAGCACGCTGACGATGTTGCGGTGGGCGGCGGCGTCCTCGAAGCCGAACAGCAGGTCCGGCGTCGACAGATGGAAGAAATGCAGGGCGTGGGACTGCAGGGTCTGACCGAAATGCATGAGGCGGCGGAGCTTCTCCGCGGTCGGGGTGAGCCGGTCGACCCCGACGATCTGATCCACCGCCTTGGCGGCGGCCAGGTGGTGGCTGACCGGGCAGATGCCGCACAGCCGCTGCACCAGCACCGGCAGCTCCCAGTAAGGCCGGCCCTGGATGAAGCGCTCGAAGCCGCGGAATTCGACGATGTGGAGCCGGGCCTGCTTGACGTGGTTGGCTTCGTCCAGCAGCAAGGTGACCTTGCCGTGGCCCTCGACCCGGGTCACCGGATCGATGACGACGCGCTTCAGCGGTTCCGGGTGGGCGGCGGTTTCCAGATGCTCATACATGGCTAGACCTCGATCGGTGGGTATGCGGGAACCGGACGGCGCTGGACGCGTCCCGGCGTCTTCTGGTTTGGCGCTAATTCTAGGCGTTAAAGCCGCAGCCGGGGTACCCCGTAGAGTCCCCCATCCGCCCGAAGTTCGCCGGTTTGCTCAATAGTTTTCCCCGTTGAGGGTGACCACGATGCTGCGGCGGCCCCCGTAGTCGCGGTGTTCGCCGAGATAAATTCCTTGCCAGGTGCCCAGTTGCAGTCTGCCGTCGCCGATGGGAACGATGATGGCGCAGCCGAGCAGGCTGGACTTGAGGTGGGCGGGCATGTCGTCGGGGCCTTCGTCCCGGTGCACGTAATGACTCGCACCGTCCGGTGCCAGCTGGCGCATGTGGGTCTCGAAATCGCGCCGCACGTCGGGGTCGGCGTTTTCGTTGATGGTGAGCGATGCCGAGGTGTGCTGGATGAAGAAGTGCGCCAGGCCGGTCCTGAACTGGGCCAGTTCCGGCAGCTCCGCCAACAGGTCGCGGGTGACCAGGTGAAAGCCGCGGGGGCGGGGTGGCAGGGTGATGCGTTTTTGTATCCACATGGATTGCGGGTCTCGGCACGCGATAACAGCCTTGTCGCACCCGGCGGGGGTGTTGTCAACCGCCGGCGGGCGGAGAGCGGTAGCGGGTCCCGCCGGCTCGGGACGTGCTGGACCATTGCTCATGCGACTGGCAGGTCCAGCCTGCGATCTCCAGCCGCAGGTTGACGGGATTTTCGATGGCGCCCAGATCCAGCCGTTTGCCCTTCAGGGTGATGTGGCCTTTCAGGGGAAACAGGCGCAGGGTTCCCTTGTCTTCGGCGAAGGTGGCCCGCAGGCCGGGTTTGGCGGCGATGAGGTCGGCCCCTGTCAGGGGATAGGTGGTGCTTCCCACGGTCAGCGCTCCTGGGGTATCGGCTTGCAGGCGCAGGATGGCATCGGCCAGGCCGTCGCACTGGGTCAAAGTGACCGAGAGCGTATCGCGGCCGGGTTCCTGGGAATCCAGCAGCACCCCTTTGATCGCCTTGCCGGTCTGGCTGATCTCGCAGACATCGCCGGTTCCGTCGCCGTCGGCGTCCGCCTGGTCGGCGTTGGCGTTCGCCGGACAGTTGTCGGCGGGGTCGCCGATACCGTCCTGGTCGCTGTCGGTCTGCTGCGGATCGCTGCCGGTGACGGCCAGTTCCTGCCAGTCCTTCAGGCCATCCTGATCGGCGTCGGTCTGTTCGGTGACTTGGTCGCCGTTCAGGCTGAAGGCCGTCAGGGTGTCGGCCTTGCGCAGGGCGGCGGTCTTGCCGGAGGCGACGATACCGATGAAGGGGACGAACCAGTCATGCCCGACTACGGTCTGGGAAAAGGTGCGGCCGCCGGTGCTCACGGTCATGCTCAGCTGGCGGCGGACCTTGTAGGCGTTGAGCTTGCCGAAGGGGAGTTCGACGATTTCCCGTCCGAGTACCTTCAACCTTATCCCGCCGGTGCCTGGTACCCGGAAGGACGCCACCACGGCTTCGATGGAACTTCGGCTGTTGCGGCTTTCGCCGATGGCCATGGGATACCAGAGGAAGGTCAGCGGGTTCTTGGCGGTCAGCGAAAATGCCAGTCCCCGCGAGGTGCCCGACAGGCCGTCCAGCGTCATGAGTGCCGGCGGACCTTCTACAAGCGAGAACAGCACATTGGCCAGGGTGCGCCTGGCGGCGGGAAGCTGCAGCGTATCGCTGGCTCCGACAGTGGTCGTCGATTGCCTGTCTCGGCGGTCGCTGTAAGTCCAGTGGTTGCCTTCGGCCAGGGCGAACAGCGAGCGGCTATCGGCGGCGTGGCCGGGAAGGCCGAAGCCTCCGGCGATCAGCAGCAGGGCCACGCGCGAAAGATGGCGATGGTTCATGCATATCCTCAAGTTCGTGGATGGGGGATCGCTCAGCCGCCCCGCAGCTCCATGTAAAGTTCGAAGCTGTCGTGGTCCAGTTCGCGCAGCCGGGTGCGTTCGGCGATGAGGGCGGGGCTCATCCCCTGCTTTTCCAGTTCCAGCAGCCGCACCACCAGGTCCAGCGCCTGGCCGGCCCGGCTCGGTGGCTTGGGGATCAGCACATCGTCCAGCGGGATGTCGCTGTGTACCAGGCCGTGCCAGGCGGGAAACCACTCCGCCACGGCGTGCTGGGGCAGGTCCAGCCACAGCCCGCAGGAGCGGAAGGCGGCCCAGCGGCGGTTGTAGACATCGTCGTTCAGCCGGTCCAGCAGATCGGCAAAATCCGCCGGCGCCAGCAAGGCATGGCGCAGCAGGGCGGGGCGGCATGCGTCGGCGCCGCGCAGCCGGTACAAGGCTTCGGTGCGCCACGCCAGCATTTCGGGCAGATTGAGTCCGTCGTCGAGGGTGGTGGTGATTTCCAGTGCCCTGGCCGGTTCCCCGGCCCGGAGGTAGAGCCCGGCGGCGCAGGCGCGAGGATGCTCGGGATCGTAGCCCGCCGCTGCCGCGGCATCCGCCAGATCCAGCCAGAACGGCTGCATGAACTGCCGCAGGGAACGGGGCATGACCGTCCTGGCGGCCGGCTCGACGATCTCCTCCAGCCAGCGGGCGCTGTCGTCGATGTCCTTGGGGCTGACGGCGGGAAAGGGCCAATCCTGCAGCGCCTGGCACAGTGCATGGAGCTTGCTCAGGCCCGGATAGTCCGGCTCCGCCGCATACAGCTTGCCGAGGCAGGCCGACGCTTGCGGCGCGGAGCGGCGCAGCAGGGCGTCGATCAGTTCGTTGGCGGTGACGGTGCCGGACGAATCGGAAAAAAGATCCAGCTGCCGGTGTCCGGAGGGCAGGTCCAAGCGGATGCTCCAGTGGCGGTGACCCGGTATTATCACGCCCACACCCGAACCCGCGTCAATCATGTCCGGCACCCGCCGCAAACCTTTCCGTCCTGCATGTCCCCCGTCCTGATCGAGGCCGAAGGCCTGGGCAAAACCTACCGGTCCGCCCCCGGCCAGGAACTGGTGGCCCTGCGCGGCATCAGCTTCGCCGTGGAGCGTTCCGAATTTGTGGCCATCATGGGGCCTTCCGGGTCCGGCAAGTCGACCCTGATGAACATCCTGGGTTGTCTGGATGTCCCCAACCGCGGCCGCTACCGCCTGGAGGGGCGGGATACCGCGAGGCTCTCGGCGGACCAGCTGGCGCTGCTGCGCAACCGCCACATCGGCTTCGTGTTCCAGGGCTTCAATCTGCTGCCGCGCATGGATTTGCGTGACAACGTTGCCCTGCCGCTGCTCTACGCCGGCATCGGCAAGGGCGAGCGGCGCGCGCGCGCCATGGCCATGCTGGAGCGGGTGGGATTGGCGGGCCACGCCGGCCATGATCCCAGCCAGATTTCCGGCGGCCAGCAGCAGCGGGTCGCCATCGCCCGCGCCCTGGTGACCGAGCCCAGCCTGATCCTGGCCGACGAGCCCACCGGCAACCTGGACACCCACACCAGCGAGGAGATCATGGGGCTGCTGACCCGGCTCAATGCCGACCAGGGCATCACCGTGGTGCTGGTCACCCACGAACCGGACATCGCCCACCATGCCCGCCGCCTGCTACGCATCGTCGATGGGCTCATCGCCTTCGACGGCAGCGTGGCCGACTACTTCCGGGGGGTACCGGCATGAGGGCCGCAGCCATCGCCGGCGAAGCCCTGACCGCCATGGGCGCCAACCGGCTGCGCACCTTTCTGACCATGCTGGGCATGATCATCGGGGTCGGGGCGGTGATCCTGATGCTGGCCATCGGCCAGGGCGCCCAGGCCATGGTGGCCGATTCCATCGCCTCCATGGGCAGCAATCTGTTCATCGTGCTGTCCGGCTCGTCCACTTCCGGCGGCCAGCGCATGGGCTTCGGCAGCGCCCCGACCCTCACCCTCAACGACGCGCAGGCCATGTCCGAGCTGCCGGAAATCCAGGCGGTGGCGCCGGTGACCTCGAATACCGCCCAGCTGGTGTACGCCGGCAACAACTGGAGCACCCAGGTGAACGGCACCACCCCGGCTTATCTGGAGGTGCGCGACTGGGCGCTGGCGGCGGGGCTGCCCTTCAGCGCCGCCGACGTGCGCTCCGGCGCCCGCGTGCTGCTGCTGGGACAGACCGTGGCGGAAAACCTGTTCGGCGAGGAGGACCCGGTGGGCAAGACCGTGCGGGTCAAGAACAGCCCCTTCATGGTGGTGGGGGTGCTGGCCGCCAAGGGTCAGAGCCTGGACGGCCGCGACCAGGACGACACCGTGCTGGTGCCGGTCTCGACCGCATCCCGGCAGCTGTTCGGCAACCAGTTTCCCGGCATGGTGCGGTTCGTCATGGTGCGCGCCCGATCCGCCGAGGTGATGGCCAGGGCCGCCGACAAGCTGAACGATCTGCTGCGGGTCCGCCACCGCATCCGCGACGGCCAGGACGACGATTTCAGCGTGCGCGACCTCACCGCGCTGGCGGAAACCGCGGCCGGCGCCACCCGGGTGATGTCCATGATGCTGGGCGCCATCGCCTCGGTATCCCTGGTGGTGGGCGGCATCGGCATCATGAACATCATGCTGGTCTCGGTGACCGAGCGCACCCGCGAGATCGGCATTCGCATGGCTATCGGCGCGCGCCGCCGCGACATCCTGCTGCAATTCCTGCTGGAAGCGGTGCTGATCTCCCTGGTGGGCAGCCTGATCGGCGCCGCCATCGGGGTGGGCGGGGCCTGGGCGGTCGCCCGCTTCGCCGAGATGCCGGTGGTGGTGACCCTGTGGTCGGCCATCCTCGCCTTCGGCGTCGCCGCCGGGGTCGGCATCTTCTTCGGCTATTACCCGGCGCTCAAGGCGGCCGATCTCAGGCCCATCGAAGCGCTGCGGTTTCAGTGAGGCCGCGGGCCTGCAGGACGCGATCGCGGGCAGACTCTTGCCAAATCGCGCCCCGATCCGGCAAAGTCGCGGCGTCGGCGGATATCGCCGCCGGCGATTCCTCCCATCCCTTCAACCCGTGCTGCTGCGTCCATGAAAACACTGTCCCGCTCGTTGCTCGCATTGAGCCTCTTCGTCGCCCAGTCCGGCCATGCGGCGGCGGTGGGCGATCCGGCTCCCGACTGCAATCTCACCGGCTTTGCCGACGCCAAGCCGGTCAGCCTCAAGCAGCCCGGCAAAGTGCTTTACGTGGATTTTTGGGCGTCGTGGTGCGGGCCTTGCATCGAATCCATGCCGTTCATGGACAAGATGAACGACCAGCTGAAGGCGAAGGGGTTCGAGCTGATCGCGGTCAACGTGGACGAGGAGCGGGCCGATGCCGACGAATTCCTCGCCAAGCGGCCGGTCCGCTTCACCGTCGCCGCCAACCCGGACGGCAACTGCCCAAGCAGCTTCGGCGTCATGGCGATGCCGTCCTCCTACCTGATCGACAAGAAAGGCATCATCCGCCATGTCCAACTGGGTTTCCGCAAGGGCGAAGCGGCCGACATCCGGAAAAAGGTGGAAGCCCTGCTGGCGGAATGAGGCGGGCGGCCGTCTGACGCGCGGCGGGAGTTCATGCCCAAGCTGCTCTGCCACAGCGACAGTTCGCCCTGTCCTTTGGCCCACGCCCTGGATATCGTGGGCGACCGCTGGACCTTGCTGATCGTGCGCGACCTGATGCTGCGCAACCTGCACGAATACAAGGACATCCTCAACTCCTTCGAAGGCATCTCCACCAACATCCTGGCGGACCGGTTGCGGCGGCTGACGGACTCCGGTCTGGTGCGCAGCGTCCCCCATCCGCTAAGCGGCAACCGTAAACTGTATTACCTGACCGAAGCCGGCAAGGCGCTGATCCACACCCTGGTGGAGATCAGCCTCTGGTCCACCCGCCATCTGGGCAGCGCCCGGCTGCCGCCGGATGTGGCCGAGCGGCTCGAGGCCGACCGGGAGGGTTTCATCCACGGCGTGCTGCAACAGCTGGAGCGTTGGGAAGCCGAGCATCTGGGCTGATCGTGCCGGCTTGCGGCCGCTCCCGATCTGTGCCACAGTGCCCTTGCTTGCATAAAGCAAGTCAGGCGGGCTTCGACGGCCCTCATGGGAGATTCGTAGCCTGAAAACCCTTTGATGACGGAGCAGCATCATGACCAATCCTTTCAAGCAACACGGCGCCTTCAGCTGGTGCGAACTGATGACCAGCGACGTGGAGGCCGCCAAGTCGTTCTACGGCAGCCTGTTCGGCTGGGATTACGAGTACAAGGAACCGCTGATCCCCTACCACGTGGTCAAGGCGGCCGGTGCCGGAGTCGGCGGCATCATGGCGCTGCCGCCGGACATGGCCGGCGTTCCCCCTCACTGGGGCTGCTGTGTGACCGTGGACGACGTCGACGCCACCGCCCGCAAGGCCGAGGAGTTGGGTGCCCAGATCTGCATGCCGCCTACCGACATTCCGGGGGTGGGGCGGTTCTGCATCCTGCGGGACCCGCAGGGCGCGGTCATCAGCGCCATCACCTATTTGGCCGACTGCGGCTGAGCGCAACGGGGGGCATCGTGGTCAGTTCCTTTTACGGAGCGCTGTCGGCGCTGCTGGTGGTGTGGCTGACGGTGCAGGTCGTCAGGCTGCGCCGCGCCAAGAAAGTTCGGCTGGGTGACGGCGGCGACCCGGAATTGCGGGTCGCCATCCGCGCCCATGGCAATGCGCTGGAATACATTCCCCTGTCGCTGGTCCTGCTGGGTCTGGCGGAGTTGAGCGGGGCCCATCCGGCGCTGTTGCATGCCTGCGGTGGCGCGCTGGTCGGCGGCAGGGTGCTGCATGCCCGCGGGCTGTTGCGGGAAACGCTGAGGCTCAGGGTTTGGGGCATGCAGCTGACGGCTTGTTCCCTGATCGCGCTGGCCCTGGTGAACCTTGGGGTTGCGCTGATGCATGGCCTGAAGAGTTGGTAGTGGCCCCGCCAGACGATCGGTGAACGATTCCCTGGCGGGAGTGGAAATTCGTCTCAGCTGATAAAATAGGGCAGTTCCGATGACTACCCCGTTCTCCAGCCATGATGACCCGACGCGAACTTCTCCACCGTATCCTTGCCCTGGCCGCCTGGGGTGTCCTCAACCCGGTGCTGACCCGGTCCGGCGCCGCCTTGGCGGGCGACGAGCCCGAAGGAGTGCCGTTCAACAAGGATTGGCTCAAGGTCGAAGCCAAGCGCCTGGCGGAAGCCGCCTACGTGCCGCCGACCGCCAAGCTGCCGGCGTGGGTGAGCGGGCTCGACTGGGACGGTTACCAGTCGATCCGGTTCAAGGAGGATCAGGCCCTGTGGCGCGAGGAAGGCTTGCCGTTTCAGGCCAAGCTGTTCCATCTGGGGCTGTTCTTCAAGCACCCGGTGACCATCCACGAGGTGGCCGACGGCCTGGCCAGGCCGGTGCGTTATTCCAAGGATTTGTTCGATTACGGCAAGGGCGTCAAGGTGCCGGGCAAGGTCGGCGACCTGGGTTTCGCCGGCTTCCGGGTGCACGCGCAGTCGGACTGGGCGCGGGACGTGTTCTCCTTCCTCGGCGCCAGCTATTTCCGCGCGGTGGGCGGCTCCAAGCAGTACGGCCTGTCGGCCCGCGGTCTGGCCATCGACACCGGTCTCAATCGTCCGGAAGAATTCCCCGAGTTCCGTTCGTTCTGGCTGGAGCGTCCCCTGCCCAGTTCCGAGGCGGTGACGGTCCACGCCTTGCTGGACAGCCGCAGCATCGCCGGAGCTTACAGCTTCGTGATCAAGCCCGGCGACACCACGGTGATGCAGGTCGAGGCCCATTTGTTCCCGCGCAAGGCCATCGAGCGGGTCGGCGTGGCTCCCTTGACCTCCATGTTCCAGTTCGGCGAGAACGACCGCCGGGTGAGCGACGACTTCCGCCCGGAAATCCACGACACCGACGGTCTCGCCCTCTGGACCGGCATGGATGAATGGATCTGGCGTCCTTTGGTGAATCCGCCCCACATCCGGGTCAATTCCTTTCTGGACGAGAACCCCCGCGGCTTTGGCCTGCTGCAGCGCGACCGCGATTTCGACCACTACCAGGACGACGGCGTGTACTACGACAAGCGGCCGTCGGTGTGGGTGGAGCCCATCGGCGGTTGGGGCAAGGGCGCGGTGCAACTGGTGGAGATCGCCACTGCCGATGAAACCTTCGACAACATCGTGGCGTTCTGGAACCCGGCGGAACCGGCGGAACCGGGCAAGGAACTCAGCTTCAAGTACCGTCTTTATTGGGGCGAAAAACCGCCGTTCCAGTCCGCCGCCGCCCAGGTCATCGCCACCCGCATCGGCGCCGGCGGCATACCGGGGCAGAAGCAGACCGTGCCTTCCCGCAAGTTCGTCATCGACTTCCGCGGCGGCCGGCTCGACCAGCTCGGCAAGGAGGCCAAGGTCAATGCGGTGATCACTGCCTCCCACGGCACCGTGACCGCCGCCGCTGCCCGCCCCATCAAGGAATTGGCCGGCTGGCGCTGCAACTTCGATCTCATCGTCGACGGCAAGGAGCCGGTGGACCTGCGCTGTTACCTGGCGGACGACCAGGGCGCCCTCACCGAAACCTGGCTGTACCAGTGGACGCCGGCTGCTTGACGGGCCGGCGCCGGGTCGCGTGCTGAAGTCCTCCCTTGGGCTGATCGTTTGATTGTTCCCACGCACTGGTTGGGAACACCGCCGTTGGCGCTTCGCACCGCAGGTGCCGCCGGGAGGTGAGATGGTTTACCGGATGGCCGCCGACCTGCTGGTCGTGCTTCACTTCGGCTTCATCCTGTTCGTCCTGTTCGGCGGCTGCCTGATCCTGTGGCGGCGGCGTGTCCTCTGGTGGCATCTCGCCGCCCTGGCCTGGGCCGCGGCCATCGAAATCAACGGCTGGATCTGCCCGCTGACCCCCTGGGAGCAGGAACTGCGCGTGCGCGCCGGCCAGCGCGGTTACGGCGGCGGATTCATCGAGCACTACCTGGTCTCGGTGATTTATCCCGCGGGCTTGACGCCCGCCATCCAGCTCGCGCTGGGCATCTTCGTGGTGGTTTGGAATTCGCTGGTCTACGGGTGGGTGATCGGGAGGCTGCGGCGGCGAACCCGGCATCCGATCCAGCCGTCACGCTGACGGCGGGTTTGCGACAAACCTTCCCGAGGCTCGGTCGCTGATTCGGCGCGATCAACCACGGTTCAACGCAACGGCGCCACAGCGCCGCTCTCGCGAAATCTGCGGAAATCCTCCAGCACCAGGGCATGGTCGAAAGCCAGCGGTGCCGGCAGCCGGTCCAGCTCGAACACCTCCAGATGACGGGCGTCGTCGGCCGCCTGCGGGGTGCCGCTGGCTTCGGCGACGTAGACCGCGGTGACGGTGTGGCCGCGGGGGTCTCGGGCCGGGTTGGAGTAGATGCCCAGCAGGGCGACCAGCCGCACGTCCAGACAGGTCTCCTCCTTGGCCTCCCGCACCGCGGCGGCTTCCAGCGATTCGCCGATGTCGACGAAGCCGCCCGGCACCGCCCAGCCGTACGGCGGGTTGGCCCGTTCGATGAGGACGATGGGCTTGCCGGGGCGGTCCACCAGCTGGATCAGCGCATCGGCGGCGAGCAGGGGGGTGACGGGTTTGTCCATGGGGTTCTCGTGGAAGCGGTTGGAGGGCGCGGAATGCCGGTTGATTTTCCGTTGGCCTCTCATTGTAAAGAATTCGGCAGCACGCCGGCTGCGGCGGCGTCGAAGATTGCGCCGCGTTCCTGCTTCCGTTAGCCTCGACGCGACTGATGACAACCGTCCACGATGCCCCCGTGCTTCCGACCTTACCCCCTGCCGTCCTGTGTTCCTGTCCCGAATGCGGCTTGCTGCAGCGCCGGGTCGAACTGGACCGTGGCCAGGCCGCCCATTGCGGACGCTGTGGCGCCGAGCTCTACGGGATGCCCTCCGGTAGCCTGGATCGGCCCCTGGCCCTGGCCAGTGCGGCGCTCATCGTATTCGTCCTCGCCAACTGTTTTCCGGTGCTGGGGCTGGATGTCAAGGGCCGCCACGCCGAGGCCACCCTGCTGGAAGCCGCCCTGCAGCTGCGCACCCAGGACATGAGTCTGATCGCCGGGCTGGTGCTGTTCACCACCTTCGTGATTCCGGCGATGGAACTGTCCGGGGTGGTGTACGTGCTGGCGCCTTTGAAGCTGGGCCTGCGGATGCCGGGGCAGCTGGCGGTCTACAAGCTGATCCACCGGCTCGAACCCTGGGGCATGATCGAGGTATTTCTGCTGGGGGTGATGGTGGCCCTGGTGAAGCTGGCCCACATGGCGGTCATCACGCCGGGCTGGTCGCTGTGGTTGCTGGGGGGATTCGTTGTGCTGTCGGCGGCCACCTCCGCCTCCCTGCATCCGGACGAGATCTGGGCCCGGCTGGCCGACCACCCGCGCGGCGGCACCGGTCCGGACGCCCTGTGCCGCTGTCATGACTGCGGCTGGCTTGCCCCCGAGGGCGACCATGGTCACTGTCCCCGCTGCGGCAGCGAGCTCCATGCCCGCAAGCCCGACAGCATCGTCCGCAGCTGGGCGCTGCTGATCGCCGCCGCGCTGCTCTACATTCCCGCCAACCTGCTGCCGGTGATGGTGACTACTTCCCTGGGCGGCAGCCAGGCCGATACCATCCTCAGCGGGGTGGTCTACCTGTGGGTGTCGGGCTCCTGGCCGCTGGCGCTGGTGGTGTTCTTCGCGAGTATCATGGTGCCCATGCTGAAACTGGGCTCCCTGGCCTTGCTGCTGGTCAGCGTGCAACTGCACTCACGCTGGCGGCCGGTGGACCGCACCCGCCTCTACCGCATTACCGAACTGGTGGGGCGCTGGTCGATGGTCGACATCTTCGTGGTGACCATGCTGGTCGCCCTGGTCAATCTCCGGCCGCTCGCCTCGGTGGATGCCGGCCCCGGCGCGGTGGCCTTTGGTGCCGTGGTGGTGCTGACCATGCTGGCGGCGGAGGCGTTCGATCCCCGCCTGATCTGGGACGCGATGAAGAACAAGCCATGACGGATTCAGACGATCGTTCTCCTCCCCCGGTATCGGTGCGCCCGGCCGGGCGGTTCTCGCTGCCGGTGGTGTGGGTCATCCCCCTGGTGGCCGCGCTCATCGGCGTCTGGCTGGTGTGGAAGTCGGTGTCCGAGCGGGGCCCCACCATCACCATCGTGTTCAAGAGCGCGGAGGGCCTGGAACCGGGCAAGACCGCCATCAAGTACCGCGACGTGGAGGTGGGCAAGCTTACCGACCTGAATCTGAGCCCGGACCGCCAGAGCGTGATCGCTACGGCTGAACTGCGCAGCGGCACCGACGGCTGGCTATTCGAGGACACCCGCTTCTGGGTGGTGCGGCCGCGGGTGGTGGCCGGCAACATCTCGGGATTGAGCACTCTGCTGTCGGGCGTCTATATCGGCATGGACGTCGGATCGACCGGCGCCCATATCCACGATTTCCGCGGCCTCGACGTGGCGCCCTTGCTGACCTCCGACCGGGTCGGCAAGCGCTTCGTGCTGAAGTCCGACGAACTGGGGTCGCTGGACGTGGGGGCTCCCATCTATTTTCGCCACATCAAGGTGGGCCAGATCCTCGCTTACGAAATGGACGCCGATGGCAGCGGCATCACCCTCCAGGCCTTCGTCGAAGCGCCCTACGACCGCTATGTCACCCGCGACAGCCGGTTCTGGCAGGCCAGCGGTCTGGACGTGTCGCTGGATGCCAGCGGCATCAAGCTCGACTCCGAATCCTTGTTGACCATGGTGATCGGCGGGTTGGCCTTCGGTCCCCGCTACGGCAGCACCGACACCGAGCCGGCGCCGGCGGACAGCGTCTACACCCTGTTCGACAAACGCACCAAGGCGCTGGCGCCCCCCAAGGTGGAGAGCCGCAGCTTCGTCCTGTATTTCAACGAGTCGCTGCGCGGACTCACGGTGGGGGCGCCGGTGGACTTCCGCGGGCTGCAGCTGGGCGAAGTTAGCGGAGTGCGCGGCGAATACGATCCCGAGCGGCGTACCCTCAAGGCCGTGGTCGACGTCGCGCTGATCTGGGACATCGTGGTGCGCAAGAAGCACGGCGAGGAGATGCATCTGAGCGGCGAACCCCTGCGGGAGCAGATCCAGCACATGGTGGACAAGGGCTTCAGGGCCCAGCTGCGGTCGGGCAATCTGCTGGCCGGGCAGCTTTATGTGGCACTGGATTTCTTCCCCGACGGCAAGCCGGTTGCCATCGACTGGGCCAGCGAAACGCCGGAGTTCCCCACCATGCCCGGCGCCCTGGCCTCGTTGTCGGAAAACGTCAGCAATTTGTTCAAGAAGATCGACAAGCTGCCCCTGGACGAAACCACGGCGGAGGTGCGCCAGGCCATCCGATCGCTGGACCAGGCCTTGCGCAGCACCGACCGGCTGGTGACCGGGCTGGACCGTGAGGTGATGCCCGAGGTCCGCGCCTCCCTGACCCAGATCAAGCGCACCCTGGACGAGGCCCAGAAGACCCTTGCGTCCGACAGCCCGTTACAGCACGACGCCCGCGACGCCCTCAACGAAGTCACCCGCGCCGCCCAGTCGCTGCGGGTGCTGATGGACTACCTGGACCGCCATCCCGAATCCCTGCTGCTCGGAAAGGAGAAACGCCCGTGATGCGCCGACTCGCCCTCTGCGGTCTGACCCTCGCCCTGGCCGGCTGCAGTTCCGCCCCCGACCGGTTCTACACCTTGATGCCCGATTTCCGCTCCGGTCCTCGGCCGGCGGCGACCACCACGGTGGAACGGGTGGTGGTGGTGGGGCCGGTGACCGTGCCGGCCGCGCTGAACCAGGCCCAGATGGTGGTCAGCCGGGGCGGCCAGCAGATGGACGTGCGCGAGGCCGAGCGCTGGTCGGCGCCGCTCAAGGAGGAATTCACCGCCGCCCTGGCGGCCCGCCTGGAAACGCTGCTGCCGCAGCTGGCGGTGGCGGTCCATCATCAATCCGCCGGGCTGGATGCGGAGCTGCGCATCCAGGTGGACGTGTCCCGCTTCGAATTGGGACCGGGCCGTCAGACCACCCTCGATGCCCTGTGGGTCATCAAGGGCGGCGATCCGGTGGCGGAGCGGCGCGGCCGCACCCGCCTGGCGGTGCCGGCGGGTGGCGACGGTTACGAGCAGCTGGTGCAAGCCCAGGGCCGGGCTCTGGATCAGCTGGCCCAGGCGCTGGCGGCGGCGGTGATGGCGCACTAACCTTCGGATGGCCCCGTAGGTGCGGCTTCAGCCGCATCGGCGTCTGATGGGATATGCACGTAGGCGCGGCTTCAGCCGCGCCAGCAGCGGGACGGGACCATGGATGGCCACGTTCGTTGATTTGACAACCGAGATGCGGGGTGGGGGATGAATCAGAGCGTGCCGGCTTTCCTCAAGACCCGGCTGGTGCCGCTGGTACGCCGGCTGCCGTGGCTGCGTATCCTGTTGGGCAGCGCCGCCGCCGCGCTGTTGTACAGCCTGATCGGCTTCCTGCTGATTCCCGCCTTGGCGCGCCACTATCTGCCGGTCATCATCGCCGACCAGATCAAGCGGCCGGCCACGGTCGGCGCGATTCATCTCAATCCCTGGTCGTTCGAGCTGGAGCTGGAGGATTTTTCCCTCACCGAGGCGGACCGCAGTCCCCTGGTTTCCCTCGGCCGGCTCTACCTCGACTTCCAGGCCACCAGCGCGCTGGCCGGTCCCTGGACCGTCGCCGAGCTGCGGCTGGAGCGGCTCCAGGCCGATCTCGCGGCCGACGCCGGCGGCAGGCTCAACCTGCAGCGCGTCGCCGACGAGCTGCCTCCGTCTCAGGAACCCCCCGCGCCCGACAGCGAGCCGGCCCGATTCCGTCTCGTCCGCGTAGCGCTGGTGGAGGCCGGCATCCGTTATCACCAGGAAAGTGCCGGCATCGACGAAACCCTGCAGTCCATTGACCTGGAGTTGGGTAGCGTCTCCACCGAAGCGGACGAACCGGGCCATTACCGGTTCGAGACGCGCCTGGCCAGCGGTGGCCGGCTGACGGTCAACGGCAATCTGGCGCTGACCCCGCTCAGTGCCGCGGGAGATCTGCAGCTTCAGGAACTGCCCCTGGCGACGCCCTGGCGCTTTCTCAAAGACCTGCTGGCCATCGTCGAGCCGGCGGGTGCCGCCGGCCTCGCGGCCAAGTTCCGCTATGCCGACGGTCGCTTCGACGTCGCCGACGCCGATTTCGCCATCGACCGTCTGCGGCTGGCCCTGCCGGAGCAGCCGCTGCTGGAGCTGGAACACGTCGGCTTCGCCAAGGCCAGGTTCGATTTGGCGGAACGCCGCCTGCAACTGCCCCAGTTCGCCATCGAGCGCGGCCGGGTTCTGGTCGCGCTGGATGAGAAGGGCGGGGTGAACTGGGCGCGGTTCACCAAGCCGGCGCCGGCCGCCCCGGAGCCGGTCCCCCAACCCGAGCCGGCCCCGCCGCCAGCCGCCGTCACGGCCCCGGACGCCGGCCAGCCGGCGGCAACGCCGCCACCGGCCGGGCCTGCCGAATCGCCGCCCCCGCCTGTTCCACCGGCCGCTTCGCCGGCGGCCGAATCGCCGCCGCCGCCCTGGCGCATCGAGCTGGATGAGCTCAGGATCGCCGACCTGGCCGTCGGCTTCCGCGACGACGGGCGGCGCCAGCCGCTGCATGTCGGCATCGACCGGTTCGGGCTGGGGCTCAAGGCGGCGGTCGAAGCTGGTGGCGGCCCGCTCAAGCTGAATCTGACCGGCATCCACCTGGGGCTGGACGAGATCGCGCTGAGCGATGGAGCGGGAACCAAACCGGCCATCGCCTTGGACACGGTCAAGCTGGAGAACGGCGAGTTCGACCTGGGGCAGCGCCGCATCGCAGTTCACAAGCTTGCGCTGCAAGGCGGCGGCACGGCCATCGAGCGGCTGGCGGACGGAACCCTGCCGCTGGTCGACCGGTTCGCCCCGAAGGGTGGTGTGCCGGGTTTGACCGACGCTCCGATCCCAGACAGTGAGAACCCTCTCCCTGCGGGAGAGGGCAGGGTGAGGGCCAAGGCGGCAAATGTTTCAACCAGTTCGCCGCAAGCACACAACGCCCAGGCCCTCACCCCAACCCATCTCCCCCCGGGAGAGGAGCTTAAACCAGCGGATTCTTCGCCGTCCTGGGATATCGGCATCGCCGCCCTGGAACTCAACGACTACCGGCTGAGTTACCTGGATCGCAGCTTCACCCCGCCGCTGGCCTACGATGCCGACGACATCGACATTGCCCTCAAGGATGTCCGCCTCGGCAGCACCGCCCCCATCGGTTTCCAGATCGGACTGAAGCTGCGCCAGGGCGGCAGCATGACGGTCGGCGGCAGCGCGACCCCGGCCGGGGATCGGGTGCAGGCCAGGCTCAAGGCCGACCGGCTCGACCTGAAGCCGCTGCAATCGGTGCTGGCGCGCTATTCGGCGCTAAAATTGAGCGCGGGCGATTTCTCTGCCGCGCTCGACGCCGAGTACCGGCAGGAGCCGGCCGGTCCGGCGGTCAAGGCCACCGGCAGCCTGGCAGTGGAGCGGCTGCAGACGGCCGAGGCCAAGACCGGCGACCGCTTCCTTTCCTGGAAACGGATGGGGGTGGACGGCATCGACTTCGGCTTGCAGCCGGATCATCTGTTCATCAAGGAAGTCCGCTTCGTCGAACCCGGTTCCAAGATCGCCATCAAGGCCGACAAGTCCATCAACGTCGTCACCGTGTTCCGCGAGAAGATCGAGAAGCTGCCACCCCCCAAGCCTTCCGCAACCGTGCGGAAATCCGCCAAGGCCACACCGTCCAAGCCGTTCCCGGTGAAGATCGAGCGGGTCAAGTTCGAACGCGGGGTGATGAATTTCAGCGATGCCAGCCTGGTGCTGCCTTTTGCCACCACCATCTACGACTTCGGCGGTACCGTCACCGACATCGCCACCGCGGACGACAGCCACACCCGCATCGATTTTGCCGGACGGGTGGAAGAGTACGGCAGCGCTAAGGTGGACGGCGTGCTGATTCCGCAGAAGATCATGGACGACAGCAGCCTTCAGGTGGTGTTTCGCAACGTCTCCATGGACTCCTTCTCGCCCTATTCGGCGACCTTTGCCGGCCGCAAGATCAAGTCCGGCAAGCTCAACCTGGATCTGGACTACCGCATCCAGCAGGGCGTGCTCAAGAGCGAGAACAAGATCTCCCTGGAACGGTTCGCCCTGGGGGAGACGGTGGCAAGCCCCAACGCCATCTCGCTGCCGCTGGATCTGGCCATCGCCCTGCTCACCGACAGCGACGGCAGGATCAATGCCTCGGTGCCGGTGGAAGGGGATGTGCGCAAGCCCGAGTTCCGCTACGGCAAGCTGGTTTGGGACGCGGTCGTCACCCTGCTGACCAAGGCGGTCACCTCGCCGTTTCGCGCCCTGGGCTCGCTGTTCGGCGGCGGCGAGGACGAGGATGTGGGCAGCGTCGGGTTTGTCGCCGGCTCCGATGTCCTGCCGCCGCCGGAGCGGGAAAAACTGCACAAGATCGCCGCCGGCATGGTACAGCGCCCCATGCTCAAGCTGACCATCCACGGCGGCTACGATCCGGAGCGCGACGGCGAGGCGCTGCGAGCCCTCCTGGTGCGGAGGGCGGTAGCCAAGGCCATGAAGCAGGAACCGGCCGCCGGCGAAGAACCGGAGCCGCTCTCCTTCAGCAACGCCGAGACCCAAAAGGCGCTGGAGGAGGTCGCCGCCAGCCGGGGCGGCGCCACGTTGCTGGACCGGCTCCAGCAGGACTATCTCAAGACCGCCGGCCGCAAGCCCAAGCGGGTCGGCGCCTTCGGCGCCCTGCTGGGACGTGCCGGCGAGGATCAGGATTTCTACGAAACCCTCTATCGGGAACTGGTCAAGGCCGAGCCGCTGCCCCCCAATGCCCTCGCCGAACTGGCCGACCGCCGCGCCGGAACCGTACTTCACGAACTGGCCGACCGGCCCGGCTACGATCCCGCCCGCATCAGCAAAGGCGCGCCGGAGAAAGTCAGCGGCGGGAAGGATCAGCCCATTCCGATGAAGCTGGAAGTGGGGACCTGACGTCGGTGGGGGGAGTGCCGTTGCGATCCCTGGCCAATTCGGCGGGAGTGTTTGGTCGTTCCACAGGACGGCTGAAACAGTGGATATTTCGATCGCGCATTCGCCGCGGCGGCGACCGCGGGCATGGACGGGCGTACCGAATTCAACTGGCCAAGGCACAAGAGAACCATCGAGTCACACGGATATCAAGGGGCTTGCTTCACTCCCCTCGCGGATTGCTATCTGCATATCTTCCTTTGTGGGAAGATATGCAGATAGGCTCAATAACTTGTTGGGCTTTTTTAGTGGAGCATGGTTTGTTTCAGAAGTGAGTAACTTTGAATAGTTTCCATGGCTGATGGAAGGTAAGTCTGTGTTAAAACTAATAAGTTTGCTAATATTAATTGTATTGATAATACCTATAAGTTATGGTTTTTATTTAGGATACCGGGCACAAAATTTATGTGATGATATAAAAATTGGTTCAATTATTGAAATTGATAAACTAAAGGATACTTCAACAGTAGAATTCAATAGATTAAAGGAATTATCAAAGAGCTATGGTTCTAATTCCTATGGAATTATCTCTAATTATGTACTTTTAAATTTTAATTTTATTTATCTAGGTTACCGCTGTGTCTTAAAAATTGAAAACAATATTGTTTCTGATAAAAAAATTTGCAACTTTGAAGATGATGATCAATGTTTCGATTTGAATCTATAAAAGTCGGGGCGGAAAAGTGCAGGGGTGAAAGCATAAAAAGTATTCGAGGTTGTTTGGAATATGGCAATGAATGGTCCGTTATTTCTCGCTCCCAAGCTCCTGCTTGGGAGTGACTACAACGCAAGCTCTGTTTGACGTGACATCAAGGGCCATAGGATGCGCTGAGGAACGAAGCGCATCGTTCGCGTAAACCCACGCCCAACAAGGCGCTTAAGCCGACCCGCTTCCGCTAAGCTCCAGCGGTCGGCTTAGCTCCACGTTGGGCGGCTACATTCATCGGGCAATCCGGCCTGCATTTTCATTAACCGCATCACCAGTCACCCGGAGGAAACATGATCCCGCAATTTGGCGAATATCAAGAAGGTTCAGGCGCAGAGCTTCATTGCCCAGCCTGTGGGTTCAACTACCTCCACCACGACCGGGTGGAAGTCTTCGAGTGTGGAGAAGACGCAACCCACGGAGTGCATGTTGCCGTAGCTGACGGCAAGGCCATCGTTGATACCTCACTTGAGGGCAACCCCAGTGCTCGTCGCCACGGCTTGAAAGTTCATTTCTGGTGCGAAGGCTGCGATGCTAAGCCGGTGCTTTCCATCAGCCAGCACAAAGGAAACACCTACGTTGAGTTCGAGTAGCCGCCCAACCCATCATTCCACCGGACCTGCGCGAAAAGCCGCGCAGGCCGGTGAATTCAGACGTTAGGCATCACATTTCCACCCACCGTGCGCTGCCTCGTCCCTGAATCCGAAGTCGAGTTCACCGCGGTGCGTGCGCAAGGTCCCGGAGGCCAGAACGTCAACAAGGTTGCCACTGCGGTGCACCTGCGGTTCGACATCGAGCGCTCGTCACTTCCAGACCACATCAAGCAGCGACTCCGAGCAATTGCCGACCAACGGATCACATCGGAAGGAATCGTGGTCATCAAGGCACAGGCCGCCCGAACCCAGGAAACGAACCGAGCCGAGGCCTTGGCACGCCTGCAGAAACTCGTGGATAGGGCTTCCCACATCCCCAAGCTCAGGCGCCCTACTCGCCCTACACTGGGTTCCAAGCTTCGGAGGCTCGAGTCCAAAGGAGCCCGTGGAAATCTGAAATCCCTGAGAGCCAAGGTGTCTGAATGACAGGCCATGTTCAAGACCGCCGCGGGTGCTGCCTAACTTGCCGTTCAACCGGACGCGCAACGGCATGGCACTCTGGCCGTGCAGCCGCCTTGGTTCATCATCGGCCGCACGGCCAGGGCGCCACGCCGTCGCGCGCCGGTTAACTCTACGTTGGGCTGCACTAAACTCTCTCTGAGGAACTGAATCTATGAGTACACCTGCGTCTGTTGAGAAAGCACTAATAGCGAGAGACTGGTTCTCTATTCCCGTTATCTCCGCACACCACATGATCATAGAGTTCCATTTTGATTTTGATCATACAGGCTGGTCAAGGTATGCAATTTGGGGAAACGATCAAACTCTCCCCAACATTATCGAAGCCACTTGGAGCTACGTAGTGCAGGACAAACATTTACTGTTAACCTGGGACGACGGCACATTCTCCACCATTGACTACGAACTTATTTTTGAAGAGAAACTCGCATATGCCAGGGGGAGTGAACAAAAATATGATGCCATCTTGCGAGTGTCTGAGCATCTCTTTCCCATATCATCTGGTTTTCCCCAAGGGTGGTTAAAGGACTACTGGGGTCGGCCGCACAAAGAAGATCAAATTGAAAGAGGTGACACCAATGCTTGAAAGTCTATTTGGCCCGTTGATTGCAGGACTTAATGCGTTAAGAGACGCAGAAAAGCGCCCCTCTGAGGAGCGTCGTCGTTTCTTCAATGATCATATAGAACCCGTTCATAAACGCATAGAGGAGATACACAAGGACTATACAGAATCATTCGCCTCAGCCATCGCTGCGCTCAAAGACCGCGAGTCTCTTGAGAAAGTTGTCGAAGTGCTAAGTGCGGAGCGGCCCATCGCACTATCGAAGCGCATAGATGCCCGCACTTTTCTCGATCAACTTGCGCAAGAGCGAATGCGTCACCGCCCAATTAGGAAGAATGAGCCGTTTCAGCTTTTCTATAACTACGTACAGGCCGTCGAATCTTATCTTGCCGCCGCCAGTCCGTTGACCCCAGGCAATACTTGGTACTCGTACTTTATCGACACATTCTCAAGACTAGTGGCCGAAGGAAACGATCCATTTATCTACAATAAATATGCGATAGCAGGATATGAGACTAGTGCGCCAAACGAAGCACGCATTCAGATGGAAAGAGCGGTCAATGATCTAATGCCGGAAGCGTGGTTGCGACTCGCAAGAGCATATGGCGAATTAAAAGCCGTTTTCCTGACTTGATTAGTGCCATGCCTAAAGAGAAAGTAGTTTTGGCATGTTATTGAGAGGCCGCCCAACCCATCATTCCACCGGACCTTGCGCATAAAGCCGCGCAAGGCCGGTGAATTCAAACGTTATACCGCTCCACTTATTGGGATTGCGACCACATGAGCTTGGAAAAACACATCGAAGAAATTCGCGTCGGCATCAAAGCTGGTCGCTTTGGAAATGAGGCCGCAGTCTCTCAAGGGATCGTTCTCCGGTTACTACACGCGCTATCGTGGCCCGCCTACGACACACAGATCGTATGCCCGGAATACTCTCTACAGGGACGCCGCGTCGACTTTGCGCTTTGTCATCCGCCCGGCAAGCCAATCGCCTTCGTAGAAGTCAAACAAATTGGGCAGAGCGAAGGCGCCGAAAGGCAATTGTTTGAGTACGCGTTCCATATTGGTGTTCAACTGGCCATCCTCACAGACGGCCAAGAATGGAACTTCTTTCTTCCCGGAGAGCAAGGAGATTACGGCGAACGCCGAGTCTACAAACTCGACATTGTCGAAAGAGATATTTCCGAGTGTGTAGCCCGTCTGACTCGTTATCTGCAATACGATAAAAGCATTTCTGGTGCCGCAATTGAAGCTGCGCGCGAAGACTACCGCAATGTCTCCCGCGAAAGACAAATGAAATCCACCTTACCCAAAGCATGGTCACGGCTATTGGAAGAAGAAGACGAGCTTCTGATTGAGCTTGTCGCTGATCGCGTCGAAAATCTTTGTGGCTATAAACCAGACCCCGATACCGTTGCCCGCTTTCTCAAGGAAAATGTAGCTCTTAAGTCCGTTACTGCGGCAACGCCTCTACAGCCCTCCCGGACGCAAACCGCTGCGCCCGTTGTTGCCCCTATTGCAGAACGCATCAGCTCAAGTCACAAACCATCCGCAATTGGCTTCGTGTTCGAAGGACGGAATTACCCTGCACGAAGCGCTCGCGAAGTTCTGGAGGGTGTCTTTGAAGCACTCGCCAAGCGCGATCCCACAATCCTTGAACGCTTTGCTTCTTTGCCAAAGCATGGGCGTACTCGCCGCTATCTCTCAAGGAATTCAAACGACCTTTATCCAGGCCGTCCAGACTTGGTGCGCGATCACTCGATGCAACTGACTTCGGGCTGGTGGCTCAGTACAAATCACAGCCGCGCTACCATCGAGCGAATTATTGAAATGGCTTGCGACGTCGCTCATTTGAAGTATGGAAAAGATCTTCATGCCAACCTCGGCGAATGAAAGCGGTATAACCCGGCAGTCCACACGGACGCTGCGCGATAAAGCCGCGCAGCGCCGGTGACTTCTACGTTAGGTTGGTTCGGCTCAACATGACACTACTTATTTGGTTAGTTTCGATGGCAACGGCAGGAGTCTTAATGGCTTTGTTGAGTCGTACTTGTTCAGAAGCTTCGTCACGCAAACGAGCGATTTTCCGGAACGTGAGCTTATTTGCACTTGTGACTACATTGGCAGGTGCTTACGCATCTACTCAATTTCCAGGTATTTTGCTTGGCTATCCCAAAATGTCACTAGCTTCTTTGCTTCGCAACAGTTTAATTCCAGTCAGTGCTGTCACAGCCGCTCTCATTCCCCTTTGGCTCGCGCTCGGTATTGGTTCGTTTGGTTCGCCAAACTTTCTACCCCCCAAAATTATGTTCACCATTGTTGCGGTAACCACAGGCGCATTCAGTTTAGTTGGTTTGGCTTTGGCAGTTTTCATTGGCTGTACACATGCTGGGGTTTGTTTTTGATTACGAAAGCACCTAACGAATAAGGTTAGATCGTGAGAGCGAAGCGTAGCGGAGCTCTCCACGATCTGAACCGATTGTTGGACGAGCCCGGCCCCGGAGTGGGGCACGGGCTATGAAAATAGCTTTTGGAGTTTCCGGATGGGCGAGGCCCGGCGGGAAGGGTAAGCCTCATCGAGAAGAGATGGTCGGTGGGCTTGGGGAAGCGAAAGGAGCTTGAATGGGTGTGTTTGGGTTGCGGCAGGCGTTTTTCGGGCGAGCGCGTTCCTCAGCGTGCCAGGACGCTGATTTTGAATATGGTCGGGGCCGGGAGCGGTTACATGGGCAAGGTCACCTCCAGGGTATCGGCCGGCTCTGGCCTTGAAAACGTCGGGAGGATCCGCGTTCGGACGATGGTCATGGGGCCGCCGCAACAGGGACAAAGGAGGACTGGCCGTGGCTTGATCCGTGCGAGCACCCGGCCGATATCGAGTCGGAGCAGAAGCTGCAGCAGCTGGATCAGGCGTTTGCTATTGGGGTGCAGAAACCCGAAGTTGCGGGCGCGGCGGAAGCCTTTGGGCAGGACATGCTGGAGCACCAGCCAGAGGAATTCGGCGCCGGGGAGCGTACGGGTTTCGGTGCGCCGGGTCTTGCTGTTGCGGTAGCGGAAGGTGACTTGGCCGTGGTCGCAGGCGAGGATGTCCTTCTCCTGGAGCACGCCCCGGTACAGATAGCGGCCGAGATAGACCAGAGCCTTTTCGCCGGAGCCGACGTGCTTGCAATCGATGACCCATTGGCGTGGATGGCATCCCGGCAGGTTCAGTCCCGCCTCGGTAAGGCCCGCAAGCATTTTGGCCCGGAACACCTTCGCCAGCGCCTTGTAGTTGAACAGATAGCGCTTGCCGGTCTTGGTGCGCCACAGTTTTTGGTCGGTGTCGATGGCGGCGGCCGGCACCACGCAATGCACGTGGGGGTGATCGTCCAGGCGGCGGGAATGGGTGTGGAGCACCGCCACGGCGCCGGGCGTGCCCTGAAGCTGCGGGTCGTTGCGGCTGAAGGTCAGCAGCGTCTGCCAGGCGCACTGCATCAGCAGGCCATAGAGCGTTTGTTGGTGAGCGAAAGCCAGGGTGCGAAACTCGGCCGGCAAGGTGAAGGCCAGCAGGAAATACTCGCCCGGCACGAGCCCTTTCAACTGCCGTTCCAGCCACTGTTGGCTCTCGTGGTGCTGGCAGTGGGGACAGAGCCGGTGTCCGCAGGAATGGGGCACGAAGACCTGCTCCTCGCAGGCCGGGCAGTGTGCCTGCATCCTCGGACTGAGTGCGCTGCGGCAGGTCCTGATGGCCGAGAGCGCCTGGCGGTGTTCCGGCAGCAGTTGGTCGCCATACTGCGCCAGCAAGGGTTGTTCGAATTGCTCGATGAGGCTGGACAGGCGGATCATTTCACGTTCCCCCAGCCGATGGAAAAACCCTCCATCAGCGTGTTGATGAGGGTCGTGGCGTTGTGCTCGGTCTGGCCCGTCAGGTGGGTGTATTTGGCGGTGGT
>Ga0233425_10001253_pt1 | contig 58545 bp, 59 predicted proteins | sample Watercolumn_Towu_2_FD_181712 | JGI IMG/M metagenome (GOLD analysis project Ga0233425, IMG submission 181712) | Freshwater microbial communities from Lake Towuti, South Sulawesi, Indonesia - Watercolumn_Towuti2014_140_MG | ecosystem: Environmental > Aquatic > Freshwater > Lake | place...
CGAACCTCGTGGAGCGCTACGGCGACCGCCCTGCCTCGCGCTACGAGGAGGGCTCGATCGATATCCAGCCCGTCGAGAACCTGCACTACCGGCCGCTCTACTCGGCCGACAAGGAGCACTACGACCCGAACTGGTCGGCGTTCAAGCTCGCCGACCCGTACTCCTTCACGGACCCGCGGCAGTACTACTACGCGCCGTACGTCCAGTCGCGCGCGGCGATGAACGAGGCCTTCGTCAAGACCATCGACTACGTCGAGTCGCGCGGCCTGTTCACCAAGATGCCGGCCGGCTGGGACGCTCTGGTGGGCGAGGTCCTCGTCCCGCTGCGCCACTGGGAGGCCGGCACCGAGCTGGTCTTCATCGAGGGCGCCCGCTGGGCGTGGGGCACCACGATCGACCAGTGCTGCACGTACGCGGCCTTCGACCGCATCGGCAACGCGCAGAACCTCTCCCGCATCGGCATCGTGTACGGCGACGGCCACGACCACGCCCTCGCGACCGCCAAGGACACGTGGCTCTCCGGCCCCGCGCTCCAGGGCCTGCGCCGCCTGATCGAGGAGCTCCTCGCGGGCGACGACTGGGCCAAGAAGGTCGTGGCCGTGGACCTGACGGACCGCCTCCTCTACCCGCTGATGTACGCCCACGTCGACGAGGCCGCGCTCACCGGCGGCGCCGGCGCGTACAGCCTCGTGGCGCAGCACTTCTCGTCCTGGTTCGCCGACCACCGCCGCTGGATCGACCAGCTCATCAAGGTGTGGCTGGCCGACGAGACCTACGGCGAGACCAACAAGGCCGCGTTCCAGGACGTCCTGGACGAGCGCTGGACGCAGATCGTCGAGGCCGTGACCGACCTCGCCGCCGCTGTCGACGCCCGCGTGCGCTGCGGTGCGGCCGAGGCCGTCGCCGCGAGCGCCTCGGCCCTCGCCGCCGACCTGGCCGCTGCCGGCCTGACCGTCCCTGGAGGCAACTGATGTCCGTGTCCGCTGAGCCGCGCCCCGTCGGCGTCGACCTCCAGGAGAACGAGGAGAACCGCGCCCTCGTGGAGGCCATCGAGGCCGACAACGACGACCTCAACATCCGGCACATGCCGGGGATGATCCGGCTGACCAAGACCGGCCGCCTCGTCATCAACCAGGCCAGTGTCGAGGACCGCCTCGGGCGCCCGTGGGAGACCCACGAGTTCCAGCTGGCGATCATCTCGTACTTCGGCGAGTTCGTTGAGTGGGATGACGACCAGATCGTCATCGCCTGGAACCACTGAGGAGAGCAGCGACATGACCGTTCCCGCCCAGAAGCCCGTGCGCAAGCTCTCCATGAAGCAGCGCTACTCGGCGCTGACGCACGACCTCGACTGGACGCCCACGTATGTGACGGAGGACGAGGTCTTCCCGCACACCACGTTCGAGGGCATCAAGGTGCACGACTGGTCCAAGTGGGACGACCCGTTCCGCTTGACCGTCGAGGCCTACAACAAGTACCAGGCCGAGAAGGACCGCCGGCTCTACGCGGTGCTCGACGGCTTCGCGCAGAGCCAGGGCCAGCTCGGCCTCACCGACGCGCGGTACATGAACGCGATGAAGATCTTCCTGCAGGGCATCCCGATCCACGAGTACGACGCCCACCGCAACTTCGCGTACCTCGCCCGCTACGCCAACGGCCCGGGCGCACGCTTCGCGGCGCTCTGCCAGTCGCTGGACGAGCTGCGCCACGCGCAGACCGAGATCCACACGCTGTCGCACTACAACAAGTACTTCGACGGCATGCACGACTGGCACAAGTGGAGCGACCGCGTCTGGTACCTCTCGGTGCCGAAGTCGTTCTTCGAGGACGCCCTCACCGCCGGCCCGTTCGAGTGGCTGATCGCCATCGGGTTCTCGTTCGAGTACCTGCTGACGAACCTGCTGTTCGTGCCGTTCATGTCGGGTGCGGCGTTCAACGGCGACCTGCCGACCATGACCTTCGGCTTCTCGGCGCAGTCCGACGAGTCGCGCCACATGACCCTGGGTCTCGAGGCGATCAAGTTCATGCTCGAGCAGGACGAGGACAATCTCCCGATCGTCCAGGACTGGCTCGACAAGTGGTTCTGGCGCGGGTACCGGCTCATCTCGCTCGTCGCCGGGATGATGGACTACATGCTCCCCAAGCGGGTGATGAGCTGGAAGGAGGCCTTCGAGCTCTACTTCGAGGAGCAGATGCTCGGCGGCCTGTTCAAGGACCTCGAGTACTACGGGATCAAGCCGCCGCGCCACGTCGACTGGGCGATCGGCGAGAAGGAGATCCTGTCGCACCAGGTGTACTGGATCCTCTACCAGTACAGCCACGCCGCGGCGTTCTCCACGACCATCCCGAACGCCGAGGACCAGGCCTGGCTCGAGCAGGCCTACCCGGAGACGTGGCCGGTCTACCGCGACACCGTGTGGGACAAGGCGCAGCGCGTCATGGACGAGGGCGGCCGGTACTTCAACCCGGGCCTCCCCCAGCTGTGCACCGTGTGCCAGATCCCCATGGGCTTCACCGAGCCCGGCGACCCGCTGACCCAGTGCCAGCGCCAGTCGGTCTACGAGGGCGAGCGGTACGACTTCTGCTCCGACGGCTGCCAGTGGATCTTCGACCGCGAGCCGGTCAAGTACCGCCAGTCGTGGCTGCCCGTGCACCAGATCTTCCAGGGCAACTGCGGCGGGCCGACGCTGCCGGACGTGGCGGCCTGGTACGGCCTCCAGCCCGGTGACGGCGCCGAGTACCTCGGCTCCCCCGACCACCAGAACTGGCTGGCCTGGCACGGCCAGGCCCCGCAGGAGGGCTGATCCATGGCAGTCAAGGCGATGTACGACTACGACTGGCCGTCCCGCTCGGCCGCCGAGCTCTACGGCGACGACCAGCTCGTGCACGTGTGGTTCCGCGGCAACGTCTTCTTCGTCTCCGCGCAGACCTTCCGCTTCCCGAAGGCCATGCCCTTCGGCGAGCTGGTGGGCCTCTGCAAGGGCTTCTTCGCGGCCGACCCGGACTTCGTGCCGGACGCGATGGACAGCGCGAGCTGGAAGGTCGACGGCCAGCCGATCACGCCGGTCCTCGACCGTTCCCTGGAGGAGAACGGCGTCGGACACAAGAGCCTCGTCGAGTTCACGCTCTGACGACAGCTCGCTGATGGACGCCGCCGCTCCCGGCCACCGGCCGGGAGCGGCGGCGCTCCCCACGACCCGCACGGACGAACCGACGAGGAGCACCTCATGACGGCGGAGTTCCAGGTCACCATCGAGCCTCTCGGGCGCGAGGTCACCTGCCGCGAGGACCAGACGATCCTCGACGCCTGCCTGCGCGCCGGCGTCTGGATCCCGCACTCCTGCACCCACGGCACGTGCGCCACGTGCAAGGCCGAGGTGCTCGAGGGCGAGGTCGACCACGGCGAGGCGTCGTCGTTCGCGCTCATGGACTTCGAGCGCGACGAGGGCAAGTTCCTTCCCTGCGTCGCCCGTCCGCGCGAGGACCTCGTCTTCGAGGCCGACGTCGACGTCGACGAGGACATCCCGGTCCACCCGGTCGAGGACTACGTCGGCACGGTCGCCGTCCTCGAGGACATCGCGCTCGACACCAAGCGCGTCGTCATCGAGATCGACCGCGACCTCGCCTTCAACGCCGGCCAGTACATGGCCCTGTCGGTCCCGGGCCACGACGGCGTCACCCGCACCTACTCGATGGCCAACCCGCCGTCGGAGCCGCGCCGCCTCGAGTTCCAGATCCGCCGCACCGCAGGCGGTCTCGCGACCGACGGCTGGATCTTCAAGGACCTCGCCGTCGGCGACACCATCAAGCTCGCCGGCCCCTACGGCCGCTTCGTCCTCCGCGAGGACCGCGACGAGCCCGCCATCATGATCGCCGGCGGCACCGGGCTCGCCCCCATCGCCGCGATGATCCGCCACGCGCTCCTCGACGACATCGACGGCGTCGGAACGCTGCACCTCTACCAGGGCGCGCGCACCCGCGAGTGGATGTACGACGTCGACCACTTCCGCCAGCTCGAGGCCGACTTCCCGGGCCGGTTCGTCTACCGCCCCTGCCTGTCGGAGGAGGAGGCCGAGGGCTTCGCGACCGGCATGGTCACCGACGTCCTCAACGCCGACCACGAGACGCTCAGGGGCCACATCGGCTACGTGTGCGGGCCGCCCGCCATGGTCGAGGCTGCGCTCAAGACGCTCATGCTCAAGCGCCTCTTCCCGCGGGACATCTTCAAGGAGGAGTTCCTCGACATGAGCGCCGCCGCCACCCAGGTCCGCTCCCCGCTCATCAAGAGGTGACGACGATGGCCCGCATCCACGTGCAGGGCACGGAGGTCGACATCACCTCCTACCCCGGCGAGACCGTGCTCGACGCCCTCAAGCGCACGGGCAACGCGATCCGCGTCGGCTGCCGCCGCGGCGGCTGCGCCATCTGCAAGGTCGAGGTCGTCGAGGGGACCTACGAGTACACCCGTCCCATCGCCGACAAGGTCCTCACCGACGAGGAGGTCGAGCGCGGCACCTGCCTCACGTGCCGCGCGGTGCCCACCAGCGACCTCGTCGTCTCCCTCGCCGGCCACCACGAGCGCGTCGACACCCTCATGGCCTTCTTCACGCGCAACCTCAAGGAGCCCAGCACCACCTCCTGACGGCGGCCAGCTCCCGACCCCCAACCCCCGGCCCCCGGCTGCGACGACCCCGGAGCCGGGGTCGGATCGCGTCGTAGGCGCCCGCGGAGACTCGCCGCTTGTCGGCGAGGTCAGCGCCTTCGCGTTCGTGCGCGCCACTCCTCGATGGGCACCAGCGCGACGCCGTCGGGCAGCAGGCTCCGCAGCCTGCCCGCCTGCTGCGGGTCGACGCGGACGCTGATCGAGGTCCCTTCGTCGGAGAAGCTGACGCAGGGTGATCCGTCGCCGGTCCTCGTCCACACGGAGCCGTCGAGCGCATGCGGTGCGAACGTGACGAAGGCGTCCCACAGCGCAGCGTCGTCCGCCTTCAGGACTCCCGTGGCGGGCAGATCCGTGCGCGGCCGCCGCGCCGCGGCCAGCAGCATTGCCCGGGCCTCCCGGGCCTCTCCATCGAGTTCACGGTCAGGAAGGTCGCACTCGTACTGCGTGACCTCGTCCTCGACACCACCGAGGCAGGCCCGTAGCGCAGCGGCTCCCTCTGCGCTGCCGACTGATCGCCAGTCGACGATGAAGTCCTGCAGCCCGGCCACGTCAGCAGGATGCCTCTGCGCGCCCCGCTGCGGAACGCTCTCGGCACGTCCGCGCGGCGCTCATGACGGACGAGCCGCCCAATCCCATCGCCCCAGCGGGAACGACAAGGTGAAGAGAACCACGTTCGCCCCAACGGCGATGAAGAGCAAGTTCGCTTCATCACTGGCGCCCGCCGCTGCCTTTCCAAGAAGCAGACCGACCATCGAGGCCACGGCAAGGGCGGCGGGGAGCCACGGAGGTCCGCCCGGCCTGGACTGCGCAGCACGTCGGCTGCGAACGGCTCGCCCGTAGGCGAACCCAGCAAGCGCCGCCAGGACGGCACTCCCCCACAGGATGCCCCGGAGCAGCCAGGTGTTCGCCGTCGGCAGCGTGGTCACGCCCCACGTGACGAGCGCGAGCAGCCCTAGGGGGACCAGCCACGCCAGCGCCAAACGACGAAGGTGCTCCCGGCGACGCTGAGCGCCGCCTGTTGGCTGGGACTCCATGCGAGTGATGGTGCCGGGTCCTTCTCGGTTTGGCCTGCAGGTTCGGCCTGGCTGGTTGACGTGCCTGTGGCCCGAGCGCCCCTCTCGGGTGTCGGGCTCAGGCGGCGCGGAGTCGGTGGGGTCAGGCGGCGAACGGGTCGCCGGGTGGTGGGTCGGGTGGTCGGCCTCGTCGGAGGCGTTCGGCGAGCAGGGTGCCGTCGCGGCCGAGGTAGCCGGTCTCCGGCGGGCGGAACACCCAGTGCCTCGGGTCGCCTTCGGGGTGGCCGGGGTCGGCGAGGATCCGCCATCGTCCTTCGTGGACGAGGTGGTGATGCCGCGAGCACAAGAGGATCAGGTCGGTGAGGCACGTGGCGCCGCCGCGCTCCCACGGCCGCACGTGGTGGGCTTCGCAGCGGGAGGCGTCGACGCGGCAGCCCGGGAACTGGCAGTGCTGGTGGGCCGCGGCCAGCGCCTTGCGCTGGGCCTTCGTGGCTGTCCTCGACTCGCGGCCGACGCAGTGGACGGAGGCGCACAGGCCGACGAGGTCGTGCGCGTCGGCGGGGTCGATCAGCGCATCGAGGTCCACCAGCCCGCGGACCCCCGGCGAGCGCGTGCAGGTGCAGGGGGTGAGCTCGTCGGGGTGGACGCCGGCGGCCGCGTCGCGGGCCCGCCGGTCGCTCTTCGCGAGCGACGCCAGCGAGGTCGGCGATGCGGGGGCGAGGCGGGGACGGTCGGGGACGAGGCCGTTCACATGGATCTCGGTGACCTTCGCGTCGCACAGGATCCGGGCGGCGGTCTCGTTCGCGATGGTGACAGGGTCCTGGCCGGGGACGAGGAGCTGGGCGGGGCCGCCGGCGGCGTGGATGTCCTCCGACACCAGCAGGGACACGTGGGGGGCTTCGCCGTGCTTCGTGCCGACGAGCTGGTCGTCGAGCAGGCGGCGGATGATGGCCTCGAACGCCTCCGCGTAGAGGCGCGGGCGGGCGATGCGGGCGCGGCGCTCGTCCTCGGCCTCGTCGCCGGTGGGCTGCAGGTCCTCCGGGAGGGAGCCGTCGCGGAAGCGGCGGTCGACCTCGGCGTCCAGGACGGTCTTGAAGGCGGCGCCGGTGACGGCGTCCAGCACCATCGACACCCGCGCCTGCGCCCCCACGGTGGCGATGCGGACCTCGCGGCGCTCGAGGGCTTCCAGGGCGCGGCGGGCGGCTGCCTGCGGGTCGAGGTAGAAGATCAGCGCCGCCGCGGCCTTCTCCACGTCGAGGACGGTGGCGGTCTCGGCGACCGGGACGATGATCGCCTCCCCCGCCGCCCGCGCCTCGTCCCGCGCCGGGCCGCGGAGGTCCTGCACCGCGGTGTCGATCCCCCGACCTGCGGCCAGGGCGGCGTCGGGGTGGACCCGCCCGGCGAGGACACCGGCGCGCAGGCGCGGGTAGCGGTCCAGGACCGTGCCCAGGCGCTGGCCCTGGGAGGCGGTGGCGCCGGAGACGCCGACACCGTCGCGCAGGTACGTCTTCACCGAGAAGAAGCCGGACTGCCTCAGATCCCCCGAGTCGCGGGAGGCCTTGGCGAGGACCGCGGTGCCGGCGTCGGCGAGCCCGGCTGCTGCGACCAGGTCGGCAGCCAGGCCCGCCTGGGAGGACCCGTCGAGGTCGAGGTGCTCGCCGGCCGCGATGGCCTGCCCGATCGCGGCGCCCAGCGCGACGAACTCGGCGACCGTGTCGCCGAGGCTGCGCTGCGCGGTGGTGGACATGGGACCAACCTACGATCCACCTCCGACAGTCACTCCGACTGAGATCCGTTGAGCCGCAATGGATCCCGGGCGTCGTTATCCACAGGTGCGGTGCGTCGGCGTGTCGTCCACAGATGACCCGCGCGGGCCCGGGAGCGCCGGCTGGATCCGTGGTAGGCGGCCTCGGAGTCAGCGCACGTTGGGGGTCTGTTCGCGTCGTGGAGAGCGCGTATCGACCCCCAACTTCCGCGCTGGCTAGCTCGGGCTTGCTGGTCGCCTTGCGTCGTGGGCTCGCGATCTGGTGGTCGTTCGCTCGCCTTCGGCTCGCTGCCTCCCCACCAGATCGCGGGTGCGGCTCACTGCCTCCCCACCAGATCGCTTGGGGTCACTACCAGGCGACTCCGCGGAGCATGTCTCGGTCGAGGACTCGGACCACCGCGTCGGCGAGGTCGGCGAGGAGGAGGGGCTCGTCGCGGAGCTCGAGGCTGGTGCGGGGGCCGGCCAGCGCCCAGCGGGTGCGGCCGTCGGGCAGCGGGACGCCGACGGCGCGGCCGACCTCGACCTCGGACTCGGCGACGTCGACCGACAGCACGACGACGGGACGCTCGGGCGCGCGCGGGTTCGAGCGTCCCGTGTAGATGTGCACGTCGCCGTCCCACTCGGTGCCGCTGTGGCGGAACTCGCCGATCGCAGCGGCGAGCGCGTCGGCGTCGACGCCGAGCACCTCGGCGAGCGCCGGCGCGACCTCCTGCGGCGAGCCCGTCATGCAGGCAGGGTGGCAGCACCTCCGGAGGCCCGCGACCGGGGAGCCCTTGACGCCGGGCATCCGAGCACCTAATTTGCAACCTTATGGTTGTAGATCAGAGGCTCTCCGACGCCGAGGTCGACCGGCTGTTCTTCGCGCTGGCCGACGCGACGCGGCGGGACATCGTGCGCCGGACGCTCGTCGAGGAGTTCTCGGTGAGCGCCCTGGCGCGGCAGTACCCGATGAGCATCACAGCGGTGCAGAAGCACGTCGCGGTGCTGGAGGAGGCGGGTCTGGTGAGCAGGCGCAAGGAGGGCCGCGAACAGCGCGTGAGCGGGCGGCCCGAGGGCATCGAGCGGGCGAGGCAGCTGCTCGACGCCTACGAGGAGATCTGGCGCGGGCGGGTCGACCGCATGGGCGCCCTGCTCGAGGAGGACCCGGGATGAGCCGGGCCCGGAAGCACACGAGCACGACGAGCACGCACACGAGCATCGATACGAGGAGGACGACATGGGGCTGACCAGCGTGGTGAAGGACCCGGAGGCGCTGACGATGACGGTGACGTCGGAGTGGGACGTCCCCGCCGAGCGGGCCTGGCAGCTGTGGGCCGACCCGCGCCAGCTCGAGCGCTGGTGGGGCCCGCCGGCCTACCCCGCGACGGTCGTGAGCCACGACCTCGTCCCGGGCGGGCGCGTGAACTACCTGATGACCGGCCCGGAGGGCGACCAGCCCAAGGGCCTGTGGGAGGTGCTCGAGGTCGAGGCCCCGCGCCGCCTCGTGGTGTCCGACGCCTTCGCCGACGACGACTGGAACGACTCGGGCCTCGCTGCGCCGATGCTCATGACCGTCGACATCGCCGACCGCGACGGCGGCGGCGTGGTGATGACCATGACGACGACGTTCGCCTCGCTCGACGCCCTCGAGCAGATGATCGCGATGGGCATGGAGGAGGGCCTCACGGAGGCCATGGGCCAGATCGACGGCGTCCTCGCGAGCACGCCCGCCTGACACCGACGGCCCTCGCGACGCCCTCCGCCCGCAGCCGGGAGGAGGGCGTCGCTGTGCGACCGCTCCCAGGACGCGCGTCCGGGAGCGGTGCCTGCACGGTGCTACCGTGGCAGGGACAGCCGGGCTCTCCGGCCACCCGCGCCGCCCCGGTCGGCAGGCGCTCAGGGACCTTCGTCCCGTCGAACGGCAGCGGTCCGCTGCACCCGTCGAAAGCAGGCCCGTATGGGCGTCCGGCTCGGTCTCGTCTCCACCTACCCGCCCACGGCGTGCGGCATCGCCACCTTCTCCGCCGCCCTCACCCGGCACTTGTTCCGCCAGGGCGCCCACGTCGACGTGCTCCGCCTCGTCGACCGACGCGAGCCGCAGGTGCTGCCCGTCGTGGGGCAGTGGGTGCGCGACCACGGCACCGCCCAGGACGCCGCCCTGACGCTCAGCGACGTCGACACCGTGCTGCTCCAGCACGAGTACGGCATCTTCGGCGGGGCCGACGGCGAGGATGTCCTCGACCTCGTGCATGAGCTGAAGCCGCCGGTCGTCACCGTCCTGCACACCGTGCTCGCGCGCCCCACGCCGGGCCAGCACGCCGTCATGGCGGGCCTGCTCGACCGGTCGGCCGCCGTCATCACCATGACCGCGACCGGGCGCGACCGGCTGGTATCTGGCTGGGACGCCGACCCCGCGCGCGTGGTCGTGATCCCGCACGGCGCCGAGGACCACCGGGGGCAGCTGACGGCCGTCGCCACACATCGCCGCAGCCGGCCCACCGTGCTCACGTGGGGCCTGCTCTCGGAGGGCAAGGGCATCGAATGGGCACTGCTGGCGCTCGCCGAGCTGGCCCGCCGCGGGCCAGTGCCGCAGTACCGCATCGTCGGGCGCACCCACCCGCGGGTGCTCGAGCGCGACGGCGACCGGTACCGCGACCGGCTGGTCGCGCTCGTCGACGAGCTCGGCCTCGGCGAGCACGTCCGGTTCGTCGACCGCTACCTCACCCAGGACGAGCTGCGGCGCGAGGTCGACTCCGCCGACGTCGTCCTCCTGCCCTACGACAGCGTCGAGCAGGTGACGTCGGGCGTCCTGTCCGAGGCGGTCGCGGCCGGCAAGCCCGTGGTGTCGACGTCGTTCCCCCATGCCGTCGAGCTGCTGTCGGGCGGCGCCGGCATCGTCGTGCCGCACTCCGACCCCGACGCGATCGCCGCCGCGCTGCTGACGCTGCTCGACGGCACGGGCACCTCGCTGCGGATGGCCCAGGAGGCAAGGCGCATCGCGCCGTCGTTGCTGTGGCCGCGCATCGCCGACCGCTACATCGCGCTGGCGAGGTCGGTCACCGGCCTGCCGACGGCGTCGAGCAGCGCCCGATGACGACGCTGCCCCTGACCCACCTCATCGCGCTGACCACACCGCTCGGCGTCCACGAGCACGCCCTCGGGGCGGTGCCCCGCGAGGAGCACGGCTACTGCACCGACGACGTCGCGCGCGCATTGCGCGTGGTCGTCCTCGACCCCGAGCCCGACGAGGCTGAACGCGCCCTCGCGCGCGGCTACCTCGGCTTCCTCGTCGACGCCGCCCACGACGACGGCTCGCTGCACAACCGCCGCAACCCCGACGGCACCTGGGGCGACGAGAGCTCCACGGGCGACCACTGGGGCCGCGCCGTGCACGCGCTGGGGACGGTGGCCGCCCGCGCGACCGACCCCCAGCTGGCAGCGCGCGCCCGCGGCGCCGCCCGCGCCGCGATGGCGGCCCGCTCCGCCTGGCCGCGCTCGATGGCCTACGCCGCGCTGGGCGCCGCCGAGGTGCTGGCCGTCTCGCCCGACGACCTGGTCGCACGTCGCCTGGTCATGGACGCACGCCGCCTGCTCCGACCGGCGGGACCGGACGAGTGGCCCTGGCCCGAGCCTGCGCTGCACTACGCGAACGCCGTCATCCCCGAGGCCATGATCGTGCTCGGCAGGCTGCTCGACTCCGAACCGTTGCGGCGCGACGGGCTGCGCCTGCTGCGCTGGCTCGTGGACATCCAGACCCTCGACGGCCACCTGTCCGTCGTCCCAGCCGGCGGGCGCCGTCCGGGCGAGACGGGCCCGGCGTTCGACCAGCAGCCGATCGAGGCAGGCACTCTCGCCGAGGCCTGCGCGACTGCGCTCGCCGAGACCGGCGACCCTGCCTGGCTCGACGCGGTGGGCATGTGCGCAGCCTGGTTCGAGGGCGACAACGACATCCGGCTGCCGATGCGCGACCCCGTCACCGGTGCGGGCTTCGACGGGCTCGAGCCGACGTCGGTCAACCGCAACCAGGGTGCTGAGTCGACCCTGGCCTGGCTGCGCACCCTGCAGATGGCCGCGGCGACCGGGCTGGTCGCCGCGTGACCGCGACGACGGACCGCTCGTGGGTCGTCCGCCAGTCGGCAGTCCTGACGGCCGATCCCGCACGGGTCGTCGCGCGACTGTTCCTCCCCGGGCAGGAGATGGGCGGGGGCGAGCGCTCGCGCTCGTCCGAGGTGCTCGCGCGCATCCTGGCCCTCGCCGACGATGTCGTCGACGCCGAGCTGGCTGCCGTCGTCGACGCCTTCGACGACCGGCACCGCGACCTGCCAGCCCTGTGGAGGTCGCACTACGAGCTCGTAGGGCACCGGCTGCCCAACGGCGCCGCGCCGTCGCCCCAGCAGCGCGCTCTGATCGGCGCCTACTTCACGCAGGAGTTCGCCTTCGAGGCCGCTGCTCTGTTCAACCCGAGCATGGCGCCGCACCCGGACCAGGACGGCCTCCCGCCGGGTGCTGTCCGCTTCGTCATGACGCTGCGCGCGGTGGGTGAGGGCCACGTGTCGAGCATCGAGATGCGTGTGGGCGTCGTGGACGCCGACGGCCACGTGCGCATCGAGCCCGCGGGGACCGTCGCCGTGCCCGCCGTCGACATCGAGCCGGCGTGGGTGCGCACCGCGTTCGCGGAACAGGTGGCCGACATGTGGGGCGACCTGCACGACGCCGAGGACGTGCTCGACCGGCTGCCCTCGCGCTTCGGCCGGGCCGAGCTCGACGCCTGCCTGGCGTGGCTGCGCACCGAGAGCATCACGCGCGACCCCGAGAGGACCGTGGAGCGCTTCGAGCTGATGGCCGCGTGCTCGTACTCGGTGGAGTTCCCGGCGTCGTCCGCCGTCACCGAGCGGCTGCTGTTGCCGCGCGCGCCGTCGGAGTCGCAGGGCATGGAGGACACGCGCCTCGTCCGGCTCGACCACGGCGACGGCCGCGTCGAGCTGGTGGGCACCTACACGGCGTTCGACGGGACCGCCGTCAGCAGCCAGCTGCTGCGGACACACGACCTGCGACGCTTCTCGATGACACGGCTCTCGGGCCCCGGCTCGCGCAACAAGGGCCTGGCGCTGTTCCCCCGGAGGATCGACGGTCGCTACGCCGCTCTGTCGCGCGCGGACCGCGAGACCAACGGCATCAGCTGGTCGGACGACCTGCAGCGCTGGGACGAGCCGATCCTGGTCCAGGCGCCCGTCCAGCCGTGGGAGGCGGTGCAGCTGGGCAACTGCGGCCCCCCTTTGGAGACCCCGGCCGGCTGGCTGGTGCTCACCCACGGCGTGGGTCCGATGCGGCGCTACAGCATCGGGGCGATCCTGCTCGACCTCGACGACCCGACCCGCATGATCGGCCGGCTCGACCGGCCGCTGCTCGAACCGGACGACGACGAGCGCTCCGGCTATGTGCCCAACGTCGTCTACTCGTGCGGCGCTCTGCTGCACGGCACCACGATCGTGCTGCCCTACGGGTGCAGCGACTCGCAGACCCGGCTGGCGCTCGTCGCTCTCGAGCCGCTGCTGGCCGAGCTGACCGGGCTGACAGGAGCAGCCGACGACGACCGCTCGGAGGAGTCCGCATGAACGCCCAGGGCCGCCCCACCCCCACCACCGATCCCTTCCACCATCAGCCGATGCCGGTGTCGCACCCTCCGCAGGCACGTCAGGTGGAGGCCGAGCGCCAGGGCAAGCCTTGGGGCTCCGAGGTCGTCTTCGCCGACGGCGGCAACGGCTACGTCGGCAAGCTCCTGTGCATCGACGCCGGGAAGCGGCTGAGTTTGCAGCGGCACCGCGCCAAGGACGAGACACTCGTCGTCCTCGAGGGTCAGGTGCGCCTCGAGACAGGGAGCACTCCGGACCAGCTCGCGGTCATCCCCCTGGCCGCAGGCGACGCCGTCCATCTGCCGCCGGGCGCGCTGCACCGCTTCGAGGCGGTCACCGACTGCGTCCTCGTCGAGGTGTCGACCGCGTTCCAGGGCTGGCGGCACGACGTCGTCCGCCTGGCCGACGACTTCGGCCGCGAGGGCACCTCGAACCCGTAGGGGCTAGCGGACGATCGGCCAGTCGGCGCCGGCTGCGAGCCGCAGCTCAAGCAGCGAGGCGAGCGCGATCGACTCGCCGTCGCGGGCGCCGACGCCGGCCTGCAGCGTGGGCTCGAACGGCGTCAGCCGGACGCCGGAGAACGAGGCCTTGAGGCTGCGCGGGACGCTGAGGACGTAGAGCTCGCCGTCCTCCCCGGCGCCGAGGGAGCCGTCGCGGCGGAGGTACCAGCCGACGACGTCGGTCTTGTAGGTCGCGCCGCTGTCGCCGGCGGCGGCGCGCAGCGGCTGGCTCGGGACGCCGCGCTCGCGGGCAGAGGCGACGAACGCGCGCACGAGCTCGCGAGCGGCAGCAGCTTCGGCGGCCCGGGCGCGCGCGGCCCGTTCGGCCTGCGCAGCGGCGGCCTCGCGCCGCTGCTTTTGCCAGTCGTCGGACACGGCGGGGGCAGCCGGCGTCAGTTGTTGGCGACGAACTCCGCGATGCCCGCGGCACTGCCTGCGGCCGCGAGGACGAGGAAGATCAGGAAGGGGACCCAGCCGACGATGCGCTCCATGGCCCCATCCTGGCGCGCCGGCCGCCCGCCGTGCACCCCGGGTGCCGCGTGAGCCTGCGCACGCGACGTCCGATCGCCGCCAGCCGCGCGCGCCCAGGAAGCCGCAGAGTCGATCCATGACGACGCTCGACGACGCGACCGCGCAGCACGTGACGGTCGACCCCGCGATCCTCTACTTCGGCACACCCGTGGCCCTGCTGTCCACCCTCAACGAGGACGGCAGCGACAACCTCATGCCGATGTCGTCGGTGTGGTGGCTCGGCCACGCCGCGGTGCTCGGCCTCGGTCGGCGGTCGCAGACGTCGGCCAACCTCGAGCGCGAGCGCGAGGTCGTCATCAACCTGCCCTCGCAGCACCAGGTCGACGCCGTCGATCGGCTCGCCCTCACCACCGGCCGCGACCCGGTGCCGGGCATCAAGCACGACGTCGGCTACCGGCACGTCCGCGACAAGTTCGCCCACGCCGGCCTCACGCGCGAGGCCTCGCAGACCGTGCGGCCGCCGCGCATCGCCGAGTGCCCTGTGCAGCTCGAGGCCCGGATCGCCTCGGTGACCGGGCTGGTCGACGTAGACGACCCCGACGCCTCCGGCGCGGTCGTCGCGGTGGCACTGGTGACGCGCGTGCACATCGATCCAGCGCTGCGGGCGCACGGCTACGAGCACCGCATCGATCCAGACCGCTGGCGGCCGCTCGTCATGAGCTTCCAGCGCTTCTACGGCCTCGGGCCCGAGGTGCACCCCTCGCGCCTGTCGACGATCGACGAGGACTGGTACCGCTAGCCGGCGAGCGCGGCGGAGACGATCGCGCGCGCCTCGTCCTGGATCTCGGCGAGGTGCTCGGGGCCGCGGAACGACTCGGCGTAGAGCTTGTAGACGTCCTCCGTGCCCGACGGCCGGGCGGCGAACCAGCCGTTCTTGGTGCTCACCTTGAGGCCGCCGAGCGGAGCGCCGTTGCCGGGAGCCGCCGTGAGCGTCGCGGTGATCGGCTCCCCCGCGAGCTCGGTCGCCGAGACCTGCTCCGGCGACAGCTTCGACAGCACCGCCTTCTGCTCGCGAGTCGCGGGCGAGTCGATGCGCGCGTAGGCGGGCTCGCCGTACTGCTCGGTGAGACCGCGGTAGAGCTGCGAGGGCGACGACCCCGTCACCGCGAGGATCTCCGACGCCAGCAGGCAGAGGATGATGCCGTCCTTGTCGGTGGTCCACACCGAGCCGTCCTGCTGCAGGAAGCTCGCGCCCGCGCTCTCCTCGCCGCCGAAGGCGACCGAGCCGTCGAGCAGGCCGGGCACGAACCACTTGAAGCCCACCGGCACCTCGTAGAGGCGGCGGCCCAGGCCCGCGACCACGCGGTCGATCATCGACGAGCTCACCAGCGTCTTGCCCACGGCGGCGTCGGCTCGCCAGCCGTCGCGGTGCGAGAACAGGTACGAGATCGCCGCGGCCAGGAAGTGGTTGGGGTTCATGAGGCCGGCGTCGGGCGTCACGATGCCGTGGCGGTCGGAGTCGGTGTCGTTGCCGGTGGCGATGTCGAACTCCGCCTGCCGCGCCACGAGGCTCGTCATCGCCGACGGCGACGAGCAGTCCATCCGGATCTTGCCGTCCCAGTCGAGCGTCATGAACCCGAACGTCCGGTCGACGTGCGGGTTCACGACGGTGAGGTCGAGGCCGTAGCGCTCGCCGATCTCGCCCCAGTAGGCCACCGACGCGCCGCCGAGCGGGTCGGCGCCGATGCGGACGCCGGCCGTGCGGATCGCCTCGAGGTCGACGACGTGGCCGAGCCCCGACACGTAGGCGTCGAGGAAGTCGTAGGTGCCCGGCCGGCTCGTCGCGAGCGAGACGCGCTTCACGTCGCGCAGGCCGCCGCCCAGGATCTCGTTGGCGCGGTCCTGGATCCAGCCGGTCACGTCGGTGCCGGCGGGGCCGCCGTCCGGCGGGTTGTACTTGAAGCCGCCGTCCTGGGGCGGGTTGTGCGACGGCGTCACGCAGATGCCGTCGGCCTTCGCGCCGCGCTCGTTCGCGGCGAGGATCGCCCGCGAGACGGACGGCGTCGGCGTGAAGCCGCCCCGCGAGTCGACGAGCACCTCGACGCCGTTGGCCAGCAGCACCTCCAGGGCGCTGACGGTCGCGGGCTCGGACAGCGCGTGGGTGTCGGCGCCGAGGAACAGCGGGCCGTCGATGCCCTGCCCCGCGCGGTACTCCGCGATCGCCTGGCTCGTCGCGAGGATGTGGTCCTCGTTGAACGCGGCGTTGAACGCCGAGCCGCGGTGGCCGCTGGTGCCGAACGACACCCGCTGGCCCGGGTCCTCGGGGTCCGGGTGCACGGTGAAGTACGCCGTGACGAGCGCGGCGACGTCGACGAGGTCGGACGGGGCGGCCTTCTGGCCGGCGCGGGGGTCGTTCATGCCGCCGATCCTTGCAGGGACCGGGGCCCGCAGGTGGGCGGGTGCGGCGAACCCCTCGAACCGGGACCGGCGTCGGACAGCGTCAGACGGGGTCCCGCGGCACGGCGTCGTGCAGCGCGACGAACGGAGCCACGGCTGCTGCAGATCCCGGCAGGTCCTCGTCGTCGACGGCGCCCACGGCGACGACCCCGACCGAGTTGCACGCCAGCATCCCGTCGAACGACGCGACGTCCTCCCGGTGCACGACCGCCTCGGACGCCGGCGCGTCGGCGTCGGCCAGCGCCTCGTCGAGGATCTGCCACGCGATCCCGCGCAGGCTGGCGCCCGCGGGCCACACCAGCGAGCCGTCGCGCACCAGGGCCACGTTCGCCACGCTGGTCTCGGTGAGATGGCCGGTGGGCGACACGAACAGCGCGTCGTCGAAGCCGTGCTGCTCGGCCCGCCGCCCGTAGACGTGCTGGCCGAAGGTGCCCGCGTGCTTGAGGTGCGCGAGCGGCCGCACGTAGGAGTAGGTCGCGAGGCGCACCGGCTCGGCCGGCAGCCTGGCCGGGGGCCGCGCCACCACGAGGACGCGCGGCACCTCGGGCTGCAGCTCCACCACCTGCACACGCAGCGAGCAGTCGGGGCGCCGCTCGACGACCCGGCGCATCAGGCCGCGGAGGGCATCGAGGTCGAGCGCCCCGCCGTAGAGCTCCGCGTGCGAGGCCGACAGCCGGGCCAGGTGGTGGGCCAGACCGCGCACCGCGCCGTCGCGCACCTGCATCGAGGTGTAGTGGCCGTCGCCGGACATCCCGACCCCGAGGGCGTCCGCCACCGTGAGCGGGCCGCCGTCGAGCTCGGCCTCCATCCACGACCCCGCCCCTGGCCTCGCCGCCGACCGCATGCGCCCATCCTGGCCGAGCCCGGTGCTGCCCGGAGGGCGTCTACGAAGCCCGCGGTTGCACGCAGAGCACTCGTCGCTCCGCCATCCGGGCGAGCCGCCCCGGCCCCCGGGGCTCCCGAGCACGGCCCATCATGCGAACGGCCCCTTCACCTCTCACGGAGAGTGACTAGGCTCCTCCCGACCGTACGACGCAGTCGGGGGTGCGCCGTGAGGCCTCCCCCGCATGGGATGGGGCCAGACCTTGAGCAGCATGACCACCGCGGGACGCAAGCCCGCCCGGGGCAGGATGGCCGCGATCGCCGCGGCCGTCGTCGCCACCATCGGACTGGTACTGGCCCCCGCCGCGTTCGCGGCGACGCCGGCGTCCTGGGACGGCACCGCCGAGTGGGGCGGGTACATCTACGTCAACGGCGGCGACAGGGTGCAGACCCGCCTGTACAACATCGCCATCGAGGGCTCCGGCACGGTCAAGGCGTACTGCGTCGACCGCGGCACCCCGATCAACAAGGGCGACGTGTGGGACATCCACCCGCTCGGCTCGCAGATCGCCAACCCTGCCAAGGTCCAGTGGATCCTCGAGCACTCCTACCCGGTGCTCTCGGTCGCGCAGCTGCGCACCGCGACGGGCATCACCGGCCTCGACACCCACGACGTCATCATGGGCACGCAGGCCGCGCTGTGGTTCTACAGCAACGGCAACGTCCTCGACGACACCACCGACAACAACGACGACGTGAAGGCGCTCTACGCGTACTTCACCGGCCCGGACAACGTCGGCTCCACCACCGCGCCCGCGCCGACGCTGTCGCTCTCGCCGTCGTCGACCTCCGGCCAGGCCGGCACCCGCATCGGCCCGATCACGGTCTCGTGGTCCGGCACCGGCTCCGTCGCGCTCTCCGCGCCGGGCTACACGATCTACTCCGCCAAGACCGGCGGCGCGGTCGTGACGACCGCGCAGGACGGCGACCAGGTCTGGGTCGAGATCCCCTCCGGCACCGCGCAGGGCCAGGCGAGCATCACCGCCACCGGCACCGCGCAGGTCTCCGGCGGACTGATCCTCATCAACCCCGACACCCCGGAGAAGGTCCAGAAGCTGGCCTACGCCGGCGTGCAGACCGTCTCGGTGACCGCGAGCGCCGCCGTCACGTGGGCGCCGAACGGCCCCACCCCGACGCCGACCACCTCGACGCCGACCCCGACCCCCACCGAGCCGGGCACGGGCACCCCGACGCCGACCCCGACCACGTCGACGCCGACCCCCACCACGACGACGCCGACCCCGACCCCCACCGAGCCGGGTACCTCGACGCCGTCGACCTCGAGCAGCACGCCGACCACGACCGAGCCGAGCCTCCCGGACACCGGCGCCGCAGGCATCGGCACCACGGTGCTCGTGGGCCTGACGACGCTGGCGCTCGGGGCCGGGCTCCTGGTGCTGGCCGGCCGCTCGCCGCGCCGCGGCCGCCACTCGAGCTGATCGCCTGACGGCTCGACGCACCGACGCCGACGGCCCCGTCCCGCTGATGCGGGGCGGGGCCGTCGGCGCTCCCGCCTCTGTGCCGGGCGCGCGTCAGGAAGCGAAGCGGCGGCGCACCGAGGCCTTGAGCGCCTCCGAGCGCGCCGGGCGGTGGAAGGCGCGCGCCTGCGCGGTGAGCTCGGCGACCTCGTCGTCGGCCAGGTCGATCTCGGCGGCCTCGACGTTGCGCTCGAGCTGCTCGACGCTCGACGCGCCAGGGATGGCCACCACGTTGGGCTGGTGCAGCAGCCACGCGAGCGCCGTCTGCGACATCGAGACGCCGTGGCTGCCCGCGATCTCGCGCAGCGCGCCGAGCAGGCCGCGGCCGCTCTCGAACGCCTCGGGCAGGAACAGCGGGTTCATGTTCCGCACGCCGTTGGCGGGGCGGTTGTCGGCGTCGTACCGGCCCGACAGGAAGCCCTGGCCTAGCGGGCTCCACGCGATGACGACGCGCTGCTGCGACGCCGCGTAGGGCACGAGCTCGTCGAGCGGGTCGATGTGCGCGAGCGAGAACTCGACCTGGTTGGAGAGCACCGGGCTGCCGAGCTGCCGCTCGGCCTCCTTCCAGCGCGCCAGCGAGTAGTTGCTGACGCCGACGTCGGCCACGACGCCGGCGTCCTGCAGCTCGCGCATGCCGGGCATCGTCTGCGCGTCCTTGATGACCGGGTTGGGCTGATGCACCTGGTAGAGGTCGATCTGCTCGACACCGAGCCGCCCGGCGCTGGCGCGACCGCGGTTCACCACGACCGGCGCGATCGGCAGGATCGGGAAGATCTTCGTGGCGACGTACACCTGGTCGCGCAGGCCGTGCTCGCGCAGCGCAGCGCCGACGATCCGCTCGCTCGCGCCGAACCCGTAGGCCTCAGCGGTGTCGATCACGGTGATGCCGAGCTCGACAGCGCGGGCCACGATGCGGCCGGCCTCGGCGGAGTACTCCTCGCCGTAGCCCCACTCGCGCGAGCCGAACTGCCAGGTGCCCAGGCCGATCCGCGACAGCGGCTTGGCGCTCGGCACGTCCTCCAGGTAGCGCATGCGTCTCCTCCTCGGGCGGGCGGTCGCCCCACCCTCCCCCTGTCCGACGACCGGCGCGAGCGCGGGGTGCCCGTTATCGGTGCGCGGAAGCCCCGGCCCGGAGCCGCTGAGCGCTGTCGACCACGACGGCCGCGAGGTCGCCGCCGGCCTCGGCGACGATGCGGCGCTGCCGCGCGTACTCCGTCTCGCCCGAGGCCAGCTCGACCGCCGACAGCAGCTCGGCCTCGCAGCCGAGCTCGCGGGCCAGCGGCTGAAGGCGCGCCACCTCGCCGGCGAGGTGCTCGGTGACGAGCACCTCCCGGTTGCCCGGGCCGACCACGACGATCGCGTCGGTGCCGTAGCGCGCACTGCGCCACTTGTTCTCCTGCACATGCCACGGCGGCAGCACCGGGAGCTCCTCGCCGTCGGCCGCACGTCGGTCGAGGTCGACGACGAGGCACTGCACGAGCGCGACCAGCGCGGCCAGCCGGTCGAACGAGGTGACGGCATCGCACACGCGCACCTCGAGCGTGCCGAGCGCCGGGGACGGGCGGACGTCCCAGCGGATCTCGTTCAGCGTGTCGATGACGCCGGTCTCCATGAGATCGCCTGCATACGCCTCGTACTCGTCCCACCGCTGGAACTGGAACGGCAGGCCCGCGGTGGGCAGCTGCTGGAAGAGCAGGGCGCGGGTCGAGGCGTAGCCGGTGTCGGTTCCGAGGTAGTACGGCGACGACGCCGACAGCGCCTGAAGATGGGGGAAGTAGCGCAGCAGCGACGACAGCACCGGGAGCACCCGGTCGCGCTCGGGCAGGCCGACGTGCACGTGGACGCCGTAGATGAGCATCTGCCGGCCCCAGTACTGCGTGCGGTCGATGAGCGTGTCGTACCTCGCGGCGCTGGTGACCTCTTGCGCCTCCCAGGCCGCGAAGGGATGCATCCCGGCGGAGAACACATCGAGTCCGAGCTCGTCGGTCGCGGCCAGCACGTGGTCGAGCGACTCAGCGAGGTCGGCCATGGCCTCGTCGACCGAGCCGGCCACGTCGGTCACGAGCTCGACGGTGTTCTTGAGCAGCTCGCGGTGCACGCGGTGGCCGGGGACCCGCTCGTCCAGGACGGCGAGGACGGCGTCGGACTCCGAGGCGAGGTCGCGGCCGTCGCGGTCGACGAGAGCGATCTCCCACTCGACGCCGAGCGTGCCGAGGCGCGACGCGGCGAACGGCACCTCCATCGGCCCTCCCTCGATCGACATCCTGCTAAAACCCTAGCGACGCGGTGCGGTTTCTGCGTGAACCCTCAGGGCGCTCAGTCGCGCAGCCCGAGCTCGCGGGCGGCGGCCCCTGCGGCCCGCGGTCCGGCGAGGCGGCGCAGGAGCAGCAGCCCGTCGAGCGTGGCGACGGCGGCCAGCGCCTCCTGGCGGGCGCGGTCCGGGGCGGCATCGATGAGCGGCAGCAGCCACTCCACCCATCCCTCGACCAGCCGCGGCGCCAGCGACGCGTAGGGCTCGGTCCCGGCGCTGGCCAGCCCGATCACCTCGAAGTACACGGCGAAGACGGGGTCTGCCGAGGGCGACGCGAGCACCGGCCAGGCGCGGCGCTGGAGGTCGAGCACCGGAAGCGGCTGGTCGCCGAAGGCGCGGGCCAGGAGCTCGCGCAGGCGCCCGCCGAGCGCCTCGAGGACGGCGAGCACGAGGGCGTCCTTCGTCGGGAAGTAGTAGACGACGACGCGGTCGCTCGTGCCCAGACGCGCCCCGACGCGGGCGAACGTGAGCGAGGCGATGCCGCTCTCCAGGGCTACCTCGACGGCCGCGGACAACAAGTCGTCACGCGAGTGCTTGTAGCCCACGGGTTGAGCCTAGCGAGGGCATGGGCTAGCGTGCTTTTGTAGTTGCCACTACAAACTCTGGAGGCGGACGGCATGGAGACGCGCAGGGGTGCGGGCATCGGGTTCCTGGTGGGCGCAGCGGTCGCGCTCGCCTTCGCGGTCGTCATCAGCCTGCTTCCCGCGTGGCTGTTCCTCGAGACCGGATGGCGCGTCGTCGTCTACGTCGTGTGCGCCCTCGCGGCGCCGCCGACGGTGTGGTTCCTCAACTGGATCTCCGGGATGACCGGCCGCGACCGGCGCGTCGTCTTCGGCTGGGCCGCGGCCGGCGCGATGGCCTTCGACGGCCTCGCCATCGGCTTCGTGCCCGGGCTCTACGGCCAGACCGGCGACGCGCTCGCCTGGGCGGCGTCGTCCCTGCTGTTCGCCTTCGCGAGCCTCCTCGTCGCCGGCCAGCTCATGCTCGGGCGCGTGCTGCCGGCCGTCCCCGAGCCCGCCTCCGCCTGATCGTCGGACGCGAGAACGGGCATAGTTGGGCATCGGGGTCGAATCGGCTAATCCGTTCTGCTGCAAGCGAAATCAACCCCACAATATTGCGCGGAAGTCTTGCGCGTCGAACACCTGTTCGAGTGCCCTGAGGGCATGGATTTCCGCTCCGAGACCTACCCCGCGCCGCCCGGCGTGACGGTGAGCCTCGTCGAGTCGGAGTTCCACGGCATCGTCGCGGAGTTCGCCGCCGAGCGGGCGATGACCGCGCTCGCGGAGATGCTCGACCGTGCGCCGCAGTGGTCGGACTTCGAGGTCCTGCGGTCCTGCGAGGGCCTGGATCTCGAGCCGGCCGGGCAGCTCATGCTCATGACCGCCACCCAGCGCCTCGCCCGGTTCCTCGACGCCGAGAGCATCGGCCAGGCCCTCGACTTCGTCGGCGCCGCGGAGAACCCGGACTACCGCCGCGACCAGGTCGCCGCACTGGAGTACGGCCACGCCACCGGCCGCACCCCCGGATCCTCGGAGCACACGATCGCGTTCTACCGCCGCATCGTGGCGGAGTTCCCCGACTTCCACGTCGCGATGCGCGCCGGGGAGGTGTCGCTGGCCCACTGCCGGATCCTCGACGAGGAGACCCGCGACACCGTCGACCCCGACGCGCTGCGCAAGATCGCCCACCACGCGCTGCTCGCCGCGGCCAGCCAGCCCGCCGGCCCGTTCCGCAAGACCGTCCGCGCCCTGGTGAAGCGGTTCGACCAGGACGCCGCGGCCCGACGCCGTCGGGCCCAACGGCGTCGCGGAGTCACGTTCACCGACCACGGCGACGGCCTCACCACGATGCAGCTCACCGGCCGCACCGAGGAGATGACCGCGGTCCGCTCCCGGCTGGAGGAGGGCGCGCGCCAGCTGCAGGCGGCCGACAAGGCCGCGCACGAGAAGGCCGTAGCCGACGCTGAGGCCGCCGGCGAGCAGCCCCCGGCACGGGAGCGGCTCACCTCCAGGCAGGCCAGGAGCGACGCCGCGGTCGCGCTGCTCATCGGCACCGTCGACGCCGAGGGCACCGTGGTCTACAACCCGCGCTCGTCGATGCGGATCTGCCTCGAGCTCGTCATGGACGTCGCCACCCTCGAGGGCCGCCGCGACGGCGTCGCCCGGCTCGGCGAGGAGACCATCAGCGCCGCCACCGCCCGCGAGCTCCTCGAGCTGGCCGAGTCCGTCCGCCCGGTCACCGTCGACGCGATGGGCTCGATGCTCGACTACGGCACCGAGGTCTACCTCCCCGGGCGGCAGCGCCGCCACGTCGGCCACCGCGACCGGTTCACCTGCCGGTGCTGCGGCCGCAAGGCCACCCGCGGCGAGATGGACCACGTCATCGAGTTCCTCAAAGGCGGCCCCACCGCGTCCTGGAACTGCCAGTGGCTGTGCCCGCGCTGCCACCAGCTCAAGACCGACGGCCTCATCGACGTGCAGGGCCGCGCCGACCACGACCTCGTCCTCACCACGACGTCGGGCCTGGTCTTCGTCTCCCTGCCGCCGCCCTACCTCGAGGACCCCGAGCGCGACGTCCACCGCTGGGGCCACCAACCGCCCGTCGGCTTCACGGTCACCCCCAGACCCTGGGCGTCGCCGCCCGCCGACGACGCCGGACCCGACGAGCCAGGCAGCCCCGCGCCGCCCGGACGCCGCGCCCTGCTCGAGCTCCTGCGATCACGGAGACCCAGCGACATACCGCCCGACGACCCACCGCCCTTCTAGGCCCCGCCCTCGAAGCCCTCCCCCACCAGGAGAGGGCCTCGAGGCATGTCTAGGTGCAGTCGCCGCCGCGCCCTCGCACACCTGCGTGCCCCAGCACCGACGGGGAACGGACGTGGTCACGGCCCGGCTGCCCGGAGCAGCGGCTGCGCCTAGGGTGGCTCCATGGAGCAGCAGGCCAACGTGCACGGCGACCCGCTCGAGGTGTGCAGCCTCGAGCCGCTCACCGGCTTCTACCGCGACGGCTACACCACCACCGGCCCCGACGACCTCGGCTCGCACACCGTCTGCACCGTCGTCACCGCCGAGTTCCTCGAGCACCAGCGCTCGATCGGCAACGACCTGTCGACGCCGATGCCGCAGTACGGCTTCCCGGGGCTCGAGCCCGGCGACCGCTGGGCCGTGTGCGCACCGCGCTGGCAGCAGTCCTACGACGCCGGCATCAAGGCGCCGGTCGTGCTGCGCGCCACGAACATCGCGGCGCTCGACCACGTGACGCTCGACGCGCTGCAGGAGTGCTCGGCCGACTCCCCCGACGACGCCTCGTCGCTGTTCGACCTCGACTGAGGGCCCACGTACCGCTCGTCCCTGCATCGGGGGACGGGTTCACCGGTAACCGGGCGCAGGCCTCGCCGCGGCTCCGGATCCGCGCATACCGTCGTGGGACGGCTGCCGCCGGCTCCGGGGCGACCCCGCCCTGCTGCTGCGACGCGCCGCCGCGGAGGGGCAGGAGGCTGACGTGGGCGAGGGAACTGCGGAGGAGAGCGGTCCGGCGTTCGAGGCGAGCCTGTCGGGCGACCTCGACCTCCTGCGGCGCGACGAGCTCGAGGCCCTCGTGACCGCCTTCGACTCGAGCGGATCCACGGTCGCGGTCATCGACCTGCGCGACGTGCCGTTCGTCGACTCCATCGGCATCAAGGTGATGCTCGACCTCGTCGAGCTCGCGCAGCGGCGCAGCGGCGAGGTGGTGCTCGTCGAGCCGCAGCGCCAGGTGCTGCGCGTCCTGCAGATCACCGGCGTCCGCCGCATGGTGCGGGTGGAGCACGACGCCGAGAGCGACGCCGTCTGAGCCGTCGGGCAGCCGTGCGCGGCCCCGCCGTCTAGGGTCCCCTCTGAGCAGAGGGGACGGCATGGGCTGGATCAGGAAGACCGTCGTGGCGGCCGCCGTCGTCGGAGCGGCAGCGGCCGTCGTGCCGGCAGCGCGCCGGCAGATGGGCGCGCTCCAGGAGATCGACCCGGGCTTCCGCGCGCCGATGGCCTACATCCCGGTGAGCTTCGGGCCTCGGACCACGCAGCTCATGCGCCGGCAGCAGGACTCGCCGCTGGCCGACGGCGTCGCGCTGGACGTGCGCACCGTCCCCGCCGACGGCGCGCAGCCGCCCGTCGAGGTGCGGATCTACACGCCGGCCGACCGTCGCTCGGACGCCGGTCTGCTGTGGATCCACGGCGGCGGCTACATCATCGGCTCAGCGGCCGGTGACGATCAGCAGGCGTCGGGCATCGCGGCGCGTCTCGGCATCGTCGTCGTCAGCGTCGAGTACCGGCTCGCGCCCGAGAACCCGTTCCCCGCCGCGCACGACGACTGCCTGCACGCGCTGCGCTGGCTGCACGCCAACGCGGCCGACCTCGGGCTGGACACCGCGCGGATCGCGATCGGCGGTGAGAGCGCCGGCGGCGGGCTGGCCGCGGCCCTCGTACTGCGGGCCGTCGACGAGGGCATCCCGGTCTGCTTCCAGTACCTGATCTACCCGATGCTCGACGACCGCACGGTGCAACGGGCCGAGGCCGACGGCGCGTGGCACGTGATCTGGAGCCCGGCGTCGAACCGCTACGGCTGGGCGTCGTACCTCGGCCAGGAGCCGGGCTCGCCCGACGTCTCCCCCTACGCCGCCCCGGCACGGCGCGAGTCGCTCGCCGGCCTGCCGCCGGCCTGGATCGGCGTCGGCAGCGCCGACCTGTTCGCCGCCGAGGACATCGACTACGCCGCGCGGCTCGAGGCGGCGGGGGTCGAGTGCGAGCTGCTGCTGGTGCCCGGCATGTTCCATGCGGCGCAGCACTTCTCGCCCGGCCACCCGCCCGCCGTCGAGTTCATCCGCAGCGGCGAGGCCGCGCTCGCCCGGGCCCTCGGCACCGAGCGGGTCGCGATCGGCTGACGGAGGACCTCGCTCGCTACGCTGCGCGGGTGCAGCACCGGATCTTCACCACCGCGGTCGGCGAGGTGTACCCGCACTACGTCGCGAAGGTCGAGAAGAAGGGCCGTACGCAGGCCGAGCTCGACGAGGCCATCACCTGGCTCACGGGCTACGACGCCGACGGCCTGCACGCCCGCCTCGACGACGGCACCACGTTCGAGGAGTTCTTCGCCGGAGCCCGGCTCAACCCCAGGGCCTCCCTCATCACCGGCTCGGTGTGCGGTGTGAAGGTGCAGGAGGTGGAGGACCCGCTCATGCGGCAGATCCGCTACCTCGACAAGCTCGTCGACGAGCTGGCCAAGGGCCGGCCGATGGAGAAGGTGCTCCGCAGCTAGCGGGCGCGCCGAGGGGCCGGCGGCCGCCAGGTGCCGTCGACCACCGGCTGCTGCGGGTAGTACAGCCGCAGGCCCAGCCGGAAGGGCCCGTCCGGGGCGGGCAGCCAGTTGGCCTCGGGGACGCCGGCCGGCAGCGCATGCGACAGGGTGATGACCACGTCGCCGCCGGTGCCGAGCTGGAACCCGGGCCGCGTGGGCCGGGTGCTGTAGCGCTGGAGGTCGTTGGCCACGAGCAGGTTGTCCGGCCCGTACATCGTGAGCGACCAGAAGCCGTCGGGGTCGACGGGCGGCAGCGCGTCGGCCTCGAAGCCGAGCTCGTAGACGGCCCCGTCCGAGCCGTCGAGCGCCCGTCCCTCGCCATCGGCGCCGCCGATGTAGTAGACCGCCTCGCCGGAGTCGTTGGACCCCACCTGGAACAGCTGCAGCGCCGAGTTCTCGGCCAGGTGCGACGTCGGATGGCCGATCCACCGGTACGGCAGGCGCCATCCGTTGGCGGTCGGCCACTCGGTGAGCGTGGCGTCGATCGCCGCCTGCGCATCCGCGAACCCGTGCACGACGGCCGCGCGAGACCAGGGCTCGTCGGCCGCATCCACCAGAGCGGCGAGATCGACGGCCTCAGGCACCCAGCGCACCTCGGGGGGCCACGGGTTCCGGCGCACGTGCTTCAGGCAGATCGACAGGTACTCCCACGGGTCGTCCAAGACGGCGATCCCTGGATGCACGAGGTCGTCGTGGGGGACGTCGACGAGCGGGCCCGCCAGAGGCCGGATGCTGAAGCCGTGACGCCAGGCCCGGACGCGGTCGAGATCGCTGTCGTGATAGCGGACGAGCGCGCGGTTGAGCAGGCACACGGACGCCGTCGGCGATTCGACGACGCGACGCCCGCCTGTATCGCCCGACCAGCCCGGCGGGGCCAGGACGACCTCGACCTCGCCGCGGCCGGTCCACTTCGGGCCGAGGTGCGCGATGTTGCCGAAGTGCCCGTCGAGGAGCGTCACGGAGAAGTAGCGCCCGTCGGCGTCGGCGGGCACGTGCAGGACCACGGGGCCCTGCCGGTCGAGCTCGACGTGCGCGGCGCCGTACAGGGAGTCGTTCATCGGCAGCACGGTCTGCGTGGCCGGCGAGGTGAGATCCGGCAGCATCATCCAGGAGCCCAGCGCCGGAGCGCCCGCCTCCCCCACCGCGCCGGCCGAGGCGCCCGAGGCCAGTGGGCCCCCGGCTGCCGCCGCAGCCTCCCATCCGAGGATGAAGTTGCTGCGCTGGCGGATGAAGGCGAACGCGGGCGCGAGCGCCTGGAACGCGAGGTAGGCGTCGGTCCTCAGTCGCGCGGCCCGGCCCTCCTGCACGCGGGCTGCGGGCGCATCGGCGTCGAACGACACGAACGGGCGCACGGACATGCTGCGGACCTCCTCGACGTCTGGTCGGCGCCAGCCTGTGCCGGGCGGCCGGGTTGCGCAGCACGGTCACCCCGGCAGGGTGACCTCCGCCCGGCGCAGCCGCGGGCGGGGCCGCCAGCCGGGACGGTGGGCGGCGCCGAGCCCCTGGAGCGATCTGTGACCGACGTGCCCCTCACGCCCGAGACCCCGCGCGAGCCGCCCGCCCCTGTGAGGTGGTCGGGCATCCGCCTCGACCCGGCGAACGCGGCCCGGGTCACCGCGGCCGTCCTGGCGGTGTTCGTCGTCGCCTCCGTGCTGACCTTCGTCGTCCGGGACGGCGGCGCGGTGATCTTCACCGTGCTCATGTCGTGGTTCGCCTCCATCGCGATGGAGCCCGCGGTCGCGCGCCTGGCCCGCCACATGCGGCGGGGCGCTGCCACCGGCCTGGTGATGGCAGCCTTCGTCCTGTTCGCCGTGGTGTTCGCGGTCGCCTTCGGCCAGCTCCTGGTCGAGCAGATCGCCTCCCTGCTGCAGGCGCTGCCCGACCTGGTGCGGAGCATCCTCGCCACGGTGAACGAGCGGCTGGGCACGAGCTACGACCTGGCCAGCATCCTCAAGAGCCTCAACATCACCCAGGACCAGGTCAACACCTACGCCGCCCAGATCCTGGGCGGCGTGCTGAGCATCCTCGGCTCGGTGCTCGGCGGGCTGTTCTCGATGTTCACCTTCGGCCTGCTGACCTTCTACCTCTCGGCCGACGGACCGCGCCTGCGGCGCTGGGTGGCGGCGCTCTTCCCAGCCAAGGGCCAGGACGTCTGGATGACGGTGTGGGACACGACGGCGTCCAAGACCGGCGGCTATGTCGGCGCTCGCGTGATCCTCGCGTTCATCAACGGCACGACGAGCGCCATCGTCTTCGCGCTCATCGGGATGCCCTCATGGCTGGCGCTGGGCATCTGGACCGGCGTCGTGGCCCAGTTCGTGCCGACCATCGGCACCTACATCGCCATCGCCCTGCCGGTGCTCGTCGGACTGCTGTCGGACCGGCCGGTCATCGGCGTCATCGCACTGGTGTGGGCGGTGCTCTACCAGCAGGTGGAGAACCTCACCCTCGAGCCCCGGATCAGCGCCAAGGCCACCGACGTCCACCCTGCGGTGGCCTTCGTCGCGGTGCTCCTCGGCAGCGCGCTGTTCGGCGTCGCGGGCGCCGTCCTCGCCGTCCCGGTCGTCGCGATGATCCTGTCGCTCATCGGGATCTACGTCCGGAGGCACGACCTGATCACACCCGTCCACCACGAACCGGCCACCGCGGGCGGGGCAGCGACGGACGCCGCGGCTGCCCCTGCCTGAACCACCGCCACCCCAGGAGGTCCCTGTGGCAGCACGACGCCAGACCGCCGTCGAGGCGGCCCCCGACAAGCTCGACGTCGAGGAGTTCCTCCGCCATCCGCGGCCCACTCGGGCGCAGAGGCGGGCCGAGGGCAAGGCGCTGCGCGCCGCGACGCCGCTCGACGCGCACGCCGAGGTGCCCGACGTCTCGGGCCGCGATGCCGTGGAGGTGCTGCGCGCGCAGGACGTGGACCGGGAGCAGTCGCTGCTGCCGCTGCGGTACCAGCGCACGTCGGCCGACGCCTTCGCGTTCCTGAGGGGTTCGGCGGCCGTGATGGCGGGCGACCTCGCGACCGTCCCGCGGACCACCGCCCTCGTGCAGCTGTGCGGAGACGCGCACGTCGCCAACTTCGGCCTGTTCGCCTCGCCCGATCGCCGGCTCATGTTCGACGTCAACGATTTCGACGAGACGCTGCGCGGCCCCTTCGAGTGGGACGTGAAGCGGCTCGCGGCGAGCGTCGCCGTCGCGGCCCGCACGATCGGCATGCGCGACAAGCGGGCACGCCGCGCTGCCCGACGCGCCGTCGAGAGCTACCGCAACGCTATGGCGTCGTTGGCCGAGGCTCCCACGCTCGACCTGTGGTACCTCCGGCTCGATGCCGACGACCTGACCCGGAGGCTGGTCGGCACCGCATTGGAGAGGGCTGCGGCCAAAGCCGGCAAGAAGGCGCGGCGCAACACCGGCGACGTCGCCGTCGACCGCATGACCACGGTGTCCGACGGCGTCCGCGTGTTCCGCGCCGACCCGCCCGTCCTCTCGCCGATCGCCTCCGACGAGATCGAGGCGCAGATCGGCGCGCTGTATGCCCACTACCTCGACACTCTGCCGATCGACTGCGCCCTGCTGCTGGCGCGCTACTCGTTCCGCGGTGCGGCGCACCGCGTCGTCGGCGTCGGCAGCGTGGGCACCCGGTGCCTGCTCATGCTGCTCGAGTCCGGCGACGGCGAGCCCCTGCTGCTGCAGCTGAAGCAGGCCGGGCCCTCGGCGCTCGAGTCGCACCTCGGAGCCAGCCGGTTCGGCAGCGCGCACGGACGGCGCGTGGTCGCGGGGCAGCGCCTCATGCAGGCCGCAGGGGACCCGTTCCTCGGCTGGGCCGACGCCGGCCGGACGCTCGAGCACGACTACTACGCGCGCCAGCTGCGCGACATGAAGGGCTCGATCGACGCCGCGCGGCTCGATGAGGAGGCGCTCGACCTGTACGGGCGCGTCTGCGGCGGTGTGCTGGCGCGGGCGCACGCCCGGGCCGGCGACGCCAGCCTCGTGTCGGGCTATCTGGGCTCGTCCGACACGTTCGACGTCGCCGTCGCCGAGTTCGCGCTCGCCTACGCCGACATCACCGAGGCCGACCACGCCGGTCTCGTCTCGGCCATGGCGGAGGGCCGCGTCCCGGTCGGCGGATGAGCGCGGGGAGCCGGTCGTGGGGTCGTCATCCGGCTCCCCGGCCCTTGAGCAGCCCGAGCTCGCGCCCCCGCGACACCGCGCCATCGCGGTCGTGGACGCCGAGCTTCGTGTACAGCCGCCGAAGCCGTGTCTTGATCGTGTTGACCGAGACTCCGAGCTCGTCGGCGATGCCGCCGTTGGACATCCGGCTCGGGAGCAGGGCGAGCAGCTGAAGGTCGCCGCGGGTCAGCACCACGTCCGCGCCCGGGGCGCCTGCCGGGGCGTCGTGGCGACCGCGCTCGGCCTGGCGCACCAGTGCGATCAGCGGGTCGTGGACATGATGGCTGGCCACCCTGCTCGCATGCTCCAGAAGAGGCGCCGGAACGTGGACGAGGGCGGTGGTGATGCCGACCTGGCCCGCGATGTCGGCCGCGTGGAGCAGCGCCTGCTCGCTGCGTCCCGGCGATGTGCCGAGCAAGGCCCAGGCGGAGAGCACGGCGTGCTCGATGCGCTGCCGCGGCGTCGCCGGGTCGATCTCGCGCACCAGGACCGCTGCGCTCGGGGTGGAGCGCAGCAGCGCCAGCCGCGCCGAGAGCAGCTGGCGCGGCAATCCCTGAGGCATCAGCCGGATGAGCCGCTCGGCGCGGACCACGTCCCCCACGTCCAGCCGAAGGGCCGCCTCGGCACGGACCACCCGGGGCAGGAGGCCGCCGGACGGGGCCCGCTCGAGGACGACGGCGCGCGCCGCCGACGCCTGCTCGAACGCCTGCGGGAGCCGGCGCGCGGCCGCCAGCACCTCCGCGAGGGCGAGGCGGGAAAGGACGAGATCGGTGACGTTTCCCGTGACGGCCTCGGCGTGCTCGACGGCGCGCTCGAGGAGGGCCACGGCACCGTCGATGTCGCCGGCCTCAGCGCGGCACAACCCGCTGACCATGCAGGGGCCGTAGCGGATGACGACCCCCGCACTGCTCTGGTCGGCGTACCACCTCTCGTAGCGGGCGGACCAGGCGCGCGCCTCGTGCACGAGCCCCCGCGACCATGCGAGCTCGGCCTCGGCGGCGGCGCGGCGACCCTCTCCGAGGACGGCCGCGGAGAACGGCGCGTCCCGGATGGAGGTGAGGATGCCGTCGGCCGTCGCCTCGTCGTCGAGCAGGACGGCGCCCCGGGCATGCAGGAGCGCCGCGAGCTGGTGGGAGTTGAGCGACCATGCGCTCGCGAAGCGCGCACGTGCCTGACCGGCATTGACCACGACCCGGACGGCGTCGCCGTCCTGCTCGCCGAGCCAGGCGTCGAGCACGTCGGCCTCGGCGACGAAATCGCGCAGCTCGCCCTCGAACATCGCCGGCTCCGGCGACTGCCGCAGCAGCGCGCGCAACCGGCCCAGCGAGTCGGCCGCGTCAACCATCCGGCCGGACAGTCCCGCCGCCCACCCCTCGCGCAGCAGCTGGACGACGGGCTCGTGCGGGTCCGGCGAGGTCAGGTACCAGCGCAGCGCCACCTGGGCGAGGCCGGACTCGAACAGCCGGTTCTCGTTGCGCTCCATGATCCCGGCGGCGACCTCGGTGTCGCCCGCGAGGATCCTGTGCTCGAGCTCCCGGCCGAGGTCGCGGTGGTCGCGGAACCAGCTCGCCGCCCGGCGGTGGCGTTCGGCCTCTCCGGCACGGCCGGCCGCAGCGAACCTGAGGTACGCGGTCAGGAGCGGGTGCCGCAGGAACCACACGAGCTCGTCGCCGGGCCGGTCCCAGGCCACGCGCACCATCCCGTTCGGCCGGGCCAGCGAGCGCAGCAGCCGGCCGACCGGCCGGTCGACGACCGCATCCACGAGCTGCGGCGTGAGCCTGTCGAGCACGGCGGTGTCGAGCAGGAGCTCGAGGACGTCCGTGCCCTGGGCGTCGAGCCACGGGGACACGAGCAGCTCCGCGCCGTGCCCGCGCAGCCACGCGACCACGTCCGCACCCGGCCGGGCCACGTGCCAGCGGGCGGTCGCGACGAGGGCGGCAGCCCAGCCGTCGCACAGGTCCACGATGTCGGCGACGGAATCCTCCGCCAGGCCAGGCGCGAGGGCGACCAGGAGGGAGCGCGCCTCGTGCGGCTCGAGGGCGAGGTCGGACTGATCCACGTCCGCGACGAGGCCGTCGAGACGGGCGCGCGTCAGCCGGCCCCCGAGCGTCGCCGAGGACACGACGGCGACGCGGAGCCGCCCGACCTGCTGCAGCAGGCCGAGGAGCAGCGACAGGGCCTGCGGGTGGAGGGCAGGGTCGAGGTCCAGGAGCACGAGCCACGGGTCGGCAGCTCCTTCGAGCGCCGCACGCACTGCGGCGGGGTCGCCGTCGCCCGCACCGGGGCCGACCACGCCGGCGAGCAGGCCCCGCCATGAGTCGTCGGCGAGGGGGGACGCCGGCAGGCGCAGCACGGAGGCGTTGCGGCCCAGAGCCATCCGCAGCAGGGTCCGCCGGCCGTACCCCGGGTCGGAGGAGATCAAGCACACGCCGCCAGGCGGCGTGCTCAGGACTGCATCGACGAGCCGCCGTCGCGGCAGCATGGCCTCCGCGCCGCCGAGCGCCAGATCGACTGCTTTCGCCATGCACCGACGCTAGCGGCGCTCCCGCCAGCCGTCACCCGGGACGGGTGACCCGCGCTGTGCCGCGGCAGCCAGGGGCGGCCCGCCGCCTAGCGTCGTCGCGACACGGCGTCGAGGAGGCAGGGGACGGCATGAGCGGGTCGGACATCGCAGTGCTGCTTCCCATGGCGATCGGCTTCGCGCTGAGCCCGGCCGCGATCGTCGAGCTGATCCTCGTGCTGTTCTCCCGCCGCCGCGTCGTCAACAGCATCGCGTTCGTCGTCGCGCTGCTGGTCCTGACGACGGCCGCGCTGCTGCTCGGCTCGCTCGGCTCGAACGCCAGCGGGTCGTCGGACAGCGGCCCGAGCACCGTGTCGTCGATCGTCGTCGCAGTCTTCGGCCTGCTGCTCCTGGTGATGGGCGTCGTCAACTGGCGCAACCGCGCCGACACGAGCGAGCCGCCGGTGTTCCAGACCATCGCCGGCATGGGGCCGGCCGCCGTCGCGTTCCTCTCGCTGGGCGTCACCTTCATCAACCCGAAGAACCTGCCGCTGCTGCTCAGCGCTGGATCGGTCATCGCGCAGACCGACGCGCCGCTGATGGCCGGTGCGTTCTTCCTCGTCGTCGGGACGCTCCCCTACACCGGCGCGATGCTGTACTCGCTGCTCGGCGGCGAGCCGGCGCAGCGGCGGCTCGATGCCGTGCGCGCGTGGCTCATCGCGAGGAACCGCCTCATCATGGGCGTGCTCTGCACGCTGCTCGGCCTGGTGCTCCTGGCGAAGGGCCTCACCGCCCTGCTCTGACGGCACCGGCGGCCGGCCGAGGTCACCTGAGAGCGAGGGTGATCCTCGGCCGCGCGCCGCTCGCGGCCGTCACCCGGCTGACGCAGGCGCAGATGCTCCCGGACGCACGCTCGGCGTCGCTGAGGAACACGTCCTGGTGGTCGACGTCGCCGTCGACGTCCTCGACCGACAGCACGCACAGCCCGCACTCGCCACGACGGCAGTCGTAGAGCACCGGGACGCCCGCGCGCACGAGCGCGTCGAGCATCGTCTCCTCCGAGCCGACCACCGCGTCGACGCCGAGCGACGGCAGAGAGACGGCGAACGAGCCGCCGCTGCCGCTCCCGCCGGCGAAGGTCTCGAAGCGCAGGCTCGACGGCAGCAGCCCAGAACCGGTCCACGCCCGCCGCACGTCGTCCAGCAGCGGCACCGGCCCGCAGACGTACGCCTCGGCGCGCTGGGGCTCGCTCGAGCCGAGTGCGATGCGGGCGGGCTCGCCGGGATCGATGCGCCTGCCCTCCGACGACGCGCGCACGTCCAGCCGCGGTCCGAGGAGCCCCTCGAGCTCGTCGAGGAAGGGCATGCGCGAGCGTTCGGTGCCGGCGTAGAGGAGCGTCACGTCGCGGCCGGCTCCTACGAGGATGCGGGCCATCGGCAGGATCGCGGTGATGCCGATGCCGCCCGCGACGAGAACGTAGGTCGACGCCGACGCGCCGAGCGCGAAGCCCTGCAGCGGCTGGGTCGTCGTCAGCTGGTCGCCCGCCGAGAGCGCGTGCATGGCACGGGATCCGCCGCGCGACGCCGGAGCCAGCCGGACGGCGACGTCGACATGGCCACGACCCGACCGCACGACCGAGTACGAGCGGACGGCATCGCCGCCGTCGAGAGGCAGCCGTACGTCGATGTGGCTGCCCGGCGCCCCGGCCGCGAGGTGCCCGCCGCGCAGACGCAGCAGGACGACGTCGGACGCCGGCCGCTCCACCGCCTCGACGTGCGCGATCCCCCAGCGCGGCCGCGCGTCAGCGACCACCGGTCACCGCCTCGCTCGCGCCCTCGACCGGCACGTCCACGGCCAGCTCTCGGGCCAGCATGTCGGTGAGGATGCGGCGCACCCACATGCCGCCCGCGTCGATGTTGAGGCTGTAGAACTCGTGCTGCGGGTTGGCGTCGATGGCCGCCTGCTGGGCGCGCAGCATCGCCTCGTCCTCGCCGAACACCCGCTTCACGCCGTCGCGCAGCTGCGTGGTGATGAGCTGGCTCTCGAGCCGGTAGTTGCGCATGAACGCCCAGAAGTAGTGGCTCGTGCGGTCGGTCTCCGGCGTGATCGTGTTCATGACGTAGCCGTTGACGCCCTGGCTGCGGTCGCCCTCCGGCGCACCCGTGCCGGCCTTCGCGACTCCGACGTCGATGCAGATCGTCGACGGCGCGTAGTAGTGGATGATCTGCCACCGGTCGACCCGGCCGTCGTAGCCGGGGAACCGGTCGCGGATGTTCTTGGCCCAGAACGGCGGCGGCTCGACGTCGCGCATCCAGCGCTCGACGGTCACGCTGCCGTCGTCCTCGAGCCGCGTGGTGAACGACGACTCGCTCAGCTCCGCCTGCCCGATCGAGCTGCCGTGCACGAACTCCTCGTGGGTGAGGTCCATGAGGTTGTCGAGGATCAGCTGGTAGTTGCAGTCGGCGTGGATGGTGAGGCCGTCGCCGGCCCACTCGGGGTGGTCCATCTGGTGCATGTCCGGCACGAGATCCGGGTCGGCGAGCAGCGGGTCGCCGGGCCACACCCACAGGTAGCGGTAGCGCTCGACGACGGGGAACGAGGCCACCATCGCGCTCGGGTTCACCGTCTCCTGCGCCGGCATCCGCGTGCAGCGGCCGGCCGAGTTGAACCGCAGCCCGTGGTAGGGGCACTGCACCTCGTCGGTGCCGACCAGCTTCCCCATCGACAGCGGCGCGAGGCGGTGCCAGCACGCGTCGGCGAGCGCGACCGCGCGGCCGTCCTGCGTGCGGTAGATGGCCATCGGGGTGCCGGCGATCGTGCGCGCGAGCAGGCCCTTCGACGTCGCCTCGTGGTCCCAGGCGGCGGCGTACCACGCGTTGCGCGGGTGGCCCAGCACGGTGGCTCGGACGGACTCGCGGTGCGGCGGGATGCTGCGGTCGGCGGTCATGGCACCTCCTGGGGCGGGGTGCCGCCACTGTGGAGGGGACCGCGCCTCGCGCTCTACGGCTCTTCCGCTGTTCGGAAGAGCCTCAGGCGTCGTCGGCGCCGAGGGTGCGCGAGATGCCGTGCGCCGCCGCCACCACAGCGGGCACCAGCGCCTCCGGCGCGACGCTCCCCCGGCGGACCACGACGGACAGCGCCGCCACGACCTCGTGCCCGCGGCCGCGGACCGGTGCGGCCACCGATACGGCGTCCGGCGTCACCTGGCGATCGCTGATGGCGCAGCCGCGGCGGCGCACCTCGGCCAGCGTGCGCCGCAGCGCCTTCGGGTCGGTGATGGTCCACTCGGTCCACGACTCCAGCGGGGCCGCGAGCACCTCGTCCTGCACGTGCGACGGCGCATGCGCGAGCAGCACCAGCCCGACTCCGGTGGCGTGCAGCGCGAAGCGGTCGCCCACGCGCGTGAGCACGCGCACCGAGCGGCGGCCGGCGAGACGCTCGAGGAAGACAGCCTCATGGCCCTCGCGCACCGCGAGCTGGACGTTCTCGCCGGTGGCGACGAACAGGTCCTCCATGAACGGCAGCGCCTGCTCGCGCAGGCCGAGGCCGCGCGGCGCCAGCGACGCGACCCGCCACAGCCGCAGCCCGATCTGCAGGGCGCCGTCGTCGCGGCGCTCGAGCGCGCCCCACTCGAGCAGCTCGGCGACGATGCGGTGCGTCGTCGTGAGCGGCAGGCCGGTTGCGCGGCTGAGCTCGGTGAGGGTGAGCGTCGGGCGGTCGGGCGTGAATGCTCCCAGCACGTCGAACGAGCGCGAGGTCAGTCCCACGGCGCTGCCCTCAGCGAGCCCTCGTCGACGCCACGGGGCCGACGTGGGCCCTCACCAGGGCGGCTGCGTCTCGCTCGGCGCTTCCGGCCCAGGACGCGTGCGGCTTGTGGATCCGCAGCGACACCAGGCCGTGCAGGGCGATCCAGATGCGCATGCCGGTGCGACGCGCCTCGGCGCCCTTCGCCGACCCGTGCGCGCGGACCAGCGCGGCGACGCCGTCCATGATCTCGTCGCCGGTGCCCACGGCCTGCGAGCCGGCCGGCAGGGAGTCGGCGCTCTCGAACAGCAGCTGGTAGGCGCCCGGGTGCTCGATGCCCCAGCGCACGTATGTCCGCGCCATCGCGAGCAGGCGGTCGAGCGGCGAGGCTGCCGGCTTGTCGGTGGCCGCGAGCGCGACGCGGAGCTCCTCGTACTGCGCCTCGATCACCGCCGCGATGAGCTCGTCCTGCGACGCGAAGTGCAGGTAGACCCCGCTGGGCGAGACGCCGACCTCGCGGGCGATGGCGCGCAGCGACGGCGGTGCCACCTGCTGCGGCCGCACCAGCAGCTCCGTGGCGGCGCGGATGAGCTCGACCCGGAGCTGGTCGCCCTCGCCGCGGCGGTTCGCCTCCCGACGTGCAGCCACGGGCCGGACCTCCGACTTGACAGTGTTAACAGAACGCCTGTTCACTGTAACTCACAGAACACTTGTTCAGCGATGAGAGGCAGACCCGTGGATCTCCGTGGACAGACCGCACTCGTGACCGGTGCCAGCTCGGGCATCGGCGCCGAGTTCGCCCGCCAGCTCGCCGCCGCCGGCGCCGACGTCGTCCTCGTGGCGCGCCGCGCCGACCGCCTCGACGAGCTCGCCGGCTCCCTCACGACCCGATTCGGCGTCACGGCGACGACGATCAGCGCCGACCTCGCCGCGCAGGGCGCGTCGGAGAAGCTCGCCGCCGAGATCGCCGCGCGCGGCCTCACGATCGACGTGCTCGTCAACAACGCCGGCTTCGCCACGCACGGCGCCTTCGTCGACGAGGACCTCGCCCGCATCCACGACGAGATGGCGCTCAACGTGGTCACCGTCGTCGAGCTCACCCGCCTGCTGCTGCCCGGCATGGTCGAGCGCCGCCGCGGCACCGTCGTCAACGTCGCCTCGACGGGCGCGTTCCAGCCGGTGCCGACGATGGCGGTCTACGGCGCGACCAAGGCCTTCGTCCTGTCGTTCACCGAGGCGCTCTGGGGCGAGCTCGAGGGCACCGGGGTCCGCGCGCTCGCGCTGTGCCCGGGCGCCACCGAGACCGAGTTCTTCGACGTCGCCGGGGCCGACGCCCAGGTGGGCGCCGAGCGCCAGCCGGTCGACGAGGTCGTCCGGATCGCGCTCGCGTCCGTGGAGAAGGGCCGCCCCTCGGTCGTCACCGGCACCCGCAACGCGCTCGCCGCGCGGCTGCCCCGCCTGCTCAGCCGCCGCTCCACCATCCGCCTGACCAAGCGGGTCATGGCCTCCTGACGGCGACCGCGGCGGAGCACCGCCGGGGCCCGGGCGAGGACCTGACACGGACCCGCCACCCACGTCACCCGTCCGGCGTCTCCGCGATCCGTCCCGGCTCCCGATGACAGTTGTGTAGTCCACACGGTTACACACCGGGACGGATGGTCCTCGGGGGAGGCGATACACGTGGAGCGGCTGGCGCAGCCCGGAGTGGCGCTGCACTACGAGGGGCCGATGGAGCTCGCGGGGCACGCGTACCGAGCGGCCCTGGCGAAGGGTCTCGTACCCATGGACGCGCAGACCGACGGGCGCACCGGCACCTTCACGGCGGTGGTCGTGACCCCGTGCTCGTGGGCGGCGCTCCTGCGCCTGGCTGAGGACCTCACCCTCGTCACCGAGGGCGGGCGGCCGGTCGCGCGGGTGGCCCTCGAGCCCACCTGGGAGGCCTCGTGAGCCGCCGCGGCTTCGCGACCGCGCTGGCCGCCGACCGGTCGGCGTCGGGCTCCCGCACCTTCGACATCGAGCACGCCGTGCGCCTGGGGAGCCGCGAGTCGCTGTGCGGGCAGATCGTGGGGCTCTCGCTCCCCGTGCGCTTCCAGCCCGACGCCGCCCACTCCTGCCGGGAGTGCGCCGCCCGCGCGGGCGGCGGGCGCGCCGCGTCCTGATCAGCTCGATGCGGGGCGGCGGCTCTCGACGTCGGCCGGAGCCGTCGACGTGGTGGAGGTGGCCGCTCGCGCCGGCGACGGCGTGATGGCCTGCGAGTTCAGCGCCTCCTCGAGCGCCCGGTACGCGGCCTCGGCGTTGCCGAGCCGCTTCCAGACGTCGGCCAGGCCCCGCCACGTGATCGCCGTGCCGCGCCCAGCGGGCAGCGTCATCAGGGTGAGCTCCAGCTGCTCGGCCGCCGCTCGCGCCGCACCCTGCTCCCCCACCGACAGCCTCGCCTCGGCGAGCACCAGCAGCGTGGTCGCGCGCTCGCTGCGCTGCTCCGCGCTGATCCGTGCGAGGGCGGACTCGGCCAGCACGACAGCGCGCGCCCCGTCGCCCGCGAGCAGCGCCGCGCGGCCCTGCTCGGTCTCGAGGTAGGCGAGATCGAGCTCCGTGCCCGACAGCCGCAGCTTCTCCGCTGCCGTCTGCAGGATGCGCTCGATCTCCGGAAGCCGTTGCGCCGCAGAGTCGTGGCGCATCCAGAACCAGGCGCAGGCGATCGCGCACCGGGCCCAGGCGCGCTCGTCGTCGCCCTCGCTCAGCAGCGCCAGCGCGCGCTCGGAATGGGCCACCGCCGTCGTGAGATCGCCGCGCGCCTCGGCGACGCCGGCGGCGTTCCAGTACGCCGATCCCCGCGCCTTCCACGACGACCCGGCGTCGACGAGCCGGATGAGGTCGGCGGCGACGAGCTCGGCGTCGGCGTACTGGCCGACGGTGTAGAGCTCGCCGACGAGGGTGGACATCGCCTGCACGTGGTCGTCGGTGCCCTCGAGGCGGTGGTCGGCCGCGGACTGCACTGCTGCGCGGGCCGCCTCGAGCGAGGCGACGTCCTCGCCCTGCTCGCTCAGGCAGCGGGCCCGGGCGATGTGCGCGCGCACGACGAGGCTGCCGTCGCCGGCCGTCGCCGCGCCGGCGACGACGCGCTCGAGGGTGGCGAGCGCCTGCTCGACCTGGCCGAGCGCCTCCTGCGCGCGCGCCAGCCCCCACGAGGCCGGAAGGCCGTAGGCGCGCTCCATCGCCTCGAACTCGTCGCGAGCCTGCGCCCACTCGCCGTTGCCGAGGAGGAACTCCGCCGAGGCCAGGGAGAGGCGGTCGCTGTCGCTGAGGTCGGCCGCCGCGGTCGGGCCGGACAGCTCGACGGCGTCGACGCCGAGCACGGCGGCCAGGTGCTCGATCACCCGGGCGGTGGGCTCGCGGTTGCCGTTCTCGAGCATGGAGATGTAGCTGACCGAGACCCGCGGGCCGGCGAGGTCGGCCTGCTGCAGGCCGCGCTCCGAGCGGAGACGGCGCAGCCGGCGTCCGAACGTCTCGGCCATGGCTGTGCTCACCCCCCCTGGTCGGTGCTGAACGGCGGATCAGGGTCCTGATCGTCACCGCGGTCGGCCGACTGTACCTCCCGGAATCAGCAGTCCACATGATCTGTGGAGTTACACAATTGTTGTTTACTCCTTATGGGTGACTTCACACCTGTTGTGACATCTGGACAGGAGTACGCCATGATGCGGTTCAAGGGTTCGCTGCTCGCCGGTGCCGTGCTGGCTCTCGCGCTGCAGCTGCTCACCTCGGGTACGGCTACCCAGCCGGTGCAGACGCAGGCGCTCAACTGGCCCAAGTGCTGCTGACCGGCTGACCGCCGCCCGGGGCGATGGGGCGGGACCGCGGCCGTACGGGGGTCGGCCGCGGCCCCGCCCCGACGTCGGCGCGCTCAGAGGGCCGACGCGGTCCGCAGGCCGTCGAGCACGGCCTCCTCGACCGTGCGCGGAGCGAGGCAGTCGCCGATCCCGTGCACCTCGCGGCGGGCGTCGTCCTGCAGCTCGCGGAGCAGGCCGTCGACCGAGGTGTGGCCCTGCGCCAGCACCAGCGCCGAGACGCCGTCGACGATCACCGGCTCGTCGGTGAGGACGTGCTGGAAGTACACGGAGTCGGCGTCGGCTCCGATGATCCGTACGAGCGGCAGGATCGTCACCTTGCGGCGCACGGCCTCGCCGACCATGGCGTCGCGCACGTACTGCTGCAGCCGCTGCCCGGCGTGGTAGCCGTTGACGCCCAGCGTCACGCGGCGGCCCTGCTCGGCGAGGCGAAGGGCGGCGCCGAGGCCGTTCCAGTCCGAGCGCCAGTCCGCGACCACGACGTGTCCGGCGGGAGCCTGCGCGCCGGCGAACAGGTCCCAGGCCGTGAGCACCACCGGGTCGTCAGCGGTCTCGAGCTCGGGGACGCGCGGCAGGGCCCCGGTCGCGACGACGACGGCGTCGGGGTCGAGCTCGTCGACCAGCTGCTGGTCGGCCTCCGTGCCCAGCAGGATCTTCACCCCGGCGCGCTCGGCCTCGCCGGCGAGGTTGGTGATCGCGCCGCCGAACTCCGCGCGGCCCGGCACCTCCTGCGCGAGCAGCACCTGGCCGCCCAGGCGCTTCGCGCGCTCGACCAGCACGACGCGGTGGCCGCGCTCGGCGGCGACCGCCGCGGCCTTGAGACCTCCGGGGCCGCCCCCGATCACCAGCACATCGCGCGGCTGGCCCGCGCGGGTGCGTACGCCGTAGGTGAGCTCGCGGCCGGTCTCGGGGTGCTGGATGCACGAGATGGGGTAGCCGGCATGGAAGTGGCCGATGCACGCCTGGTTGCAGCCGATGCAGGCGCGGATCTCGTCGAGCCGGCCGGCCTCGGCCTTGCCCGGCATCTCGGGGTCGCAGATGAGGGCGCGCGTCATCACCGTGGCGTCGGCGTCGCCGCGCTCGAGGATCAGCTCGGCGTCCTGCGGCTGGTTGATGCGGCCCGCCACCACGACGGGGCAGTCGACCACCGCCTTCGCGGCCCGGGCTGCCGCGGCGGTGTAGCCGGGCGCGAACGTCATCGGCGGCACGATGTGGTCCGAGCCCGCGAGCGTGGCCGACGTCCCCTGCACGACGGAGACGTAGTCGAGCGACGGGCCCACGAGGCGCAGGGCCTCGAGCGAGTCGTCGCGGGTGAGCCCGTCGGGCGACTCCTCGCCCACCGAGATACGCACGCCTACCGCGAGATCCGGCCCTGCTGCCTCGCGCACGGCGGCGATCACCTCGCGCAGGAACCGCGAACGGCCGTCGAGGCCGCCGCCGTACTCGTCGGTGCGCAGGTTGGTGCGCGGGCTGAGGAACTGCGCCGGCAGGTAGCCGTGCGACGCGACCACCTCGACGCCGTCGAAGCCCGCCTCGCGCATCCGACGGGCGGCGTCGCCGTAGCAGCGGACCATCTCCTGGATCTCGCCGACCGACATCGCGCGCGGCATGACGTGGAACCGCTCGTTGGGCACCGCCGACGGCGCCAGGGCGACGGGCAGAGTGCCGTCCTCGGACTCCATGAGCTCGCGGCCGTCGTGGAAGAGCTGCTGCACGATGCGCGTGCCGTGCCGGTGCACCGCCTCGGCGAGGCGCGCGTAGTGCGGGACGCACGCGTCGTCGTCGGCCATGAGGACGTGGGTCGTGTACTTCGCCGACGGGTGGACGCCGGCCACCTGCACCACGATCAGCCCGGTGCCGCCGGCCGCGCGGGCCTCGTGGTAGGCGATCAGGCGGTCGCCCGGCAGGCCGTCCTCGGCCATCACCGTGTCGTGCCCCGACGACACGATGCGGTTGGCGATCCGCACCGGTCCAATGTCGAGCGGCGAGAAGAGCCTGGGCAGCTGCATCGCGGTCCGTTCCGGGTGGGCCCGCGCCGTTGCGGGCACCCCGAGCATGCCGGTTCGGCGACGTCCGCGGTACCCGGCCGCGCCGATCGGCGGCTCGCTACGACAGGACGTCCTTGCGCAGGAACTTGCGCCAGGCCAGCGCCAGCAGCACGGCGGCGTAGGCGGTCGACAGGATCGCGCCGCGCGCCATGTCGGACCACACGACGGGGTCGTTGAACGCGTCGACCCAGGCGCCGATGTAGTGCGTGGGCAGGATCTGCCGGACCGGGCCGAGGTCCTCCACCTGGTCGAGGATCGTGGAGACGATCACCAGCATCACCGCGCCGCCGACGGCGCCGAGCGGCGCATCGGTGTGGACGCCGAGGAAGAACGCCAGCGCCGCGACGAAGAGCATCGAGATCGCGAGGTAGGCGATCACGATGCCGAGCCGGAACAGCGCCTCGCCCGTCGGGATCACGCTGCCCAGAGGCGTGCGCGCCGGCCCGAACCCGAAGAACAGCCCGCCTGCGAGGAGCGCGGACGCCGGCAGGATCACCAGGCCCGACAGCGCCAGCCCGAACGACACCACGAGCTTCTGCCGCAGCAGCCTCGATCTGCCGACCGGCGAGGCCAGCAGGTACTTCAACGACGACCACTGCGCCTCGCTGGCCACGGTGTCGCCGCAGAACAGCGCCACCACCACCACGATGAGCAGCGTCGACGACGCGAACACCACGAACAGCGCGAAGTTCACCGCCCCGCCCGTGGCAAGGTCGACGAACCGGGTGCCGCCGGTCGCGGCGTCGCGGTTGCGCGCGAACAGCGCCGCGAGCACCAGCGGGAAGAGCGCGAGGCCGGCGAGCACGAGCTGGGTGCGGCGCCGCTTCCACTGCCGCACGAGCTCGACGCGCAGCGGCAGGGTGCGCGACGCCGACCACCCCGCCGCCGAGCCGTCGGCCGCCGCGGACGGCGGCGGGGGCGCGGCGCGCAGGAGGTCGTGGACGCCGCGCGACGTCGACGTGCTGCTCATGACGACGCTCCGATCAGCCCGAGGAAGACGGTCTCGAGGTCGGCGGGCGCCGCGTCCTCGGCGTCGGCGGCGACCACCTGGTCGAGCGGGCCCGCCGCGACGAGCTCGCCGCGGTGCATGACGACGACGTGCGTGCAGGTGCGCTCGACCTCGGCCAGCAGGTGGCTCGACACGACGACGGTGCGGCCGGTGTCGGCGTAGGTGCGCAGCACCTCGCGCACCTCGCGGATCTGGGGCGGGTCGAGCCCGTTGGTCGGCTCGTCGAGCACGAGCAGCTCGGGCAGGCCGAGCATCGCCTGGGCGATGGCGATACGCGCCCGCATGCCCTGGCTGTAGGTGCGCACCTTGCGCTCGACGTCGGCGCCGAGGCCCGCGACCTCGAGCACGGTCTCGAGGTAGGCCTCCTCCATCGGGCGGCCGGTCGCGCGCCAGAACAGCTCGAGGTTCGCGCGGCCCGACAGGTGCGGCAGGAGGCCGGGGCCCTCGACGAACGCGCCGAGCCGCGAGAGCACGGGGGCACCCGGCGTCACGCGGTGGCCGAACACGAGCAGCTCGCCCTCGCTGGGACGGATCAGCCCGAGCAGCATGCGCAGCACCGTCGTCTTGCCGGCGCCGTTGGGGCCGAGCAGGCCGAGCACCTGGCCCTTGTCGACGCGGAAGCTCACGTCCGACACGGCCCGGAAGCCGCCGGCGTACTCCTTGCCGAGGCTGCGCACGACGAGCGGGACGTCGACCAGCTCGGGGTCGACGTCCTCGGCGACGTGGCGGCTGCGGCGGCGGACGACGACGGCCACGACGGCGATCCCGGCCAGCAGCAGCGCGACGATCACCGACCCGGCGATCAGCCCGGCGTTGTCGGACGGCAGCGGCGTCATCGCGACCACCGGCAGCGAGAGCGACGACGAGCCGGCGAGCGAGACGTCGTACGTGCGCGGGGACGCCGGCATCGCGTAGGCCTGGTCGGTGGTGGTGACGACGAGCCTCAGCGCGTGCCCGGGCTGGATCTCCCGGACGATCGCGGGCAGCACGACACGCACCGTCTGGTCGCCGCCCTCGGCGAGCCGCACGGTGGTGACGAGCCGGTTGGGCAGCACGGCCTCCGCATCGCCGGGGCCGACGTCGAGCAGCCGCGCGAAGAGCGTGACATCGGGGGCGTCGGTGCTGATGCGGACGTCGGCGGTGGCCGAGCCGACGAGCGTGAAGGTCTGCTCGAACGGCGCGGTCTCGAACGTGGCCGACTGCCCGGGGATGTCGGGCAGCGCGCGCTGCGACCCGCGCAGCAGGGTCGACACCACCGCCCCGAGCCCGGGCAGGCTCGAGACCTGGGCCGGGTTGCCGCCGGCCGGCGCGACGACCGTCTGCGGCCCGCCCGACAGGGCGACGTCGACGCGCTGCGGCTGCGGGGCGCCCGCGATGCCGGGCGCCTGGTCGGCCGCGAGCACCTGGGGATCGGCACCGGTGCGGGCGCCGAACAGCGACGCCGCCTGGCCGGTGGCCTCGAAGCGGGTGTCCTCGGGCGTGCCGTCGTCGCGCAGGTAGCGGTCGAACCAGGCGAGCGTCAGGGCGTCGAGGCGCTCGTCCTCCTGATCGCCGCCGTCGTGGCCGCCGGCGAACCAGACGAGCTTGACCGGCGTGCCACCGGCCGCGATCCCGCGCGCGTTGGCGTCGCCCTCCGACAGCGGGAACAGCGAGTCGGCCTGGCCCTGCAGGAGCAGCGTCGGCGCCTCGATGCGGTCGAGCACGGATGCGGGGCTCGACGCTTCGAGCAGACGCAGGATCTCCGGCGTCGGCACGCCGGTCGCTGCGCTCGCGCTGTAGGCCGCGCACACGTCGTCGGCGAACCGCCCGCACACCGTGGGATCGGTCGAGGAGGCGGAGCCGCTGCCGAAGAACACGCCGGCCCACAGCTTCTTGAAGACGCCGGGCTCGCCGACCGGCTGGAACTCCGCGGCCGTCTGCGGCTCGCCGTCAGCGGCGAACTGCGGGAACAGCGACTGCGCGAGGTCGTTCCAGGTGATGCGCGGCGCGATCGCATCGATGCGGCCGTCGTAGCCGGCGGCGAGCAGCGCGATGGCCCCGCCGTACGAGCCGCCCGCGATGCCGACCCGGGGATCGCCCGCGGCGTCGAGCCGCACGTCGTCGCGCTCGGCGAGCAGGTCGACGAGCTGCTCGGCGTCGGCCACCTCGTAGCCGGGCGCGTTGAGGTGGATGCGGCCGCCGGACTGGCCGAAGCCGCGGGCCGTCCAGGTCAGGACCACGTAGCCCTCCTGCGCGAGGCGCCGCGCCTGCTCGACGAGGTCCTGCCGCTGGCCGCCGAAGCCATGGGCCAGCATCACGGCCGGCTTCTGGGCGGCACCGCCCTCGGCGGTGTAGACGGCGACGTCGAGCTCGACAGGGATGCCGTCGGGCTCGGGGCCGACCGGCACGCGGAGCACCTGCTCGGCGACGGCCGGGCCGGAGCCGCGGCCCGCCAGCAGCCAGACGCCGCCGACCACGAGGGCGACGGCGACGAGCGCGGACACGACGGCCCGGGTCCGGGACGCGCGGAGCCAGGCGATCACAGAGAGCCTGACGGGCGGGCGGGCATGCGGAGTTCCGTCCTGGACGCGGGAGTTCGATCTCCCCATCCTGCGCCACGCCGCCGGACCCCGCAGGTCCGCGTGCCTCAGCCGGCGGGCGCCAGGCGCTGCTCGGCGGCGGCGTCGTCGGCGTCGGTGCGCTCGGATCGCGGGCGCAGCTGCACGATCACCGCGGCGCCCAGCACGAGCACCGCGCCCATGATCTGCACCGGTGAGAGCATCTCGCCGAGGACCGCCGCGGCGAGCGCCGCGCTCACGACCGGCTCGAACGTCGACAGGATCGACGTCGTCGAGGCGCCCGTGCGCTTGAGGCCGGCGAAGAACGCCAGCACCGCTGTCACGGTCGACACCAGGACGATGCAGCCGATCCAGAACCACCCGGCGGCGTCGAAGGAGACGACGACGCCGCCGGTGACCAGGCTCCTGAGGCCGAGAGCCGCTGCCGCACCTGTCATCACCAGCGTCGTGAGGACGACGGGCGGCAGGCGGTGCAGGACGGTGTCGGCGACCAGGATGTAGACGGTGTAGGTGACGGCGGCGCCGAAGGCGAGCACGACGCCGACGGTGTCGAAGCCGAGGCCGCCGGCGCCGGCGAGCACCAGCGTCGTGCCGAGGCTGGCGGTCACCAGCGCGACGACGCGGGCGGTCGTCAGGCGCTCGCGGCCGAGGAGCACCGCGCCGACCGTCACCATCACCGGGAACGTGTAGAGGACGAGCGCGACGAGCGGGGCGTCGAGGCGCTCGAGGGCCATGAAGTAGAGGCTGGCCTGGACGGCGTAGCCGAACGCGCCGAGGCCCAGCGCGATGAGCACGGCCGGCCACACGGGCCGGGTGTCGCGCGCGCCCTCCTGACGGCGAAGCGCGGGGCGCAGGAGGAGGAGCGCCCCGAGCAGCAGCGCCGCCGCCGCGAACCTGATGAGCACCAGCGCATCGGTGGGCACGCCGGCGGCGAAGGCGAGCTTGCCGAAGACGGCCATCGCGCCGAAGCACGCGGCCGACAGCAGCACGAGAGCGGGACCCACGGGCACCACCGTGGCGCACCTGATCCATCAGGTCCAGCGATGATTCATGGACCTGAACCATTAGCATCGCTACATGGCTGCGTGGGACCTCCGACGGCTCGGCCTGCTGCGCGAGCTGCAGGAGCGCGGCACCCTCGCCGCCGTCGCCGAGGCCCTCGGCTACACGCCCTCGGCGGTGTCGCAGCAGCTCGCCGTCCTCGAGCGCGAGGCCGGCACGCCGCTGCTGGCGAAGGCCGGCCGCGGCGTCCGGCTCACCGACGCCGGCCGGCTGCTCGCCGACCACGCCGGCGTCCTCATCGCTGCTGCCGATGCGGCCCGCGCGGATCTCGACGCGCTGCACGACGACGTGCGCGGCGTCGTGCGCGCCGGCGGCCTGCAGTCGGCGACCCGCTGGCTGCTCATCCCAGCGCTGGCCGCGGCCGGGGCCGAGCACCCCGAGCTGCGCGTGGAGATCACCGAGATCGAGCTCGAGCAGGCGCTGCCCGAGCTGCGGGTCGGCGGCCTCGACGTCGCCGTGAGCGACGAGTACGACGGCCATCCGCGGCCGCGTCCCCGCGGCCTCGTCGTCGAGACCGTGCACGAGGAGCCGCTGCGGCTGGTGCTGCCGGCGTCGCACCCGCAGGCCCGCCGCCGCCGGCCCGTGCCGCTGTCGGCGCTCCGCGACGATGTCTGGGTCGCGTCGGCCGCGGGCACCGGCCACCACGCGCTGGTGCTGAGCACGTGCCGCTCGCTCGGAGGCTACGAGCCCGATCTGCGCCACCGCTCCAACGACGCCGACGTGCAGCTCGAGCTGGTGCGCACCACCGGCGCCGTCGCGCTGCTGCCCCCGCTCACGCTGCCCGCCGACGATCCGTCGCTCGCCATCCGCGGCATCGCCGACGGCGAGGTGTCGCGCCGCCTGTCGCTCATCACGCGCGAGGGCCCGCAGCCCCCGGCGCTCCGCGCCTACCTCGACGCCATCCGCGCAGCGGCCCGCCACCTCCCCCGCCGGCACTGACACCGGCGGCAGTACGTTGAGCGCCCCGACGTCCCAGGGAGCGCACCGATGCCGCGGATCCTCGACTACACCGGCCGCGAGGCCGACCGCACCGTCACCGTCGCCGACATCGTTGGCCTGCGTGCGAGCGGACGGCAGCTGGCGCAGGTGACGGCGTCGACGCCGGCCGAGGCGGCTGCCGCGGAGGCCGCGGGCGTCGAGATGGTCGTGTGCATGTCGGACTTCGTGCCGGCCGTGCGCGAGGGGTCGAAGCGCGTCTTCGTCACCGCCGCCGTCGACTTCTCCGGCGCCGTCACCGAGGACGACCTGCTCCGCGACTCCCTCGCCGCGCTGCGGGCCGGGGCCGACGCCGTCATCACGGCGCGCGGCATGGCGAGCGTGCGGCGGCTGGCCCACGAGGACATCCCGGTGATGGGCCACCTCGGGTTCGTGCCCAAGAAGTCGACGCTCTACGGCGGGGTGCGCGCGGTGGGCCGCACGGCGCCCGAGGCGCTGCAGCTGTGGCGCCGCTTCCAGGAGCTCGAGGACGCCGGCGCCTTCGCGGTCGAATGCGAGCTGATCCCGGCCGAGGTGATGCGCGAGATCCACGCGCGCACGGGCATGGCGACGATCTCGCTGGGCTCGGGCCCGCACGCCGACGTGCTGTTCCTGTTCACCAGCGACATCTGCGGCGAGAGCGAGCGCATCCCGCGGCACGCGCGCGCCTACGCCGACCTCGCCTCGCTGCACCGGCAGATCGACGCCGAGCGGGTGCGCGCGCTCACCGCGTTCCGCGCCGACGTCGCCGCCGGGGCGTTCCCCGACGCCGCCGAGGTCACGAAGGTCGACCCGGCGGAGCTCGCCGCCTTCATCGGCTCCCTGGGCGAGGAAGCCCCGGAGGCTTAGCGCCGCAAGGGATCAGGCGCGGGCGCGCCGCTTCGAAGTCGCAGCGACCGGCTCGGCGGCAGGCGCCCGGAGACCGCCCACGATCCACGCGACGAGCATCGAAACGGCCTGCTCCGGGGGCGGCCCGCCCATCGACGGCAGGTCGCCGGTCGCGAGCCCCGCGACCGAGGCGAGCACCGCGTTGTGGCGGAGCATGAGCTCCTCCCTCGACAGGTGCGGCACGGCAGCCGCGAGCCGGTCGATGAGGTGCGTGTCGACGAGGTGCCGGATGGCATCGACGTTCTCGAGCAGCCCGGGCGCGCGCTCGGACATGCCGCGCTGGATGAGTGCCCAGAGCCGGGCCTCGCGGGCATCGGTGGCCCTGGGGCCCAGCGCCGGCGCCAGCCACACGCGGACGAGGTCCTCGAGCGGGGCATCGGCCGGCAGCTCCTCGAGGCGCACCCGCTGCACCTCCGACACCTCACGGAGCGCGTCGCCGTACACCTGCGCGATGAGCGCGTCCTTGCTGCCGAAGTGGTAGCTCACCGCCGCGACGTTGGCGTCGGCGCGATCGGTGATGTCGCGCAACGACGTCGCCGCCTGCCCCTTCTCGAGCAGGAGGTCCTCTGCCGCCTCGCGGAGGCGGTCGGCGGTGGGCGAGCTCATGGCCCGATCATGCCAGGCCTTGCGCGATATTCAAGCACTCGCTTTAATCACTTGCTTGAAAGGACCCGACGAGCGAGGAGCGGCCATGTCAGCACTGCTGGAGCGAGTAGGACGAGGGGCGGCGAGCCGTCCCTGGCGGGTGCTGGCGGGGTTCGTGATCTCGCTGTTCCTGCTCGGCGGGATCGCCGGCGGCGTCGGCGCCGGCTACACAGACGAGGTGCGCCTCGGCGACACCGGCTCGCAGCAGGCGTCCGACCTGCTGACCGAGCGGTTCCCCGCCGCCGCGGGAGACACCGCGACCCTCGTCTTCCACTCCGACGACGGCCTCGACGGCGCAGCGAAGGCGGCCGTCGACGAGGCCACGACGACGGTCGCCGGCCAGCCGGACGTCGAGTCGGTGACGCCGCTGCAGGTGTCGGCCGACGGCACCACCGGCTACGTCACGGTGCTCTACGGCAAGAAGGCCGCCGATCTCACCGCCGACCACCTCCAGCGCCTCGAGGACGCCGTCGCGCCGCTCGAGGCCGCGGGGGTCGAGGCGAGCATGCGCGGCCCGGTCGTCGACCGGTGGCGCGAGCGGCCCGTCCCCCTCGGCGAGGTGATCGGCCTCATCGCCGCGATCGTCCTGGTGACCCTGCTCTTCCGCTCGTTCGTCGCGACCGTCGTCACCGTCGGCTCGGCGCTCATCGGCCTCGCGCTCGGCAACACCGTGCTCGCCGTCGTCTCGGGCTTCATCGACATCCCGACCGTCGCCCCGACCATCGCGATCATGCTCGGCCTCGGCGCGGGCGTGGACTACGCGCTGTTCCTGGTGGCGCGCTTCCGGGCGAGGCTGCGGGCCGGCGACGACGTCGTCACCGCGGCCGCCAAGGCCAACAGCACCACGGGCACCGCCATCATCACCGCCGGCGCGATCGTGGTGGTGTCGATCTGCGGCCTCTACGTCACCGGCATCACGATCATCGGCCGGATGGGCCTGGCCGCCGCGATCGTCGTCGCGGTCGCCGCGATCACGACCGTCGTCCTCGTCCCGGCCGCGCTGCGGCTGGCCGGCCGGCGCGTGCTGCCCAAGGGGGAGCGCTCGCTCCCGGAGGGCACCGTCGTCCCGGCGTCCGAGGAGAAGGAGGGCCGTCGCGCCCGCAGCCTCGCGCGCTGGGTGGCCGGCCGCCCCGTCATCACCGCCGTCGTCTCGACCGTCGTGCTGCTCGGCCTCGCGGCCCCGGCGCTCAACCTGCAGCTCGGCCAGCCCGACGACAGCAACCGGCCGGCGGGCGACACCATGCGCATCGCCTACGACCGGCTCGCCGACGGCTTCGGCGCCGGGTTCAACGGCCCGCTGCTCGTCGCGGTGGACCTGCAGGGCGTGAGCGACCCCGCCGCCACCGCCCAGGGCGTGGCTGACGACCTCGCGTCCACGCAGGGAGTCGCAGCAGTGGCGCCCCCGCAGCTCAACCCGGCGGGCGACACCGCCGTCATCACCGTCATCCCGACGACGGCGCCGCAGGACCAGGCGACCAGCGACCTCGTGAGGACGCTGCGCGAGGACGTGCTGCCGGCCTCGCTCGACGGCACTGGCGGGACGGCGTACGTCGGCGGGCAGACCGCCACCTACGACGACCTCGCGACCAAGGTCTCCGGGAGCCTGGTGCTGCTCATCGTGGTGGTGGTCGGGCTGTCGCTCGTGCTGCTGACCTTCGCCTTCCGCTCGCTCGTGTTGCCGGTGGTGAGCGCGGTGCTCAACCTCCTCTCCATCGGTGCGGCGTACGGCGTCGTCACGCTCGCGTTCCAGACCGAGCTCGGCACCAGCCTGCTCGGCGTGAACGAGCAGCCGGTCGTGTCGTTCGTGCCGATGCTGATGTTCGCGATCCTGTTCGGCCTGAGCATGGACTACAACGTCTTCCTGCTCTCGGCCGTGCGTGAGGAGCGGCTGGGCGGCAGCAGCGCGCGCGAGGCGGTGCCGCTCGGAGTGGGGCGCACCGCCAGCCTCATCACCACGGCCGGCGCGATCATGACGCTGGTGTTCCTCGGCTTCACCTTCACCAGCGAGACCGAGGTCAAGATGATCGGCCTCGGCCTCGCGACCGCGGTGCTCATCGACGTCACCATCGTCCGGCTGTTCCTCGCGCCGGCCGTGCTGGAGATGCTCGGCGAGAAGGCCTGGTGGCTCCCCCGCTGGCTCGACCGCCGGCTCGGCCGCCGCGAGCTCGTGATGAGCCACTGATGGAGCCCGTCGCAGCGACCGGGGGCGCCGGCATCCGTCGGCGCCTCCGGCGCTCCACCGCCGACATCGAGGAGCGCCACGGCGACCGGCTCGCGCAGGTGCGTGCCCTCCCCGGGTCGGCCGGCACCCGCACGGTCCGCGAGAACCTCGTCGCCGCGCTGGCCGAGCTCTCGGTCATGCGCGACGTCGTGCCCGCGCAGATGCAGCTGCGCGACGAGCTCGTCGCGCTGCAGGAGCACGAGATCGCCGCGCTCGCCGACGAGGTGCGCCCGGCCGAAGGCCCGGCGCACTGGATCGCGGACTACCTGCGGGCCGAGCAGCGCTGCGGGCGCGTGCGGCCCGACCTCAACTGCGAGATGACGGCGCTGTGCCTGCTGGCGACGCTGCTCGGCCTCGTCCTCACACCCGGTCCTCCGGCGCCCAACGACCTGCTCGCCGCCGTCGTCGAGGAGCACGTCCGCACCCTCGTCGACGGCGTCGGCGTCCGGTGATGCGACTGCCCGTCAAGCGGACTCGCTGATCTCGACGCCGACTATCACGGACCGTCCTGCACCGCTGCTTCGTGAGCCGGTGCGGCGTCGAGCTCTAGCGCTGTACGGAGAATGACGATCCCCGCCGCCGCGCCGCCGGTGAGCAGGGCCATGATCCCGTTGAGGACGAGGCGCTGAGCCATTGCCGCCCCGCCCCCCACGGCTGAGATCGCCTGTCCGATCAGGAGGACGACGGCAAGGGCGATCGCGAATCCCGCCCCGAGGCGTAGTGCCGGGCGCTTCGCGGCGGCGGGGGCGTCTCGTCCGCCCTGTCGCGCTGCGCGACGCATCGACCGCGTGGCCGGGATCGCGAGAAGAGGGAAGACCGACAGCAGCAGGAGGGACGTCAGAGCCAGCCAGACCCGTGCCTGGCTCGTCGAGACATCGCCCCAGAGGAACAGCAAGCCCGAGAGGAACACGGCACCCAGCAGGAGGAGCATCCACCATGCCATCTGAAGCGCGCGCTCGCGGTCGGGCTGCCCTGCAGCCACAGTCTCACCTCCCCCGTTCCGGGGAACAACGTACTGGCTCGTCGTCGCGGAGGACGACAGTCGGATGCGGTCGTCCGCGTCGCTGCTACTGGTCAGACGGCACCGCGGACGGGCGTGTGGCGCGTGAGGCTGTGAAGCTGAGAGCCGCAAAGAGGACCTCCGAGGCCAGCAACGCCCACATGACACCGTTCGGTGAACCATCGACGAGCATGCCGACCAGACGGCCGCCGGCCACGCACGTCAGGGTGAGGCCAGCCGACAGCAGGGCGAGCCCCGTCTGGTGCGCCCGGTCGAGCAGCAGCCACGTCACTGCCAGGCCCAGCGCAAGCCCCCCGTAGGTCGCGCGGGGTCGATCGCCCCGGACGGCGTCGAAGGATGACGGCCGGTGAGAAGGTCCGCGAGGGGCCCGGGGACCAGGAGGAATCCCAGACCGAACGCGATGAACAGGGCGGCCTCCACTCGGAGCAGTAGTCGACCGCTTCGAGTTGCGCGCACGAGCGATCCTCGTCTCTTCCGGGTTTGGCTGGACGATCACCGGTCTCCCGACCCGGTCCAGGGGGTGTGGCTCTCTCTGTCGAGGAACCTGCCGGAGCGGCGCAGGTAGAGGCTGTCCGGGTACCAGAGCCCGCCGACGTCGTTGTGCCGCTCGAACACGTGAAAGGGGACGCTGTGGCGGAGCATCGCCCGGGCCATGGCCATCCCCGCGGGGCCGCCGCCGACGATGCAGACTCGATCAAGGCTCATGCTCGTTGCTCCGTTGGTTGATGGGCCGTTCGGCTGGGTCGTGCGCGAGCCGGGGGCGCGGCTGGACACGGTCGGACCGCTAGCCCGATGGCTTCACGAGCTGCTGGCTTGCTCGGCCTCGGGCGAGCGGGATGGCGCCAATCAGCGCCGCTGCGGTCAGCGGGATGGATCGGGTGACGCCGGCAGTGGACGCCACTGCGCTGACCAGCGGTGTCCCCACGAGGTAGCCGACGTAGTTGCATGCGTTGAGGCGTGCGATGTCGCGCGGGACGCTGCGCGGGTCGCGGCCGACCGCGACGAACGCGCTCGGCACGATGGGTCCGACACCGAGTCCCAGCAGGCCCAGTGCGAGGAGCGCCGGGATCAGGCCGTCGCTGAGTGCCAGGGCCAGGGCTCCGGCTCCTCCGAGGGCTGCGGCGGCGAGGACCACCCGTTGATGGGACCGGCGGACGAGGAGCCGGTCCGTGACCAGACGGGCACCCGTCGAGGCGAACGCGTACGCGCCGTATCCGAGCGCGGCGCCGGCCTCGTCGATGCCGAGGCCGACGTGGAGGAACAGCGCGGCCCAGGTGCTGACGGCGGCGTCGACGATCTGGGCGGAGACGACGGCGAGTGCGGGCGCCGCCAGTCTGCGTGCCGGCCGTGCTGCGTCAGCGGCGTCCACGGGATCTTCCTCGACGTACCGCTCGTGCGGGAGGAAGAAGCCCGCGGTGACGGACACCGGGACTCCGAGAGCCGCGACGAGGAGGGCCGTCTGCGCGGGTGTCCATCCGGCGGCCGTCGTCGCTGATGCGATGAGGGATGCTGCGATGCCGCCGATGGCGAAGAACGCGTAGCCGCGCCCGATGACGGGCCGGTTGGTGCTCCGCTGCACCACGAGGGCCTGGATGGCCATTGCGGCGTCGGCTGCGCCGAGCACCAGCCCGACGCCGGCGAGCGACACGAGCAGGGCGGGCATGCTGGTGGAGCTGGAGGCGACGAGCACCGCGACCGGGACCAGCGGCGCCGTCACCCGGAGGACGAGCCGGGAGCCGCGGTGGTGCACGACCAGACCGCCTGCGAGCGAGCCGATCCCGGCGATGACGGGCACCAGCGCCAGGCCCAGGGCGAGGGTCTCGGTCGTGACGCCGACCTGGTCCTGCAGCGCGGGGACCCGGACCACGAGGGCACCGAACGCGAGCCCCTGGACGGCGTAGACCGCGAGGATCGCGGCCGTGCGCGCGCGGGCGGCGCGGGAAGGGGTGTTCTCCCCGCCCGCGCCGCCCGGCCCCCCGCTCAGACGGACTCCAGGAACGCGCGCGGGTCGCCGTTCTCGTAGAGGCCGACGAACCCGCCGCCCCGTGTGGTGGCGTCGTGCGACGCGTAGCCGAGGAGCTTCTGCAGCTCGGGCTCCTGGCGCGCGACGGTGGCGGGGGCGACGTTGAGGTAGTGGTTCTCCACCGGTCGCAGCCAGCCGACGACGTAGCTGAGCGAGATGGCGCGGCGGGACTCGTCCGTGGTGGTGTTCGCGCCGCCGCCGTGGACGGCGTCGCCGCGGAAGAGCAGGACGTCGCCGGCCTGCATCTCGGCGTAGGAGATCTCGTCCGGCCTCGCCCGCCGGGACGGCTCCCACAGCACCGAGTCGAGGGCGACGTTGGTGGCGCCGTTGGCGCGGGTGAAGTCGGTGAGCGCCACGATCGCGTTGACGACGACGGGGCTCTCGGTCACGGGCAGGTGCGGCCAGGAGTCGCTGTCGCGGTGCTGGAACTGGGCCGGCTCGCCGGGGCCGATCTCGATGAGCTCGCCGGCGTTGAGCTGGATGCTCGAGCCTCGGGGGGCGAGCATGCGCTGCGCCCAGGCGGTGATCTCCGGGTGGCCGACGAGGTCGGGGCCGGCGGTGGGCAGCTTCTCGACGAGGCCGTGCAGGCGCAGGGTGCGGTGGCCCAGGAAGGCGTCGTAGAGGACGGACCCGGAGTGCGGGAGGGCCTCGCCGTGGTGGTCGCGCAGGAAGGCGTCGATCTCCTGGTTGGTCCGCGCCTCGAGGTCCTCGGACAGCAGCCCCTCGACGATGGCGCCGCCCCGCGTGCGCACGGCGGCGTCGATGGCGTCCCAGTCGTACGGGTAGGTGAAGTGCGGGATGCCCTCGCCCTGGATCGGGGCGGGCGCGGGCTTCTCGATCGTCTCGCCTGCCGCGGCGCTCGACGTCGCCATGATCGGTGCGCCCGCCTCGTCGAGGTGGTCGACGGGCAGCGGGTCGGTGTAGGAGAGGACCCACCAGGCACCGCCCTCGGGGCCAGTCGTCTCCGGGCCGTAGGCGTGGCCGCCCGGGACCCAGCGGACGTCGCCGGCGCGGTAGGTTCCCTCGCCCTCGATGTGGTGCTCGCCCTTGATGTACAGGTAGAGGATGTCGCCGTGGTGGCGGTGCATCGGCCGTGTCTTGTTCGGCGGGTCCTCCACCAGCAGGACGAACGGTCCGCCGTCCTGTCCGAGGCCGTCCTCCCAGATCCGGACGTCGCCGGAGCCGGTCGTGGGGTCGGTGAACGCGACGACGTCGTCGGGGCGGAAGCGGCGGGGCTTGGGCACTGGACCTCCTAGGACCGGGGCTGGGTGAGAGCGACGACCCTCGGGCGAGGGGCGTCGAGGACCTGCGGGTGCCGCGCGAGGTGCACCAGCAGAGGAATCGGGAAGAGCAGCAGGTAGGCGTTGGGCAGCCACCACGACAGCTCGAAGTCGCCAGTGATCGCCCAGAAGGCCAGGGCCATCCCGCCGGCGACCGACGTGAGCGTCAGCGACACCGGCAGCAGGACACGTGCCGCGGGTCGCCCGAGGTGCAGCGCGCGCAGCGCGACGAAGCCCGTGATCGAGGCAAGCACGTCGAGCGGGAGGAACGACCAGTTCCACGCCGCGACCGACGGGACCTCGTAGTCGTCGAACATCCGGTCCGGCGGCAGCGCCTTGGTGGCGATGAGGGTCCAGTAGACGAGGAACCCCACGTCGGTCAGCAGCATCAGCCATGCGGTGCGACGCAGCAGGGCGTCGTCGGTGCGGACCAGGGCCATCAGTGCGCCGCCTCGCCGAGGGTGATCATCACGACGCCGGCCACCACCACGCCGATACCCGCGACCACCAGGACCGGCAGCTTCTCGCCGAACAGCAGCAGCCCGCCAACCGCGGCGCCCACCGTGCCCAGCCCGGACCAGATGGCGTACGAGACGCCGACCTGCAGCGACCGCAGCGCCAGCCCCAGCAGGGCGAACGCGGTCGCGTACCCGGCCACGACGAGCACCGACGGCCACAGCTTGGAGAAGCCGTCGCTCGCCTTGAGCGACAGCGTGCCGACCACCTCGGCCACGATCGCCAGCCCCAGCAGGAGCCACGCCATAGCGTCACCTCACTAAACCGTCTGGACGGTACAGTCCGTCCGGCCGGTACAGTATGTGGGCATGAGCGCTGTGTCAACGTCGAAGAGCCAGGCCACCCGCGACCGGCTGCTGGACGCGGCGGAGGCCGTGGTCGTCGAGCACGGCGCCTTCGCCCTGACCCTCGAGGCAGTCGCAGCCGAGGCCGGGGTGAGCAAGGGCGGGCTGCTCTACCACTTCCCCAGCAAGGACCAGCTCGCCTCGGCACTCGTCCAGCGCGCGGTCGAGCGGGTCGACGCCGCACTCGACGCCGCAGCCTCTGACGCCGCGCCCGGCTCGTTCACCCGCGCCTACATCCGCGTCACCATGGGCGACGGCGGCCGTCAGACCGGCGCCGATCCCCTCAGCACCGCCCTGCTGGGCGCGCTGGCGCTCGACCCTGCGCTGCTGGACCCCCTGCGCGAGGCGTACGGACGATGGCAGGCACGCCTGGAGACCGACGGCCTCCACCCTGCCGACGCCACCCTCGTCCGGCTGGCCGTCGACGGCTGGTGGACCGCCCTGGTCCTGGGCCTCCCGCCACTGTCGCGCGCCGTGGCCAACCAGGTGCGCAAACGCCTCGACGAACTCGCGTCGTGAGGAGCCCGCGCCCGCGCATGGGTTGATGGCTGAGCCCTCAAGGACGAAGGCCCAGGAATGAACGAAGGCCCTGACCTTGTCGGTCAGGGCCTTCGATCCTGCGGAGTAGCGGGGGCAGGAGCCGTCGTAGTGGGGCAGCCGCTCCGGTCGGCGGCGCTGCGCGCCGGAAGGCGGAACGGCTGCGGGCGCTCCTCCCAAGTCCTGCCCCGCGGGGGCGCAGGATCGAAGGCCCCAACAATGTCGAAGGCCCTGACCTTGTCGGTCAGGGCCTTCGATCCTGCGGAGTAGCGGGGGCAGGAGCCGTCGTAGTGGGGCGCGATCCGCGGACGCGGCCGCTGCGCGGCGGAACGCGAACCGCGCGGGCGCTCCTCCCAAATCCTGCCCCCACTGAGGGACAGAACGAGGGCCCGAACGATGAACGAGGGCCCGGACGGATCGTCCGGGCCCTCGTTCTGAGTGGTAGCGGGGGCAGGATTTGAACCTGCGACCTCTGGGTTATGAGCCCAGCGAGCTACCGAGCTGCTCCACCCCGCGTCGGCCGGGTCTCCCCGGCGATGCCCGCCAACCTTACGACGCCACCCGCGCTGCGACCAAATCGGATCGGACGCCGAGCACCGAGCGCACCCGCGCCCCGACCACATCGGATCGGACGCCGAGCACCGAGCGCACCCGCGCCCCGACCACATCGGACCGGACG
>Ga0233425_10001254_pt1 | contig 58543 bp, 54 predicted proteins | sample Watercolumn_Towu_2_FD_181712 | JGI IMG/M metagenome (GOLD analysis project Ga0233425, IMG submission 181712) | Freshwater microbial communities from Lake Towuti, South Sulawesi, Indonesia - Watercolumn_Towuti2014_140_MG | ecosystem: Environmental > Aquatic > Freshwater > Lake | place...
CTTTAGATCAATTTAAATACCGCCCCTATTTTCTCTCCAAGGGAGACCGTAGATTTTTTCCGATGATTTCCAGCCGGGGCTGTCCTATGGGGTGTTTTCATTATTGTCCTTATCCTTCGATTTACGGCCGTAAATGGCGCTCTCGCAGCCTTGAAAATGTGCTGGGTGAAATGGAGCATCTGGTCACCCGGTTTAAGGCCGGCCAGATCCTCTTCCGGGATCCCATATTTAGTCTTAACCGGGAGCGAACCGAGGCCTTGGCTCGGGCTTTAATTGAAAAGAAATGGAATCTGGAATATGTCTGTGAAACCCATCTCTCGACGCTGGACGAGGATTTACTAAAACTTCTTTATGCCTCTGGATTGAGGGCCATCAAGGTTGGGGTGGAATCGGCCTCTCCCGAGGTTTTACAAAAGAGCCACCGGACTTCTGACAGTTTCAGCCACCAGGAAAAAGTCTTGGCCTGGTGCGACCGCTTGGGGATCGCCGTAACGGCTTTCTATATCATGGGATTCCCAACCGACACGGCGGCCTCCATTAAAGCGACCGTGGCTTATGCCAAAAAACTTAATACCCTCGGGGCCCAGTTTACTATTTTTACTCCTTATCCGGGGACTCGGATCTTTGCGGAGATGGAGGGTTCGATCAATAAAGATTTTGAAAACTTTGATATCTACACTCCGGTGTTTAATCATCCTAATCTTACCGAAAAGGAAATGATTAAACTGAAAGGATGGGCCTATCAAAGTTATTATCTCCGGCCCCGTTGGCTTTGGAAATTTTTAAGGAGGCTCATCTGATCCTTGTCACTGGAGCCGGAGGCGGCCTCGGCAAGTATCTTCTGGACGAAATAGAAGCCCAAGGACGCCCAAGTACGGCCATCGTCCGATCGTCGGGTACTTTCTGGAGAAGTAAAGTTGCTTTTGTAACCGGTGATCTGAGAGATCGAGAATGGCTGGAAAACCTCTTTCGAGAAATTCCTTTTCAAAAGGTCATTCATTTAGCCTGGGAGAGGGAAAAGGGGCTGGTCAGAATCCGTAAAAGGGAAGGCGAAAACCTGCAACAAACGGGGAATCTCCTGGAAATGTGCCAACGATACCAAGTGCCCACCTTTTTATTTGCCAGTTCCCTGAATGCCGGACTTCCGAAGAAAAATCAGTATTCCCGGGAAAAGGAAGAGGCGGAAACAATGATTAGGGAGAGTGCCATCCCTACAGCCGTGATTTATCGTTTGTCAAGCCTTTTTGGGATCGGGATACAGGCCTATTGGAATGATCTGACACAGGCAGCCATGCAAAGGAAGCGGATTATCTTGTTAGGCGAGAAACCCCTTCGTTTCCAGCCTCTCTATGCCGGGGACGCCGCACGGATTATTTTGGAAGAACGCCGGGGCGGCACATACTATTTAGTAGGGCCGGAAATCTTGTCGGATGAAGACCTGATCCAAACCGTGGGAGAAATTCGAGGCCTTCCGCTTAAAGGCATCAGGGTTCCTTTAACCATACTATCTCAGCTCTTAACACCTTGGGCTAAATTCATTGGTCCCTTTAGAAGAATTCAGGAAGAAATAACGGCATTAAATCAAGATAAAATTTTTCTTGACAGGAAGGCCTTTACCGGAAGCTGCCGTTGGAAAGAATATCTCCTCAAGATGTCGTGCGGTGATGGCCAATGACTTTCTGGCATCTCAACCGACTCCGATTAATGTCCCCTTCAGAAGTGATGCTTCGTTTATACCGTTGGGTCCGACATCGGGTCTGGGAACTTCTCCTGCCTCTCTTGAACAATAAAATAAAAAAGATTGGCCAAGGGGAGAAAGGAAATATTCAAAATGACTGGCTGACCGTCCTAAGAGAAAAATTTCCTGTATCCATCGATCGGGAGTTCTGGAAAAGATATGAACGCTTATATCACCCGGAGCGGATAAAAACCGCGGGGGAGACTATCTTGTCCGGCCGTATCCCCGTGTATCAACGGACCCATGAATACCATGACCTGCCGGATTGGCACCGGGACATGGTCAGCCAGACCTCCTGGCCCAAGATTTTTTTTAGGCGTCTTAACCATAATGAGGTTCAATATGGGGGGGTCCTGAATGTCTGGGAATTAAATCGTCATTTTCATTTCTATGACTTGGGAAAGGCGTTTCATCTGACCGGAGATAAACGATATGCCCAAGCGTTAATCGCTCACCTGGAGTCCTGGATAGATCAAAATCCCCCGTGTGTCGGGATTAACTGGTACAGTTCTTTGGAAATCGCGGTGCGGTTGATCAGTTGGTTTTGGGGATTGTTTTTTATTTGCGAAAAAGAAGGATCCGCCGCGAATCTGGCCTCTCTCTTGCCCGATGGAAAAGGATTAAAGATCCAGCGCTCCATTTATTGGCAGACCTATTATATTGAAAAAAATCTTTCCAAGTATTCTTCAGCCAATAACCATCGCATCGGAGAGGCCTTGGGGCTTTTCTGGGTCGGGTCTTTGATCCCCTCTCTCCCACGAGCGGATCGGTGGAAAGAAAAAGGTTGGGATATCCTTTGTCGGGAGATAGAGTTACAGATCCTCCCGGATGGTGTGCCTAAGGAGCAGAGCAGCCGCTATCTGTATTTTGTTTTTGACCTTTATGCCCTGGCTATTTTCCTGGCCCAGAAAGAAGGCCGCTTCATCCCTAAGGTCCTGTGGGATCGAATGGAAAAAATATGCGAATATGTCATGGCTATGTTGGATGAAGAGGGGAATCTCCCTGATCTTGGCGATTCGGCTGATGGACAGGCTTGTAAGTTATACACCGAACGGATAAATCCCTATCGGTCCTTATTAACCAGCGGGGCCCTTTGGTTTAAACGGGGTGATTTTAAGGCTTGGGGCGAGGAGCTGGACGAACGGAATTACTGGCTGTTCTCGAAAGAAGTCGTTGCCGCTTATTTAAAAATAAAGGGGGATTTCCAAGAGAGAACGTCCAAGGTATTCCCTTTCGGCGGCCAAATCATCTTGCGAAAAGGAAAAGGCCCGGAAGAAGCGGTGCTGGCGATGGACGCCGGCCCCTTCGGCTATCTTTCCATAGCGGCCCATGCTCATGCCGACGCCCTAGCCTTTACCTTAAGCCTAAAAGGGAAGGAGGTTCTGATTGATCCCGGGACCTATCTCTATCACGACGGCGGGAAATGGAGGGATTATTTCAAGGGCACCGGAGCGCACAATACGATTGAAATCGACGGCCAGGATCAGGCCCTCTCCGGCGGCCCTTTTATGTGGATGACCAAACCTGAAGTGTCCATTCAAAAACTCATTATCGGGAGTCATTACGATTTTATCCAGGCCTCCCATACCGGTTACCAAAGATTGAACGGATCGCTTCGGCATGATCGTTCCATTCTTTTTGCTAAAAAGGAAACCTTCTGGATCATCAAGGATCACCTTGTCAGTGACAATAACCATGAGATTAAACAACGGTTCCATTTTCATCCTCAATGTCTTTTGAGAGAATTTAAGGGCAATATTTTTTTAATTACGTTAGAATCAGGAGAACCCCTTTTGTTTTTAAAAATGGATTCCCTCTTGAAAGCAACTCTCCATCAGGGGGAGGAGGATCCGGTTTCCGGGTGGTATTCGCCGGCCTTTGGAGAAAAGATTCCTACTGTCACCCTTGTCGGGGGAAAAAGGATGCAGGGAAGTCTGTTAATTAAAACTATAATTTGGATGGCTTAGATCCGCATTAGGGGAAATTAGGAGGCACTATGTTAAAAACGTTACTGTGGATAGGTTCATTAGGTATGATGGTCTTATCTTCTTTTCAGTTATCAGCCGAGACCATCAAGTTTTCTTTTGGGAATTCCTCTATTTTTCAGCAAACCCTTAAAATGCTCAAGCCCGGAGATACTCTCCTTCTGGAACCCGGTACGTACTCTTTTACGGAAGGGGTGACCATCCCCAAAGGGCATAGCGGAAAACCCGGGAAGCCTATAACCATTAGAGGGAAAATCAAAGAAAAGGTCATTTTGGATGGAGGGAAGCAGCCTTTCACCGTTTTGCGGGTCGAGGGCGATTATTGGAATATTGAAAACCTGACTATCAAGGACGGCAAAGATTATGGGATTTTCCTGAAAGGCTCCCATATCAGAGTTAAAGATAACGATTTTTACGGGTCAGCCGAAGATTGTATTAAATCCATATCCGGGGCGAATGATCTGGAGGTAATCAATAATCGAACCTTTAATTCCGGAAAGGAAGGGATTGATATTTTCGGCACCGATGGGGCAAAAGTTGTCGGGAACAAGATCCATGATCCGGGAGGGTACGGTATTTTCGCTAAAGGGGGGGCCAGGAATATTTCCATTGAAAGGAATACGATCCTCCGCGCCCGAAAGGCCGGGATTTATATAGGGGGAATCAGCGACCTCATGAAACAAGGGGAGAAGAATGAATGCACCAATTGCCAGGCCGTAAATAACGTGGTGATTGATGCTGCGGCCCATGGGGTTTTTGCTTTTGGGTGTGAGAACGGTCTTATCGCCCATAATACGATCATCGGAACCTCTTCATGGTTCGGGGCTCCTCTCGGGGCGGGCAACGGAGGGGACGCCAAAACCATCGGTATTATTCCTTCCCGGAACATTCGCATCATCAACAATATCGTGGCCTATCCAAAATCAAAAGTGTATGTTCAAGTGGAAGAGGGGTCTTCGACTAATTTTTTCTCGGACCATAATTTATATTTTGGCTTAACCAACGCCGGATTCGATTGGAGAGGTAGAATCCTCTCCTGGGACGAATTTAAAAAAGCGACCAACCAGGAAAGTCATGCCATTTTTAAAGACCCACATTTTATTAATATGGCCAACAGCGACTACCATCCGGGACCGCAAAGCCCGGCCAGAGAAGCCGGTACGGCTGTTGAAAAAAAATTGGATAAAGACTTCCTGGGTAAAAAAAGAAATGTAACGCGTCCGACCTTAGGGGCCTTTGAATAATGAAGACCGTTACGGCGATCATCCCTTCCTGGAACCGCAAGGAGGATCTGACTCTTTGCCTAAGGGGGTTGCAAGAACAGGATTATCCAGGACTGGAGATAGTCGTCGTCGACAATGGGAGTACGGATGGGACGGCCGATATGCTTAAGGCCGATCCAAAGATCCGGATTATCTGGAATCAAAGAAATGAAGGGGCCTGTCAAGCCCGTAATCAAGCGGTGAAGGCTTCACAGGGAGACCTGTTATGGTTTTTAGACAGCGATGTGGTCATCCTGGATCCAGGCTTGCTGACCCGAATGATCCATATCTATCACACAGCGCCTTCCCCGGGTTGTCTCGGTGGGGAGCTCTTGATGAAGGAAGGCCATCCAGCGGGATTTCTTTGCTGTCATATAACGGCCAATGGGGGAACCCAAAGGGAATGGAAGCGGAAGATGGACGATCAATTGGTGGCCTGCGATTACCTGCCTACGGCCAATTGTCTGATCAGTCGTTCCCTGTTTGAAGCTTTGGGAGGATTCAACCCGGTTTATGCCTATCTGGCCGAGGATAAGGAATTGGGTTATCGGGTCAAACAAGCCGGATACAACAATTGGACCGCCTATCTTTTGTCGGTTTGGCATAAGGAATCTCCGGTTTCCCGCATTGGTCGATTCCGTCTCTATCATCAAAATCGGATTCGTTTTGTTCTCCTCAATTTCCCTTGGCTGGAGATCCTGAAACTGCCTTGGTATGATTTACTTTTTTGGCTGGATTATCGAAACTGGAAGAAAGTGTCGGAAAGGGCCACGCATAGCTATATCCGGAAAAGTGAAAAAGAAAAACGGTCTCTCCTTAAATTGGTCCAATTGGTCTGGACCATGGGCTTCAGTTTTTTCTATGCCTACATTTGGAACTTGATCCATTTGTCGGAGACCATCCGGGTCAGAAAATCACCCCGAAATTTTTTAGAAAGGGTTCCTGCTTGAACCTACGGAAGCGTTCGACTTTAGCTCTTTTCTGGTCCCTCTTCTCCGCTTTGCCGGTCCCCTTACGGCGCGGGGGGATTTCCCTGCTTTATGACCGCAGGCAGAAGAAACTGGGGGCCTTAAAAACTCCCAGCCAGCTCACCCTTTTCATTACTAATCGGTGTAATGCCCGTTGTGAGCATTGTTTCTATGCCGGGGAGCTTTTTAAAGGGCATGAACTGACTTTAATTGAGTATGAGCGTCTTTTTTCCACTTTAATCTCTCCCCTGGAATCGGTGCTGATTACCGGAGGCGAACCTTTTATTCGAAGGGATCTTTTGGAGATCGTTAAACTGGCGATGACCCGGGCCGGACGTAAAAAAATCGTCATTCCGACTAACGGATCGCAAACTGAAAGGATCCTCGATAGTGTCTCCCGGCTTTTGGCCCTCCCGGATATTGAATTGGAAATGCAAGTTTCTTTAGATGGATTTGAGGCGACTCATGATCGAATCCGAAAGGTGCCGGGACTATTTAAGGAGGCGGTAAGGACAGCCCAGAGGATTCATCAGGAATTTTCTCGGGTTCGTCTTAATTTTATGACCACCCTGTGGGAGAAAAATTATCAGGAAGCCTTCGACTTGGCCCAATGGGTCAAAACCCATACCGCCATCGGGCACAAATTTCAATTGGTCCGGGTATCGGGCAAAGGGGTTTATGGAGTGCCTCCGGACTGGCTGGAAGAACTCTCATCTAAAGAGGAGGCCCTGGGTCTGCCTCCCTTGAGTGAACTTAGGCAGTTGTTCGAAAGGATAAAATCCTTGTCTCCGGAATCTGACCTCTTTGACCTGTTGCAAGGGTTGAAAAATGAGTACGCCTTAAATATCCTGACTGACCAAAGACCGCAAATCCGCTGTCAGGCCGGGACCCTGGACGCCGTTATCTATCCGGATGGACGGACCGCTATTTGTGAGATGACCAAGCCTTTTGGTTCTCTAGCTGAGACCGATTTTAATTTTGAGAAATTATGGAATTCCCAGCAGGCCCGTACGGCCAGGCAACTGCCGAACAAGTGTTTTTGCATCCATTCCTGCAACCTGCTCCGCTCCATTCCCTTTGATCGGAAGAGCTTACAAGACCTGGCCGGATTGAAACCGGGGTAAGGAAAGCATGATGTCCGATTCGATCAAATGGGTTCGGCAGGTTTGGACCAATCACACCACTGCATGCCTTTTTTTTATCGCTTTATTCTTCCGGGTCTTGGCCCTTCCCTTTTTCCCTGAGCCAATTGGGCAAGAACACCTAGAAATCGCCCAACACCTCCTCAGGGGAGGGGGATATGTTTATGAGCATGATTATCCCAGTACCTACCTGGCCCCTTTTTATATTTACTGTCTTTATTACAGTCTAAAGTTTTTTTCCCCGGTCTGGGGTTTGCTGCTGATCAAGTTTTTCCAGATTATTTTATCGGCCGGACTGGCCCCGATTCTTTATCGTTTTGGGGAAAGGATCTTCGATCGAAAAGTGGGCTTAACGGCGGCCTTTGTTTTTGTCGGCCATCCTCTTTTTGTGGCCTTGCCTTCGACTCTGGTGGTGGATGCCTTTTTGATTCCCTGGTTATACATACTGGTCTTCCTGGTCTTATTGTGGGCATCTTCATGGAATGGGATCAAGGCGATCGTGATCGGTATCTTCTCTGGTATTGCTTTGTTGACCAAAATGAGAAGTTTGGCCTTTTTGCTGCCCCTTTGGGGTTGGTTGCTTTTCCCTCATCTTAGAAGACTGTTCCCTTTCTCCCCGGGAAAAGAAGAAAGAAAGGGGAAATTATTTCCTCCTTGTCCTCTCTATGTCCTTATTTTAATGGTGGTCACTTGCCTTTTGGTGATCGCCCCTTGGTCGATAAGAAATTATCAGGTTTCCGGTTCTTTTGGCCTGGAACACAATATTGGCTATAATTTTTGGATGGGCAGTAATCCCCAGGCCAACGGCTTAGGGAAATATTCACCAACCCAGATACGATTTCCCCGGTCGCCGGAGTTGGTCAATAAACTGAACCAGGCCAAAAATGATTTTGAACGGGACCGTATTTTCCTTAGGGAAGGTTTGGATTTTTGGCGATCCCATTTGGGGCAGGGGATTTATTTGACGATAAAAAAGATATTTCTTTTCTGGTGGATTGATACAATAAATCCAAAAACCCAGGGTGTTTTATATTTAATTCCCGCTGTTTTAATCAGCCTGTTCGCTTTAGGAGGACTGTTATTTTACCCTGGTTTTCAATGGAGAGGGTTGAGCGGGGTGTTTCTGGTTGTTCTGGGCCTTCATTACCTGTCGATCGTCATAACCTTCTATATCCCCCGGCTTCGTCTGTCGGTGGAACCAATCTTGTTTCTATACGCGGCAGCTTTTTGGAAGCAACTGCTTAAAAAAAAGAACGATTTACTTCTTGAGCTGAAATTGAAATAAGGTCAGGGGGGCAGAGGAATAATAAAGGGAAAAACACTCGGGAAATTGATCCATGGTTTTTCGTAACACTTCTTCCTCTTTGACAAAGTGATTGTCAAGCAGAATATAGTTGACCTTCCAATGAGAAAGGTGCGCGAGTACCTTTGAGGGAGGCCCGGTCAGTGCAGGCGGACCCATAAAAGGCGCAATAATAGTTTGACGGTTGGTATAAAGGGAGAGATATCGGGGCTTGATATAGGCAATACGGCCTATTTGGGGGGTCTCCCTGCGGATAAATTCGGTCATAGCTTGATAGCTGGCCCCTTGGGGCGAGAAAGACAAGCTTTGGGGGTCTCTCAAAGAGGAGATAAAGTAAAAAGTCCCCCCAATATTCAGGCTAAGCCAAATAAAAACAAGTATTCGAAAAGAGAGAGGAGAAAAGACCCTCGAATTTTTTTCGGAGATCTCGTGAAATCCTTTGAGGATGAAAAAGACCAACCAAGGTGCCAGAGGGATCAACATTCGGGAGCCGTTTTTAGAGATGTGAAAATCCAGGATCATAAAGATCCCGAAATAACATCCCAGATAAAGGACAATGGCCGAGGCGGGGCCCCGGAAACTTTTGTAAAATTGCCAGCCCAATATGACCAGGATCAGGCAGGTGATCGGGATTCTTAGCCAGTTTAAGTAAGGAATAGTCTGGATGAGGGGACTTAGGGGGAAAAGCAGCTCAGATGATTTAGTTAAATAATAATAAAAATTTGAGATGAGGCGCGCCCCCAACCCAATGATGGAAAGATCATCCAATCCCAGGGCGGTTTTAAAATAAATCAGATTGGCTGGCCCCAGGCCCAGATAATGTTCATAGAGTTTCCAGGAAATCAGAGGAAGGACAAAGGCCAGGGAAAGGAGCCCCCCCTGTTTTAAATAGATGGATCGGGCCGCGGGGTTCTTTCGATATTTTTGGCCTAAGTAGAGGAGGCCGGCGGCCCCTAAGGCGATCCCTGTGTCCCGGGTAAGGGTGGAAACGGCGATCAGCAAGCCGGTTATTGTCGAATGAATCCAGGCCGGGCGGTTATCCGGAAGGGTGATCAAAGACCAGAGGACTAAAAAAGAGAAACAGGCATAGGGGGTATCCGATCCTAGATAACCGGCATCGAAAAAAATCCAGGGAAGCAAAGAGAAAATAACCAGGGTTTCCAGGCCTAAGGAGGCATATTTTAAAGATTGGAAGATTTTGAAGAGGATCGGCAGGGCAAGACAGAACATCAACAATGACAGGGCCTTCATCCCAAAGATATTAGGGGCCGGGCCGCAGGCCAGGGGGCTTATCAAAAAGGGATAAACCGGAGGGTAAGCCGGCGGTCCGATCTGGGATTGGGGATTAAAAGGGTAGGGTAATTCGGAATAGGGGAGGCCAAGGCAGATATTACGGGCATGATGAATATACTGGGCAAAGTCATCCCCCAAGGAATAAACCCGGTTATCCAATGGAAAGATTGTATGAAGCAGGATGAAGATAATTGCCGAAAGCAAAAAGAGGATGGGGTTATTTGAAAGGATGTTCCTTTTCGGCATGAGGTTATTTCTCTTTAATTTTTCTGCTCCACCGGATGCGGAGGACGACGAATTATAAAAAGTAATTTATTGGGTCAAATTGCATGTTGTTCACTGTAACCTTTGAATCCCCGCATCCTGGCCTCCTTTTGTGCTAAATTGATAAAGATGGAGAGGCGGGGAAGTATAACCAAAGGAAAAATATTCGGGGAATTGAGCTAGCGTTTTTCTTAACGGCATTTCATCATGGCTAAATTGGTCGTCCAAGAGGATGTACGTGACCTGCCATTGTCTAAGATAGTTGATGATTTGCTCAGGAGGTCCAACGAAGGAAGGGGGGCCGAGAAAGGGGGGGATAACGGTTTGGCGATCCGTATAAAGGGACAGGTAGCGGAGCTTAAAACAAGCGATACGGGCATCCTTGGGCAGTTCCTGCTTGATATGAGCTACCATGGTTTTATAGGCCGGTCCTTCCGGAGATAAAGCCAGATTCTGAAGGCTTTCCCGGGATGAAAGAAATCGAGATGTTCCTAAAATGCTTAAACCGATCCACAATAAAATAATAACCCGATAGGCTGAAGGCTTAAAAGGATTATAGGGCCCCAGAGACCATTCTTTGAAACCTTTGAAAAGATAAAAGAGCAGAAAGGGGGTTATGGGTATGATCATTCTGACCCCGTTTTTGGAGATGTGATAATCCATAATAAAAAAAACACCCAAATAGGCTGCTGAATAGAGGGTGAGAGGAAAGAAGGGTTCCCGCCGGCTCTTAAAAATCTGCCAACCTAGAATAGGTAAAATAATAAGGGCCAGGGGAAATCTCAGCCAATTGAGGACGGGTATCGGTCTAATCAGGGAGCTGACCGGGAAAAGGATTTCATAGCTTTTTTGTATATAATAATAAAGATTAGAAAGCAGGCGTTTCAGAAATCCCAGGAGGGTGAGCTTGTTTAATCCTAGAGAAGTATGGAAATAGATCCAATTTGAGGGACCAAGGCCTTGTTGATTTTCGTAAAATTCCCAGGCTATCTTTGAGGAGATAAAGATCAGGGAAATGACCAGGAATTGTATGGAGAGGATTGCTCTGTTTTGGGGCCGTTCCCGAATTTTTTGAATAAAAAAAAGGCCTCCGCCAACCCATAAGGCGATGCCGATATCTCGAGTGAGGGTGGCTATAGCGATTAATAAGCCGGTGGACAGAGCATGTAACCAGGCAGGGCGGTCAACCGGCAGGGTGATAAGAAACCAAAGGGCCAAAGAGGAAAAGAAGACATAAGGGGTGGTTGACCCAAGATCTCCCATGGTATCGAAAATCCAGGGTAGAAAAGTAAAGGCAAACAAGACGTCCCGGGCAATATGGTCATTACCCAGGTATTGAAAGATCTTATAAAGAATCAATAAGGAAAGGATAAGGAGAACAACGTTTTCTGCTTTATAAGGGACAACCGGAAGGCTATGATCGTTGGAAAAGGGACTTAATAATAGGGGATAAATCGGAGGGTAGGCCGGGGGGCCAAACTGAGCCTGGGGGTTAAAAGGGTAAGGCAGGCTGCCATAGGGACGATTCTGACTGATATTTCTGGCATGTTGAATATACTGGGCGAAATCATCCCCTAAATGATATATTCGCTGGTCCAGGGGAAGTATATAAAAAAAAACAAAAACAGAGGCGAATAAAATGATAACTATCCAATCATTCAAGGGGATTGGTCTTGATTTCATGGCTTAAATATACTATATTTTGATAAGACAAACAACCTGGAAAATTCCCTATGATAGCTCGGAAAAAAGGCGGTTTGATTGTAGGTTTTGCCCTGCTATTTTTTTTCGTATCAGGGATTCCTTACTTTTACGGGTGGTTGATCTCCACCCCGGAGGTTCATTTCTCTGGTTTTGTCCATAATCATGAAGATCATCTGCAATATTTTTCCTTAGCCAAGCAAGCTCAGGAGGGAAAACTCCTTTTCGAGGACCGTTTTACCACTGCTCCCCATGCCCCCCGGCTGATCAACTGGTTCTGGTGGGCCATTGGCCGGATAATGGACTGGACCGGATGGGGCATTCCTTTCACTCATCAATTTCTAAGGTTTTTTATTATTCTCCTCTATGTCGGAACCCTTTACTCTTTTTTGGCAAGATATTTCTCCGGTCCTCCCCTTTTATTAAGTTTTATCCTTATCCTTTGCGGAGGCGGATTCGGATGGATTGTCCGGATCCTTCAGAAGGTCTCCGCCATACTTCCCGCAGATTTTGATCTGCCCGATGCCTGGCTGCCGGAGAGTCATGCTTTTTTGTCGATGATGATCACTCCCACTTATTGTCTGGCCGTATCTTTAATGCTCTGGATATTCATTTTCTTTCTTCGGGGGATAGAAGAGAAATCCCATCTTTTTTTAGGATTGAGCGGATTATTTTGCCTGGTGTTGTTATTCTTTCATCCTTTTGAATGGGGGGCCGTCTTCTCTATTTGTCTCCTGACGGGTTGTTTATTGGTCCTGTATTTCAAAGGGAAAAGGTCCCTGGTCATCAAGGGTATCCTTAGCCTCCTGGTTATTTCCCTTCCTGGAGTACTATACTATATTTATTTGCATCAGTTGCCTTTATGGAGGGAGGTATTGGGACAAATGGCTTTGACCAGCCCTGATCCCATAAAGATCGCCTTGGGCTTCGGTCTGCCCTTTCTATTGGCCCTCTTCACCTTTCGGGGGCTTCCTCCCTTGAACCAGGGCAATTCTGATCAACTGTTGATCTATTCCTGGGCCGTGGGGGGATTCTTTTTATTGTATTTTCCTGTCAATTTCCAGTTTCATCTAATAAACGGCTGGCAAATTCCAATTTATATACTAGCCTTGCAGGGAATAGAAGAACGGATCATGCCCTATTTGGGAAACCGCTTTTCTGGAAGCTCAAGGCCCAGTTATATTACCTTGCGTCGAGTTTTTTATGGCCTCTTTTTTATTTTGGTAGCTACTTCTCCGCTTTATGTGATGCAGGCCAAGATTAAGAATATAAGAAACCACTTTAATCAATTGCCCTATTTCATTCATCAAAAGGAAATGGAGGCCATGGACTGGCTTCGAAAAAATTCTCGTCCCGGTGAATCAGTTTTTTCCGGTGATCAAATGGGCAATCTCCTCCCGGCCTATACCGGAAACAGGGTGTTTACCGGGCATTATTGTTTAACCCCCGACTATAATGATAAACTAAAAGCAGTAAAAGATTTTTGGGATCAGAATAATGTATCTCTAAATCGGGTGGAATGGCTAAAAAAACAAGGAATCAAGTATATCTGCCAGGGTGTGGAAGAAAGGGCCTTGGGGGGATATGATCCATCCGGGGAGTTTACTAAAACATTTTCCAATAAGACAACGGTTTTTTACCGAGTGGAGTAATCTCTGAGAAGGATAAAGAAATCCTGATTTGTCAAAAGAACACAATGGGCGAGAAAAATGATTTGCAAACTTGTTCAGCATCTCCCCCGAAAGCCGTATAAAATGAGAGTTCAAGTCATAGACCAAGTCTATGCGAGGATATGAAATATGGGCCTAGATGAAGATAAAAAAGTTGAGCTTACTCTTTTGATGCCCTGTTTGAATGAGGCTGCGACGATCCCGATCTGTCTAAAAAAGGCCAAACAGGCCCTTATTGATCTTGGCATTAATGGCGAAATTATTGTTGCCGATAACGGCAGCACTGATGGATCGCAGGAGCTGGCTCGTTCAATGGGGGCGACTGTGGTTAATGTGCCGGAACCGGGATACGGTAGTGCCCTGTTGGGCGGGATTGAAGCTGCCAGGGGAGATTATGTTATTATGGGAGATGCTGACGATAGTTATGATTGGTCCGCTATCCGTCACTTCTTAGAACAATTGCGCAAAGGAAACGAGTTGGTTATGGGATGCCGCCTTCCTGAAGGAGGAGGGAAAATTGTTCCCGGAGCGATGCCCTGGCTGCACCGATGGATCGGCAATCCCATTCTGAGCCGTATCGGCCGCTTGTTTTTTGATTCTCCAATCACAGATTTTCACTGTGGACTGCGTGGGTTTTCCAGGACCGCTATAAAAAGGCTCGATTTGCGGTCTAAAGGGATGGAATTCGCCTCTGAAATGGTGATCAAAGCCACCATATCTAATCTTAAAATTGTGGAGATTCCTATCACGCTCTATCCTGACGGTCGTTCACGGAAGCCTCATTTGCGAACTTGGCGGGATGGGTGGCGCCATTTGCGCTTTATGCTGATTTATAGTCCAACCTGGTTGTTTCTCTATCCTGGTCTTCTTTTTATGTGCTTGGGGATTTTGGGATTTGCCTTGCTGTTGCCAGGCCCTTTGGTTTTGGGGTCAATCAGATTTGATGTGAATACTCTTCTGGTGACTTCCACTTGCTGTATCATTGGATATCAATGTGTGGTGTTTTGGACCTTCGCCAGGGTTTTTGCCATGACCGAAGGATTCCTCCCCATCGATCCGCTGCTCAAAGCTCTTTTTCAGCATGTAAAGCTAGAAACCGGGCTTTTAATAGGACTTTTTTTGGTATTAATTGGATTGGCGCTTATTTTTTCGGGGTTTATATACTGGGGGCGTCATGAATTCGGGATGCTTTCATATCCAGTTGGTTTGAGAATTATTATACCAGCAGTGACGATGTTGTCTTTAGGTGTGCAAACTGTTTTCAGCAGTTTTTTCCTTAGTTTATTAGGATTGAACCGGAAACACAAGTTCTCGGTATGATCAAATTACATAAACTTGGTCGAATAAAATTAAAGCCGTTGTGATTACGAAGGGTCGAGAAGGGAGCTAGGCGGAATGATGAATCGGTTCTTGGAAAATTTCAATAGCCCAAGACTCGGCCATCCCTAATCCCCTTTTTAATAGGTGTTGTAGAACAGTCAACAAGACTGGATATTAAGTGTATGGAAAGAACAAATAAGATTTATCTTTGGCTTTCTTGGCTTACTATCGCGATAGGGATCATTTTGCGATTTTTAAATTTGGAAGCAGATCCTCCTTTTTGGATGGATCATTTTATGGCAGATGAAGCAACCGTCATTGGTGCTGCTCGGAATAAATATCTGTTCGATTCATGGATCATGGATGATATGACTTATGGATATGCTACACCTCTCCTGAATCTGCTCGTCTTTTTTTTTATTAAATTTTTTGGACTTTCTTATTTTAGTGTTCGATTCTTTTCGGCATTTTTCGGTGGATTAATGTTAATTGTATTTTTTTTTCTTTTGAAAAAATATTTAAGCGACAAACAGACCTTTATAGCTATCTTCTTCGTTAGTTTAACTTCTCTATCTGTGCATTTTAGTCGAGTAGCTCTCGGCGAAAGTTATCTGTTATTCTTCTTCATGGTTTCCTTGTTTTTTTGGTTTGGTTCATTAAATGCTGAAAGTCGAAAAAAAAATATGCTTTGTTTATTTTCAGGCTTCTTTTTTGGAATATCGGCATTGTTTAAAATAAGTGCTGTTATTCATTATCCGATATATTTTGTGCTCTGGCTGTTGCAATATAAAAGAAAAGAAGTCATGCTGAAAGAAGTCCTTAATTTTCATTGGGGCCTCTTCTGTACATTGCCGGCTTGGGGTTTGATTAATTTTATTCAAAAAGGCGAAGGATTAAAAACGTTTTTTATACAAGGTGATATTAATTTGTTGAGTCCTCGAAGTTCTTATATGGTAAATTTTTTAAATATTGAAAAATTCTTAACGAATCTTATTCTGGGCGCAGATCCTTTATTGTGGTTTATATTCTTGACATACGTGCTATGGTTTATAAGCAGACTCTGTGCGAATGAAAAATTAGCATCATTAAATATAATGGAATTATTATCTTTGGCCATTGTGTGTGGCGGATTTCTTTCAACTGTTTGGTTAAAATATCAGCCAGAGCAAAGAAACCTTCCTTTTGTTTGGGGTCTGGCTATTTCAAGTAGTTTGCTTATAACTAATTCAAGAAAGATTTCAATAGATCTTGAAGAAATTTTTGACGTTCTGCGAAGAAGACCTTTGTGGAAACAAATTTTATGGTTTAGTTTGAGCGTTTTTCCATTTTGGTTTTTTGTGGTTTATGTTTGTTCAGGAATGTCTGAAAAAATTCCTTGGCAGTTTGGAAGTAAAGCGGGACTAAGTCTTTGGAAATTATCCGCATTATTTTCCCCAATATGGATTTTGGGAGTTTTATTTTCGTTTAGATCTTTTAGGATTTGGAAAGCTTTATTTTTAGGGTCTTTTATTTCTTTGGCTTTATTTGGAATAAGCCGCTTTCTAGTTAATCTCCAACTGTATTTTGGGATTGGCATTGATCAAGTCTTGGGGGTTGACTTTAGATTGAAGGAAGTTTGTTTTATTGTGCTGCCGTTGGTGCTTCTGGTTTTTATGGTTTTCCTTATGTCATCAACCAATAAGATATCTATTTGGGAAAATATTCATCGGCTGCCTATTCTTGTCCTGAGTATTTTTTTTCTTTTTCATTTCTGGCAAGGGATGCTTCCAATAATAAAACCGACCTTTACGTTAAAAGAAATGGGTGAATATCTCGCAAAAAAAGATCTAAAAAGAATTTTTCTTGTTAGTCATCATTCTCCCCTGTTATTAACCCGAGCCCATTTGATTCAATTAAATACTGAAAGCAGGCTGAGATTTTATAATTTAAGCCGACTTCAAAACATGAAACCAGGCGATCATTTTTATAATTTAGCGAATCAAATCCCTCCGAATGATACTTATAATATTCAATTTTTAAATTCATGGGACAAACAATTCCGAATTCCCTCTGGGAGCAAGCTGGAGGGGATTTATCAGTTATGTCCTTTCGGGTTATTAAAACAGAATCGATATGTTTTAGCTTTATGGATTTTTAAAAATAAGGTAAATGAAAAAACATGAAAAGCAATTATAAGAAATTGCCTACGGTAAAACTGAGAGCCGATGGTTTGAGGCATGCCATAAAGAGTTGGCGACCGGGATATTTTTTAGAATTTGGAGCGGGGACAGGATTATTAACAACATTATTTTTGGATTATGGTTATACGGGAGTGTGTTATGACCTGAATAGTTATAATGTTGCCCTGATTAATGAGAATTTGGCCGAATATAAAAATAAAATATTGGCTACGGATAATCTTGAAGAAATTAGTACAAAATCATTCGATTATATCTTCGCATTTGATGTGATCGAACATATTGAACAAGACGAAGCAACGTTGAAGTTGTGGCTGTCCTATTTAAAGCCAAATGGAAAGGTGCTTATTTCCGTGCCAGCTCATATGAAAAAGTTTGGGGAAAAAGATGTTATAATGGGGCATTATAGAAGATATGAAAAAAGAGTCATAGAGAATCTTTTAATGAATTCCGGGTGCAAAAACGTTAAAATTATATGTTACGGATTCCCCTTGTTGAATGTTACGGGTTTTGTTATTGATATTCTATATAAATTAATGAGAAAAGGTGAACAATATAGAAATCTTTCTTGCACGGAACGTAGTATTAAAAGTGGTATAGAAACACCAGGTATTGCAAGGCAGCTGTCATTTCTTTTTAATGATGTCATTATCTTTCCTTTTAAAATGATTCAAAGACTTTTTTTTAAAAAAGATATAGGGGCAGCATATATCGTATCTGCTGAATATCCGGGGCCGAAATAAATTTTTGTTTTATTCTGGGCCTGTATAATGATTAGGACAGGTCTGATTTAAAAAATCGCGAAGTTGCGAATGTTCAATATCAAATGCTTTGATTAGTTGAACATTTTTAAGGTTTGTCTTTGATTTCCGGAAGCAAATTTTTTGAGATCATTATTGGGGTTGAGAGGAGAGCGAAATATCCTAATGCTTTAAGGTAAAAATTAAATAAAAATGGCCATTGTTAAATTTGACAAATAGACCGTCTTATATTTTAAAATTTAATAAATCTTATTGTATCACTAGAGATGGATAGGATATTTTTAAAATGAATTTAACGATAGTTGTTCCTAGTTACAACGAAGAGGAGGCCCTTAACGAATTAATCCCTGCCCTTGTTGAGATCTGTTCCGAGAAAAAATGGAAGGCCGTTATTGTCAATGATGGTTCTAAGGATGGCTCAAGGCGAATGCTTGATTCTTTTCAAGAAGAATCTTGTCTAACGATTATTCATCATAAAATAAATCGGGGGTATGGTGGAGCCATTAAAACTGGGATTATTAACACCCAAACTGAATATGTTATTACTATTGACGCTGATGGTCAGCATTATCTGGAAGATATTGAAAAATTAGTTGGGGCCTTGAGATCAACCGAGGCTGATTTGGTTGTAGGTTCAAGAAAAAACTTGAAAGATGCTTCATGGTTAAGAAGTTTAGGAAAAAAGATAATCAGAAGACTCGCCAAAATATTTATGACATTTGACATATATGATATTAATTCAGGAATGAAGCTATACCGCACAAATTTAGCAAAGAGGTTTATTCCCTTATGTCCAGATACCATGGCTTTCAGTGAAATTATGACATTCCTCTTTATTTTTAATAAACATTTAGTAGTGGAAGAATCAATTAGAATTAAAGAACGTATGTTAGGGAAAAGTACTATAACTTATTCTACTGCTCTTCAAACTTTTTATGAAATACTTAATATAGTAATTCTATTCAACCCAATAAAAATATTTCTTCCTCTTTCAATTTTTTTTATTTTATCCGGGTTGTTTTGGGGAATTCCCATCGTGTTGGCCGGTAGAGGAGTTAGTGTTGGTTCTTTATTAGCAATTATTTCAGGGATAATTTTTTTTATGATAGGTTTAATAGCAGAACAACTTTCAAAAATTCGAAGGAATATAATAGGTGATAGCTCATCTCCTAATTGATTGGTGAAAAACAAAAAAAATTTTTTAATGTCGAAGATAATGAAGACCATAGATGTTACGCTTAATATCCATGATATTCTTATATTCATTTTCATGAGCTTGTTGATTGAACTAAATTATGATAACAAACTTATTTGAAAAAATCATTGGTCATTTAATGATTATTTATCGTAGGACACCATTGCCGTCTGCGAAGATAGGAAAATTTTTAGCAAAAGTATTAGTGCTCTGTCTTAAACCAAACAATAAAAGAGTAATCAAGGAAGTAAATGGTGTAACTTTTAAGTTGGATCTTTCCCAAGTGATAGACATGTCTTTGTATTTATCGGGAACTTTTGAGGAAAATGTTGAAAAGATAATAGGAGCCAAGTTACAGCCAGGAATGATTGCTTTCGATATAGGAGCTAACATCGGATATCATACCTTTCGAATGGCTAATCTCGTTTCTGAGACAGGAAAAGTATTTGCGATTGAGCCTGCAGGTTGGGCTTATGAGAGACTGATTATAAATTCGTCGCTTAATCCAAAAATTAAAAATATTGAATTTATAAAAGTGGGATTGGCTGGTGGCGATTTTGGTTTTAAGAATATGTGTTTTCAATCCAGTTATCGACTTGATGGCAGAAACGAATCTATTAATGAAGTCATTGAGATTATCACACTAGATACTCTTATAAGAAGAAGAAAAATAGAGAAAGTAAATTTTATAAAACTTGACGTTGATGGTTTTGAATCAAAAGTAATCGAAGGTGCAATAAATACACTTTCTCTAATGAAACCTACACTTCTAATGGAAATCAATCCATCTGAAATCTTGAAGCAAGAAGGTTCCATAGATAAGATGATACACATTTTGCTTTCCTGTGGTTATCAATTTCGAACAGAAAGGGAAGTAGAGATTTTCAATCTTGATTTATACTGCCGGGAGAATTATTTAACATCGACAATGATTATTGGGGAGGTTGTTTAATAACTTGTTAAATGTTTTTTATATCTGATTAGTCCAAAAGTGCACGCGTGTTTGACACCTGAAAAAACATAAGAGGGTTAACCGGCTTTAGGAGAGGACCCAGAAAAACCGAAAGGAAAAACATTCCTGAATTTAAAAATGAAACGAAACATCTGATGACTGATAAGGGGTGCAAGACGGCATTTTATAACCCAGTTTTATGTCATCCAAATTTTTCGTAAGTTTTAGTTTAAATAAATGCTGAATCTTATTCCAGTATATTCTTAAAGAAGGTTGATAACATAAACGGAAAATGAAAATATCACAGAAAGCAATAAGTGAACCTCCAAAAATATCAATCATTGCTCCCTCGTTAAACCAGGGTAATTTTATAGAAAAAAGTATTCTCTCCGTTCTCTCTCAAAATTATCCGAATCTTGAATACATTGTTATAGACGGTGGTTCTTCTGATAATACAATTAATATCTTAAACAAGTATAAAAATAAAATAAATTGGATAAGTGAAAAAGATAACGGTCAATCACATGCAATTAATAAAGGACTGGATCTTGCAACGGGCGATATCATTTCCTATTTAAATGTGGACGATATCCTCCTTCCATCTGCATTATATAAGGTTGCTCAGATATTTTCTCAATATCCTGAAGCAACATGGCTTGTGGGTCAATGCCGTTTTGTTGACTCCAGTGGAGCAGAAATTCGAAAAGCAATTACTTATTATAAGAATTTGTTGCTTCGAATTCGAGGGTTGTTTTTATTGCTAATTACAAATTACATATCGCAACCAGCCACTTTTTGTAGGAAAGAAGTAATTTCCAGGTTTGGACATTTTGACGAAACATTGCATTATGTTATGGACTATGAATATTGGTTGCGGATTTATGGAAAAACCCCCCCCTTTTTTCTTAAAGAATACCTGGCTGCCTTTACAATTCATCATACGTCAAAAACCACCAGCACTGGACATAAATCGAAATATATAGAAGAGGAAAGAAAAATAATTGCTCGCCACGCACGTTCGAAAATTGCATTGATGTTACATGACACTCATCGAGCGTTCATGAGTAGCATATATGCCTTGCTCAATCGTGCCTAGGCGATGTTTTAAATAATTAATATAAAGTCGGTTTTTATTCTGGTTTAATGGTTGAAATCTTAACTATTCATTTATTCGGAAAATGTTAAACACAAACTCCATACCTCAAGCCCAGGAATTTAGTTTTCTTTAACAATAAACTTATATCCTCCCAACTATTGAGGAGATTATTCCTGAATTATAAAAAATCTATGTTTATGAGGAAAATGTCGATGGAAGGATTTTTACTTTTTTAAAGGATTTCACTATTGGAAAATAAAACTCTACAAGAAGAAGAATTATTCCATGATAAGTGGGCGGATTCAATTAATATTGACGAAGTCATGGTTGATGAATCTTTTGAAGCGTGTACCTCACCGGAAAACAGACTGATTATTAAGAAGTTAGGCGACATTAAAGGGAAAAAAATTTTGGATCTTGGTTGTGGGGCAGGTGAGGCATCAATATATTTTGCAAAAAAAGGTGCTAAGGTTACAGCTACGGATATTTCGAAAGGAATGCTTGAGGTGGTCAATAAGGTTGCTCAAAAGCATAATGTTACAGTTTATACGAAACAATCCTATTCTCATCAAATTGATTTTGATGATAAAACGTTTGATATCGTTTATGCTGGAAACCTTTTGCATCACGTTGATATTGAGCCAACTATAAAGGAAGTATGCAGGGTTCTAAAAAATAAAGGTATTTTTGTTTCTTGGGATCCTTTGGCTCATAATCCAATTATCAATATATACAGACAAATAGCTAAAGAAGTAAGGACAGAAGATGAGCATCCACTCAAATTTATAGATATAGAAGTATTTAGGAGACATTTTTCTGTTGTTGATATTTATACTACGTGGTTTTTTACCCTGTGGATTTTTATTAAATTCTATTTTTTCGATAAAATTAATCCTAACAAAGAAAGATATTGGAAAAAGATTATCATAGAACATAATAAGCTAGAACCTCTTTATTGCCCTCTAGAGAAACTGGACCATATTATTCTAAAGATTTTTCCATTTCTAAGGCGTTATTGTTGGAATATTGTTCTGATAAGTTATAAATAGTTTTTAATAACTACAGTATTATTACTTCGGCAATTAAATACTTAAAGATGGAGTCAGGGGGTCTTGTTTTTGCTGTTGCCAAAGGTTACCCTGTGGGAAACCGGGTCCCGCTCCGAAGGAGTGGGTCCCGGTTTGGCCCGGCTAAGAATCTCCGAGTAAAGGAGAACAACTGCAAAAACAAGACCCCCTGACTCCTAACGTTAGACCTTGATTTATTTTAGATCTTTAATTACCGGAGTTATAGAAAGTATTTCTTTTTTAATATTTATTTGGTGCAAATACGAAATGGATTATTTTGGATGAAAAAGATTGACAAGGTTTCTGAACCGATTAACCCTTTTTATTTAATCTGCGGGTTATGTCTTGCCTTTTTTGGGCTTATATTATTAACAGACAAAGCCCTTGACCTTTTGCTATCTGCCGTTTCAGCCATAAAATCTGAGCCTATACACAAGGAATTCTGGACTGATCAGATTAACTTTCTGTCTCAAAAACTGATTTTAATAGGTTTGTTTTTTTTGGCCTATAATCAATATGTCTATACATTAATTGGAAAGCTAAGCTGGCTGACACAAAAAAAATACCTATTGGAAATGATAACCGCTATTTTTCTTTTGATAATCTATCTTCCTCCTGTATTTTTGGGGGTTAGCTCCTCAATCTCGGGAGAAAGATACTGGTGGCTTTTTGATGATGAAATGATTTCCATGAGGTATGGTCGTAATTTGGCAGACGGCTTCGGTTTGGTCTGGAATCCCGGTGAGCGTGTCGAGGGTTATAGTAATTTCCTTTGGACCTTATATATGGGCCTGATTCACCTTCTGCCGCTTCCCGCCTCAAAAACTTCTCTGGTTATCTTATTAACTAATGTTGGTTTGAGTATGGCTACAATCCCTTTACTGTCCCATCTCGTTCGATTACTGGGTGGAGGGGCCATTACCATTATTTTATCCCTTTTAGGATATGTATTTAACGGAAATATATTTTATTGGACTTTATCCGGGGCTGAGACGACGCTATTGACCTTTTTAATATTATTGTCCTTATGTCGAATCTTTGAAGACCAAAAAACCAATCAAATCCGAATATCAACTTTTTGGTGGATAGCCGCTATCTCCTTAATCAGGGCAGATTCCTTTCTTCTTTCTTTTTTACTTTATATTTATCTCCTTACTCTTAGCCGTAATCGAAAAAAAATATTAATTTGGTCGGCTGTCTCTCTATTACTCCCTATATTTCATGAGTTGTTTAGAATCTATTATTATGGAGATATTTTGCCGAACACGGCCTATCTCAAGGGCTTAAATTGGGATGGGCGTTATTGGGCGGGAATAAAATATACTTCAGCCTTTATCTCGGTCTATATTATTTTAATTGCCGTAATTACGGTAGCCTGGAATTCTTATACCTCAATGACTCATCGATTAATTCCAATTGGAATACTGATTTATTCTTTCTATATAACATTTGTGGGCGGGGATGCCTTTCCTGATTTTCGGTTTTTTACTCCTATCTTGCCGGTCTTTCTGATTTTAGCATTCCTGGGACTACAAGAACTACAATTGAAATCAGCTATTCGGTTTATTCTAGGAGTCTTGATTTTTGTCACCATGCCATTGATTATCTGGAAATATTCGGTTTCCGTGCCGGAAAAATCGGTTGATGTGGGTAATATAAAAATCGGATTGCTTCTAAAGAACAATACCCCGAAGGATTGTAAAGTAGCCGATATCTGGGCGGGTTCGGTTTTCTATTTTTCTGAACGGTTTGCTATCGATTTATTGGGAAAGAGTGATCGAATCATTGCGCGGTTACCTTCTGTTTCCCCAAAAGCCTTGGTTGGTCATAACAAATTTGATTTTGATTATTCCCTGGGGACACTTCATCCTGATATTGTTATCGCAAACTTTAAACTGCCTGTGGATGAAGAAGATATGAAAAGAAAAAGTGAAGATGAATATCCTTTCGTCGGGAAAATGTATTTCAATAAGGTATTTAGAGAACACTATTTTCCTAATCCTGTTTTAGTCCAGACATGGCGGACAATATTTATGTGCGATTGCTCGAAATTGAAGGCACAAAAAGATAAATGGAAAGAACTCTCTTATGAGTAAAAATCCTGAAGAAATACTCGATAAGATCAATTATAACACCTGGAACAGGCCTAAAACGGTAAAGTCTTATTCAAGAAAAGATTCATTACAAAAACCAGAAGAGGTCATCTTTGAAAAATTAGGAAAAGATATTATTGGGAAAAAGTTGCTGGATATCGGGGTTGGAACCGGTCGAACCGTGCCCTATTTAACCCAATTCAGTGAGGATTACTTGGGCGTTGATTATTCACCGGCAATGGTTCAGGAATGCAAGACCAGATATCCGGAAAAGTCTTTTATTTGTCTTGATGCTCGGGATATGTCCTTATTCCAAAATGAGACCTTCGATTTTATATTGTTTTCATACAACGGAATTGATTGTGTTTCTCATCCGGATCGAATTAAGATTTTTCAAGAAATATTTAGAGTACTAAAAACAAACGGATATTTTGTCTTTTCATCTCATAATCGAGATGTAAAGTATTCCGAGAAAAATCATAATATTCAACGTCCTTGGATAGCTAATCCAATCAAATGGATTGGAATATTTTTACGATATGGAGAAGGGGTCTATCGCCACCTTAAAAACAAAAGATATGAAATCCATGAAGAAGAGTATGCCATCATTAACGATTCAGGAGTAAATTATGCTTTGCTGATTTACTATATCTCCCCTAAAGCCCAAATCAAACAGCTTAGAACGATCGGCTTTAATAAAACTATTCAAGTTTTCAATTTAAAGGGAGAAGAAATAGATCGCGATGATCAAAGTCCATGGCTGCATTATTTAGTGGTTAAATAAGTGATTAGAATGAATGATTCGTTTTGTTGATGATTTATCTATTTGTTATTATTTACGGATTAGTACATCTTCCGTTTCTTGTGTCCGGTTTTGGAGAACCGGATGCCTGGCGAAACGGTCTGGTGGCTTTGAACTTGGCGTTGGGAAAGGGGTATTTGCCGGCGAGATTCCCTGGTTTTCCGGTTGTCGAGATGACGTATGGATCGTTGGCAAAGGTCTTTCCAGCCGAACACCTTTGGATTTATACAAATTTAATGACTTTGATACTGAGCATTGTTGCCATATATTCATTTTATCAAATCCTCCGCTTTCACAAATTTCCTCATCCTTTAGCTTTAATGCTTATATTGTTTTTCATTCCAATTCTCTTTGTAAATGTCTCTTCATCAATGGACTATTTGTGGACCGTATGTTTCATATTGCTGGCCTACTGGTTTTTGTTGAAACAAAATTCTGTCTGGGGAGGAATCTTTCTTGGATTGGCTGTCGGTTGTCGTCTGACTACGATGATCTTTTTGATTCCTTTCTTAATGTTCCTGATTTGGAATCCGGTTATTAGGCCTCGAGGGGATTTTATCTCGCAGGCAATTAAATTTTTTATCGCTTTTGTTATAATTTCTTTGATCTGCTATCTCCCACTATTCGTTAAATACAAGATAGATTTCTTGACTACTCTCTATCCTCCCAGAGATTTTATTAGAAGTGGATATTATATCATGCAGTATATATGGGGGATACCCGGTTTAATTGCTCTGATACTATTTTTGATTAAAGGATGGCGACAGAAACCGGATTGGAACTGGGAATTGTCTTTTTGGTGTCTGACACTTTTTTGTTACCTGTTTCTTTTTTTAATAAAACCTGAAAAAGTCGAATATCTCATCCCCGTAATACCTTTTATGGTTCTGTTGATCGGACGATTCTTGGGAAAATATCACCTCTATTGGTTAGCCTTTTTGGTGATCATCAACAACTTGGTCTCTTTTGGAATATTCGAACCCGGAAAACAAAAATTTCAATGGATCGACCGGGGAATAGCCTGGCAGAAACTAAACGCCTATAACAATTATTTTGCCGATGCAAAATATCTAATCAATTACCCTTATCCACCGGATTCTACGGTTGTAGCCGGATGGCGTCTTCCGGGTATAGAATACATAATAGATACTCCCTCTTTTAAATCCCGCAAAAAGTATTTAGAAGACAATCGAATTGTTTTTTCTTATGAACGTAAAGGATTTTTTAATAATAATAGTTATTATGTTTTTGGATCTTTCAATGAAAAACAAAATGATCCGATAGACCACAAAAGGATAATTTATCCTCATTCTTTTCAAAAATAGGATTAAGAAGTGCTTGGAGAAGGGTATTAAAAAAACTAATTGATTAAAACTGTTAAAGTTAGAAGAAGTTATCAGTGATTCCTCGAAAAGAAAATCTGATTCAAATAACTATTTTGTCCGGCTTGTTCTGCTTCGGTATTCTGGGAGGTTATCTTTTATGGCAACACATTGTCCTTCCTTTCAATAATCCTTCGGGAATCACCAGCTATCTATCAGAAATAAAGTTTAATCCTTTTAATAATAAGATAAGGTTTTTAATCTTTATCTTTCTTCCTGTTATTTTTCTGACCCTCTTATATGTCTTAAAAATTAATACATTTCAGACTCTTCTATTTTCTAAAACCGCTTGGACAAGTTCCAAAGGCTTTGGAGAACGAACGAGTAAGGGACGGTGGACTCACATAGGTTTATTATTGTTCGTAACGATTATTGCCGCTCTTAATTTTCACACGCCCATTGCCTCCAGACATTTTGACACCTTTCATGAAGGGGAGACCCTCGGCCCAAGCATCTCCTGGGAGGCCGGGAAAATACCCTATAGAGATTTTATTTTCGTTCACGGAATTTATCAGGACCCGCTTCGATCGGTCCTGGCTTATAAGTTATTCGGGCGGTCTATAGGAGCCACCCGAACCATGGAGTCGATACACAAGATCATTGCTTATTCTCTTTTATCGTTAACAATTGTACTAATATTTAAATATAGTTTTTGGGGGAGCGCAATAACACTAATGGTTTTATTCCTTTTGCAATCCTCTTCTTTACTACAAATCAATCGAATTATTCATTTTCCAACCAGGGACATCACCACCTTTTCCTTTCTGATCACGCTTATTTCTTTTATTCGAGGGCTGATCAACGAAGCTAATAAAAAATGGATCATTGTCGGGGCATTTTTATTTTCCTTCATACCATGGATATCTCTTGGGTACTCGTTGGATAGAGGGCTTTATTTGATTATGGCTTCTGTATTTCTTTCTCCTTTGGTTTACTGCTGTTTTGTTAAAAAGAGCCCCTTCAAGATGATGATTTTGACCGTTTATTTTGCAGGTATTGGGATTGCCATTTTCTTATTGGGATTGGCCGTTGATTTTAATTATAAGGATTTGGCTTCATTTGTATTTCTGATTCTTCCGAAATATAAAAACCTGATGGATGGGCTGCCATTCCCGATCACACAAATCAGATATTTGCTCACCTGTATCATGATAGCTTTAAACCTGTATTGGGTATATTATGAGTTTCTGCAAGTAAAATCGGAAAAAATTACCTTGAGAGAATCGTTGGATTATTTTTTTAAGGAAAGGTATGTTGAAATCTCTTTGCTTATCCTGTCTCTATTGATTTTTAATAGCGTCTTGGAGCATGCGGACATTCCACATTTAGAGTATAGTTCGGCGTTGTCTTATTTGTTGTTTGTTTATTTATTAACTGAAAATTTTTTAATAAAAGATAGCCTAATACTTAAAATAAAATATCTCGTCATCCCCATGATGATAGCTGTCTTGGTTTTCGGTTCTTATCAAATTTATCATAAAAATCTTTTCAGAGAAAATTTTCCCTATAAGACGGATGACCAGGAATTTATCCCCGAGAACTATAAGGCGACTATCGCATTTATAAAAAAGATGAATTTGAAAAATGAATCCTTTTTCACGATGACTTCCGAAGGCTGTTGGTATTACTTTCTTGACAGCCCTTGTCCAACCCGAATTCAAGCATTGTGGTTTGCTGCTCCTGATTTTTATCAAAAAGAGATAATCAAGGATTTGGAGAACAAAAAAGTAACCTGTCTATTGTATAAAAATAGCCATTGGGCGAACAAATTGGATGGAATAGACATTAAAAACAAATTAGGCTTACTCACGGCATATATTAAGAAAAATTACCAACCTTTAATCAAAATAGATGATAATGAGTTGTGGATAAGGCTCGACACAACCGCTGGGGGGAAAACGACTTTTTGATATTATGCCGTTAAGGAATCTGAAACATAATCACCTGGTACCATATTTCATCATCGGACTTCTTGCCGGATATTTGTTGTTGCTCAACTTAGACAATACTTATTTCTGGGAAGATGAGGCAGAAACGGCGATGCTCTCCAAAAGTATTTTGAAATTCGGCAGGCCTATGGTCTTTGATGGAGCCAATTTTATTCTGCAAAGTCCGAATAGTTATCTGAAAGATTATACCTATATTTATCATCCTTGGCTCCAATTTTATGTCGTTTCCCTTACTTTCAAGCTGTTTGGTGTGACCACTTGGGCCGGGAGAATACCCTTTGCCATTATGGGAATATTTTGTTTCCTTTTGATATTTGGACTGACTCAAAAAATATTTAAAAATTATACAATTTCCTTTTTGACGGTTGCCATTAATCTGTTTAACGTTCCGCTGTTAGATCATTTCAGACAGTGCCGCTATTACGCCTTATCCACGTTCCTAGTGCTTTTGTCCTGTTACGCTTATTTGAGTTGGGAAAACAATAAGGCAATGTACTTATGCTTCATCTTGTCGCTTGTCGGGCTTTTTCACAGCAATTATGCTACCTATCTTCCCACCTTTTTGGCCTTTATGTCCCACTATTATTGGTTAAATAGAGACAAAAAAAATATACTTAAAAACAAATTTACGTTGGCTTTCTGCGTAATAATTTTAATAAACATTCCGTGGATATTCTTTCTGGAAATTTTCAAGAAAGAATCGCAATTGTCGATCAATTACTTCTTTGGACATATTATCTATTATTTATTTTTATTAAATATCGCCGTACCTCTTATATTATTTCTATTTATTCCCTTTGCCAGAAAAAAATATCTTAATACAAAAATAGAAGAAGATGCTTTAATTAAAAATTTCATCTTATTAGCTTTATTGATGATTTTTCTGAATTTTATTCTTGTATCACTTAACCGGCAAATATTTTTTCGTTATTTAATCCATTTAATTCCTGTCATTTCTATGTTGACTGCTTATTTAATCTATTTGGGATTTCAAAATCAGAAAATAATAGGTGCGGTTTTTCTCTCCCTTTTATTATTGACTAATATCTTTAGTTACTTCCCAGTTATAATGATAGAGCTCACCGCATCTAAACTTAAATTAGAAAATATTTCCAGGAAACTAGAAGGGTTTTCAATTAAATCAATACTTTTTATTTACCTGAAGGAAATAAATCAAAATAGTATAGTGGACCCTACAGGGGCGATAGCCAATTATTTAAATCATTACGGCAATAAAGAAGATTTGGTTTACATTAATTATGATGACCTGCCGCTAATGTTCTATACACCATTAAGAGTTCATAGCCGGTATCTCCTGGGTCCGGAATGGACCAGAAAATTTCCGGTTCCTAATTGGGTAATTATCAGAAAAGATTGGGAATATTATCAAAAAGAGTTGCAGGAAATTGTCCGTAAACATCCTTTTAAGGAAATTGTTTTAAATACCTTGGATAAAAAATTCGGAAATAATCCCGATCCTCTCTATAAATATTATTTTAATGAAGAATATCAAAAACCTATAATAATTTATCATAGAATTGATTAATTAATTTCTCGATAATAACGTTAAAATATGATATCGAAATGATTATCCTGCTGTTCCTTAAAAAACAATGAAAACTTGGCTGAAAATACTTTATCTACCTATTCAGTCCATTGGGGGCAATCTGTTTTTCTTCACTCAGGTCTATGCTTACCAGGATTTGGGCAGCGGAAGCTATTTTATCCAAATAATTTTAGCAGCCCTTTTTGGGGGTGGGTTTTTCCTTAAGCAATACTGGAAAAAGGTCAAAACTTTTTTGGCCAAGCGGTTTAGACAAAAAACAGATCCCCATGACGGTGATCAATAATATCCCCGGATCCTTCAGAGATCCCAGCGGATTTCTTTTCCTTCACCAGGGGAGGCATTTCCGACAAATCAATTCTTCCTATAAAGAAAACTTCGATCGATTGATTGAATCCGGTCTTTATAACCGGTTGGTCCAGCGCAGCCTGTTAATATCGCACAGAGAAGTTACGGAAAAATTCGAACAAACGGGCGATGGTTATAAAATTATTGAACCTCAGCCCGTCCCCTTTATCTCCTATCCGTTTGAGTGGTGTTTTAGTCAATTAAAAAATGCCGCCATAATGACTTTAGAGGTCCAAAAAATAGCCCTGGAATTTGGAATGAGCTTAAAGGATGCCAGCGCTTATAATATCCAATTTCTCGGTGGGAAACCCATTTTCATCGATACCCTTTCTTTTGAAACCTATCGGGAGGGGACACCCTGGATAGGTTACCGGCAGTTCTGCCAGCATTTCTTGGCGCCTTTGGCCCTAATGGTCTATAGAGATGCTCGGCTGAATCAGCTCTTGAGGATTTTTTTGGATGGGATTCCTCTGGATTTGACCAGGGGTCTTCTCCCGGCCAGGGCCAGTTTTAAATGGACGCTTCTGACCCATATTTTTCTCCACAGTATGAGTCAAAAATATTTTTCCAAACGACCTATAACCGGGGGGCATCGTAAGATTAATTATCGGGAATTTCAGGGACTGCTTTCCAGTCTTGATTCGGCCGTTCGCCATCTGAAATGGCAAACTCGAGAAAAGGAATGGAGCAATTACTATCAACAATCCGACTATTCTTCCGAATCCCTGGCGCATAAAACACAATTGGTGGGAGAATTCCTGGACCAGATAAAACCGGAAACCGTCTGGGATCTTGGGGCAAACACCGGTGTATTTAGTCGTCTAGCCGGCCAGAGGGGAATAAGAACAATCGCTTTCGATTTAGATCCGGCCTGTGTTGAATTAAATTATCTCCAGACTATTAAACACAAGGAAGCCAATATCTTGCCACTGGTTCTGGATCTTACCAATCCCACTCCCGGCCTTGGCTGGGCCCATGAAGAAAGGATGTCTCTTGCCGAGCGGGGGCCGGCGGACCTGTTACTGGCCTTAGCCGTGATCCATCATTTGGCCATAGGGAATAATCTGCCCTTTGAGAAAATCGCCTCTTTTCTTAATAAGGTCGGCGATTCCCTGATCATCGAATATGTACCGAAAACGGACCCGCAGGTTCAAAGACTTTTGGCCACTCGTGAGGATATTTTTCCCGATTACACTCAAATTTTTTTTGAAGGCCAGTTCCGACAATTTTTTGCAATTGAAAAGAAAATAACGATTAAGAAAACCGAAAGAGTTTTATACCTGATGAGAAAGGTCGGCCGCTGATGGTGAAAAACATACTGGTTCTTCATCCTTTTTTCTTTGGTTTATTTCCAGTTTTCTATATCTATTCCAAGCGGAAAGAAACTCTTTTTACGTCTACTCTAATTCCCGCCATAGTCATTCTTGTTTCGATTTTGTCCCTTTGGTTTTTGATGAGTTTGCTGGTCAAAAACAAAGAGAAAAAAGCGGTCCTCCTTTCGGTTTTCTTATTATTCTTTTTTTCTTTTGGTTATGCCTTTAAAACTATAAAACCTTTCCTGTCCAGATCGTTTCCTTATGATTACACAATTTTTTTTGTTGTCTGGGCGACCTTTTTAATCACTTTTTTGTGGCTAATCATAAGGTTTAATAGAGATTTGGCCGTGATCACCGCTTCATTAAACATCATGGCGGCGAGTCTGTTGATCTTTCTTGTGATAGACATTAGTCCGTTGGGCGAATGGTTTGGTTTTAACCGTTTTCAGTTATCGAATAATATGGAAAAACCTTTAAGGATCCCACAAAAAGATTTGATCACCACCAGACCGTTACCTAATATTTATTATATAATTCTTGATGGTTACGGCCGTGCCGATATCTTAAAAGAATTTTATCAATTGGATAATCAGGAATTTATTCGGTTTCTAAAAGATAAAGGTTTTTTTGTAGCAGAGAAAAGCCGGTCAAATTATCCGCAAACCGCCTTATCTTTATCCTCTTCATTAAATTTTCAGTATGTCCCGGCCATGTTCACGAAAATGGATACCCTTTCCGACGACCGTAGCTCGTTGGCCAAATTGATCAGGCATAATAATCTGTTTCATTCGTTGAAGCAGCATAACTATACTATTATAACCTTTTCCTCGGGAAAAGCTGAAACGGAAATCAATAATAGTGATCTTTATCTTGAACCCAGATGGTCTTTGCCAGAATTTGAACATCTCCTTATCAATTCCACCCCTTTATCCATAATCCTTAAAGGGCTTCAATACAATCTTCATAGAGAGAGAATTTTATTTATCTTAGAACATCTCGGGAAATTGCCGGTGGGGGATCGTCCTTTTTTAGCCTTTGCCCATATCATCGCTCCTCATCCCCCTTTTATTTTAGGAGAAAAGGGCGAACCCAAACAACCGAACAGAAATTTCTCTTTAGGCGACGGGGACCATTTTACCCAAAATGCCAGCAGGGCCGAGTATGTTGATAGTTATAAGAAAGAGGTTATTTATTTAAATACAAGAATAAAAGAATTGGTTCAGACCATTCTAGCTAATTCTTCCCGACCTTCTATTATTGTCCTCCAATCGGATCATGGCCCGGGATCTTATTTGGAATGGCGTCATCCGGAGAATACCAACTTGAAGGAAAGGATGTCCAATTTCATTGCCTGTTATTTCCCCGATCAAAAAACGAAAATGTTATATCCCACCATAACGCCGGTGAATATCTTCCGTATCGTCTTAAATCAATATTTCGGGGATAATTATCCCTTACTAAAGGACGAGGTTTATTTTGCCACTTTGGGCCGGCCCTATAGGTTAGAAAAGGTAACCGATAAAATTGATAAGGATTGAGCGCCTTGGAAGTCGAGCTGAGGTTAGTAAGCAATGAGGGCGGTGGCCAAATCCCGGGAAGACCGATGCAAGGCCTGATTAATATCCTTGACCAACACCCCTAAGTGGTTTGTGGTCACTTTTAATTGATTTTTGGTGGCCCCATCGGAGTCAAACAGCCGACGGGTTCCATTGGGGACCATGAGGTTGGTGCGGTAGGCCTCATTGGTTAAGACATAGATTAGATAGTCGTATCCGCTATTGACTAATTGAATCTCTTGGCCGTGACCATAAGACAAGTTTCTCTCCGGCATATTCCAAATAAGCGAAGCGATGTCATAGTCCGATAATCCGTTTTTTTCTCCTGCATCGAAAAGCAGGGAATTAATCAAACGAATCAGTTTTCTGGCCGCCCCGCCGGAGCGCTCGTCTTTTTCGGCAATGAGGCTGTTATGAAAAAAAGGCAGACTCAGCCGGCGCCGGTTCCCCTCGGAATCCAGAATAGTCAGACCACGATATTTCTCCTGACGAGATTTAACATATTCATTGGTATTAAACCAATTGGCGAAAATAAGTTGAATATCCCGCGCCATTCCCTCTCCGGAGAGTTTAACACTAATAGCATCGGAGGTGTCGACTTCACATTCCGGTAAGGTGGTTTTAATGGCCTCAATAGACAGATTCCGCAGGATTCGGAGACTATCAAGCGGGCTTTCCCCGAAGGGGATGGCTGCTTTTTGAGGGGATTCCAAAGTGATAAAATTCATATTGATGACCAGGAGTTCGAAATCGCTGCGGAAAGAGATATGAGTGTCTGTGAGGATCGGGCCGTGATACCGAAAGGCTGTGGCGATTCCGGCGATTCCAGCCGCATAACCGATGATTTGTTGAAGCCGGCGGCTTTCTGAAAAATAGACAGCGGTCTGTTCCCTGTCCAAAGGCTGCATGGTGCCAATGGTGTAAACGATGTCCTCTTCATCTTTGAGGAGATCATAGACTTCTCTCGGTTCCTTATCGGTCTTGATCTCCGGATCGATTCGACGGTTTCGCAGCCTCTGGATTTTGGTCATAGTCCGGTCAGCACACCTCGAATAAAGAATAGCTGGGTCCGATGATTAGACTTTCCCCTTAGTCGGCCATCCTTGGTTCGGTTGGAAAACTGGTTTTTATAAAGGAGGGTTTGTGGCCGAATTTTTAATTTTCACCGTCATCGGCACTTTCAATTCCGACAATATGAATAATCTAAAGCATATCCAGCGGTTAAAGTCAACCGGAAAGAAAAGGTGCCGGGGTTGAACCGGGCCGGACCTCGGGGAACTACGGCTCCTTGAAAACAGATTTTCCGGGGGATTTTTGGAGATTTAGGCAGAATAGGTGAAGATAAAAATGGGGGCTTAAAAACCCCCTTTTTAACGCTTGACCCTCTCCTTTCAATATCTTATTATGGATTGGCTGTTTGAATGAAGTTATTCTTTCCATGACTTTAGGGGTTTGACGATGGATGGAACATCTGCCATTTTTTTGGTTGTTGGGGGCATCATTACCGGTCTCTTCCTGCCGGCCATACTGAGGCTTTTTAATTTCCGGTTTGTAACCGATTTATTTAAAGCCCTGGGCGGCCTTTTCACCGGCCTGGGGAGTCTCTTCCGGAAAAAAGATAAACCGAAGGATAAATCGAAAGCAGAGGAACCTGGGCCGGCCCCCAAAACCGAGGCCCCCCAGCAGGTTGATCCTCGAGAACAACAACTTAATGAATCAGCTCAAGTCATCCGGACTATCCTGCTCAACTTGGCCGGGCTCATCCAACGAACCGGCCAGGCGGCTGAAAATTCGTCCCAAACCCTAGGTGACGTCCGTTCAAATATTGATGATTTGAAGCTCCCTGCCAATCTGAGTGAAGTTCATGGCCTTCTGTTAAAGGAAATTGATCGAGTAATTTCCAGCAATGCCACCCTAAAGGCCGAATTGGCTCGTTCTAAAGAGAGCCTGGAGGAACAACGGCGGCAGATAGAAAATTTAAAGACAGCCGTCCGCATTGACGTCCTTACCCAGATTGCCAATCGGGCCTATTTTGAAGAAAAACTGGAGGAGATGATCCGGCTGAGGAACCGTTATAATGATCCCTTTTCTCTGCTTCTGATAGATGTGGACAATTTTAAAACCATCAATGACACCTATGGCCATCTGGCCGGTGATCGAATTCTTAAAGGAGTGTCTTTTAAGCTTAAAACCAGTATTCGAGAAAGTGATTTCATCGCCCGCCTGGGGGGGGATGAGTTTTCTTTGATCCTTGTCAAATTGCCGGCCGAAAAGGCCGTTGAGTTGGGGGGGAAGCTGTGTCAGATCCTGGAAGACGCTCGTTTCCTATTGGATGGAAATGATATCAAGGTCACCCTTTCCATTGGAGTCGCTGAGGCGTTAAGAGGAGACAAACCGGAGGCATTGATCAAACGGGCGGATGAAGCCCTCTATAAAGCTAAAAAAGAAGGGCGAAACCAAGCGGTTATGACCCCCACTCCCCAATCGGGAGAAGACCCGGCTAAGCCCATTCGAAAATAGACAATCATACTTTTTTTCTCTTTCCATCCTCTTAACCAATTATTCCCAAAATAGGTTTTGCGTAGTTTTACTTCCAGGCCTTTCATTTCAATCCTCGAATCCTTACCCCCCCCCCTCGAATCTTCAAATTCTCGGACCTTAGTAAACTCTTCATGAAATGACCAAGAAGAGTTCTAATAAGAACATTGACAAAAAATTATAATATGTCATGGAAATTTTTGTTGACTTTTTTATGTTAATTGTATTTTATTTAAAAAAACAATTGGTGTATAATAATTTTTTAAAAAAAACTTACTTATATTAAAAACAATTTGCGAGGTGGAATCATGCGAACGAAAGAACAGTATATTCAAGGCCTAACCAAGATGAAACGAAATCTCTATTTCGACGGCCAGTTGATCGATCGCACCGATGAGTTGCAGCAGGAATGTTTGAATACCATGGGAACAACCTTTGACGAAGCGGCTAAGCCGGAAAATGCCGCCTTGTGTACCGCTATTTCTCACCTAACCGGTGAACGGATTAACCGCTTTACCCATATCCACCAGAACACCGACGACCTCCACAAGAAACAGGACATGACCCGCATGCTCTGCCAAAAAGTGGGGGGATGTATCCAGCGCTGTATGGGCATTGATGCCACCAATGCGGTTTACAATGTTTCCTATGAAGCCGATAAAATGAACAATGGGGCCACCCAGTATCATGAAAATTTCAAAAAGTGGCTGGCCCGTTTCCAGAGTGAAGACTTGGTGGGATGCTGTGCTCAGACGGACGTCAAAGGCGACCGGCTGCTGCGGCCGGCCGAACAGCCGGACCCGGATTCCTATGTCCGAATCAAAGAAAGACGTAAAGACGGTATTGTCGTCAGCGGTTGTAAGCTGCATATTTCAGAGGCCTCCGTTGCTGATGAGGTATTGGTTGTACCTACTCGGGCCCTCCGTCCAGAGGATAAAGACTATGCCGTGGCCTTTGCCATCCCCGGGGACTGGGACGGTTTGAAACAAGTGGTGACTATTCATAATCTGAGGAAGAGGGAACATTTCAAACGGGGGTTCATGCCCGGGGCCACGGACTCTTATATGATTTTTGATGATTGTTTCGTCCCCTGGGAAAGGGTTTTTCTGGCCGGTGAATTTGCCCATGGAGGGGTCCTGGCCCTGCTTTTTGCCCTCTTCCACCGTCATTCCTATTCGGGCTGCAAACCGGCTATAGGGGATGTCCTTTTGGGAGCGGCGGCTTTGGCAGCCGAAGTCAACAATATTCACAAGGCCTCCCATGTGCGGGAAAAATTGTCTGAGATTATTATGGTGACTGAATTGGGATATGCAGCCGGATATACGGCCTCGGATCTCGGCAAACCGGAAGTCTATATACCGGGGATGGGTTTTGTCCCCTACGGGCCGGGTTCCTATATCCCCAATTCGATTTATTGTAATGTGGGTCGTTGTCTCTCCGGAGAAGCGGTTTTCCGGGAAGCGGAAATCCTTTGCGACCTGGCCGGCGGCGTGGTAGCCACCTTCCCTCATGAGAAAGATTTCGTCAACCCGGAGCTAAAGGACCTGCTGGAGAAATACACCAAAAGAAATCCGAAAATGTCGGTGGAGGATCAAGCCCAATTCTGGCGTTATCTGGGTGATGGCCTTTGCTCAGCCACCGGCGGGATCCACCTGATTGGAAGCTATCACGGCGGCGGGTCCCCGATTATGGAACAGATCGCCATCACCTCCCAGTATGATATTGAATCCCGGAAAAAGCTGGTGAGGTATATATCGGGCATGAGCGGCGGGGATCGCGAGGCGCTAAGCAAGACCAATATGCGTCAGGAGCGAAAGGTAGAAGACCAGGCACAGAAGAAAATCTCTATGCCTTTGAGCCAGAAATAAGACTTAACCTAACAGTTTGCAGAAAAACTCTTTTTTTACAGGTTGGTCAAAAAGGTTCAGATACAAGGCATCCAAAATCCCGAGGAATGAGACGTACATAGTAGTACGTCGCAGTGACGATGGATGCGGATAGCGAAGTAGATGGGCCTTTTTCAGCTACCTGCTAATAGGGCCCCTATTATGAAACGAAATCCCACAGGACGTCTAGAAGGAAAGGTCGCCTTGATCACTGGTGCCGCCAGCGGTATCGGCCGGGCCTCAGCCATCCTCTTTGCCAAAGAAGGGGCCAAACTGGTTCTGGCCGATATGCAGGAAAACGAATTACAGGAAACATTGGAACTCGTCCAAAGGGAAGGCGGTGAGGGAATCATCAAAAAAACCAACGTCGCCATGGAAGAGGACGTCAAGGAATTGATAGACACGGCCCTCCGGACCTATGCGGTTATCGATATTGTTTGCAACAATGCCGGGATCACCGGACAGATGTGCGGTCCGGCTGATCAGGACGGAGCGGATTGGCAGAAGGTTTATGCCGTTAATGTCCTGGGCGTTGTCTATACGACTAAATATGCGCTTCCTTCCATGCAGGAACGTCGTTGCGGGGCCATCGTCAACACCGCTTCCGTCGCCGGGATTCGATCCGGGGCCGGGGGCAATGCCTATAGTGCCAGTAAGGCAGCTTTGATTAATTTTACCCAGACTTCCGCTTGTGACTTGGGAGAGTTCAATATTCGAGTAAATGCCGTCTGTCCGGGTTTGATTGAAACGGGAATGACCAAACCGGTCTTTGATCTGGCCCGGGCCAAGGGCAAAATGGATAAACTGGGCAGCCGCTGCGAACTGAGGCGTTACGGTCGACCGGAAGAAGTGGCCGCCGCCATTCTTTTCTTAGCTAGCGATGAGGCCAGCTACATCACCGGTCAGGCCCTGCCGGTGGATGGCGGAAATACCGCTTCCTTGAATCTGCCGGGGATGAAATTTTAACAGTTAAAAAACTCATTTATTAAAGGTTGCTCAAAAAGGTCCAGATACAAGGCGCTCGAAACCAGGGACCCGTCCCGAAGGGATGGGCCTGAGCATCCCCAGGATACGAAGAAATCTTGAGGAAGTCGTACATGAAAGTACGTCGAAGTGACGAGGAATGAGAGCAACGCAGGAAATGGGCCTTTTCAGCAACCTGTCAATAAACAACCCCTTTCCCCATATCTTAATCCTATAATTCCCAACCTCCTTTTTCCCTAAAATCGACTTTAAGTATCCTAAGCTAGAAGTCTTATTTCTTGACAAGGTATTGAAGGGGTAGTATAAAACTGGAATCCTGATAATAATTCAAACAAATCAATAAGTTTCTTATTCAGAAGATGTTGCCGGTCGGTTATTTGCGAGACCTAGGAATTTAGGGTGGAACGTCTATAATTTACTGATTTCCTATAAACGTACCCGTTTAATCATAAAGCAGAATTTTTTTAACCAAGGAGGGAATTTTATGCGTTATCGGATGATGGTAGTGATTGTAGGGTTGCTCGTATTAATTTGGGGGGGCACGGCCCAAGCCAAAACACAGATCAATATCGCCACGGTCACCGCCCCAGACCTGGTCCACAACAGGGCGGCCATGTGGTTCAAGGAAAGTGTGGAAAAGGCCCTGCCCGGGAAGTTCAATGTAGTGGTCCATCATTCGGGGGCCTTAGGCAGTGAGACCCAGGTGCTTCAGCAGATCCAGTTAGGGACCACCCAGATGTCCGTCTGCACCACCGGACCGGTAGAGGCTTTTGTGCCGGAGATCAAGGCCCTGGAAATGCCCTTTGTCTTTCCTTCTTATGAAGCGGCCGATAAGGTCTTGGACGGGACTGTGGGTCAGGAGCTGGCCAAACGATTTAATAAATCAGGATTCGTAGCCCTGGCCTACCTGGACAACGGCTTCCGCAATATCACCAATTCGAAGCGCCCCATAAAAACACCGGATGATGTCAAAGGCCTCAAGATTCGGACCATGGAGGCCCCGACCCATCTGGCTATCTGGCGGGCCATTGGGGCCAATCCGACCCCCATGGCCTGGCCTATTTTCACCCAGCTTCAACAAGGGGTCATCGACGGTCAGGAAAATCCCATTGCCGTCATTTATGCCGCCAAACTGATTGAGGCCGGACAAAAATATCTCAGTTTGACCCGTCATGTCTATTCCGCCCTGGTGATCATCGCCAACAAAAATTTTATGGACGGCCTTTCTCCCCAGGAGCGCAAAGTCATCCAGGACAGCGCCCGAGCCGCAGCCCTTCATGGACGGAACTTTATCCGCAATAACGAAGCCAAGCAGTTATCGGAATTGAAAGCCGCCGGGATGCAAGTGGAGGAGAAGCCGGATCTTAATGCCTTTCGGAAGGCCACGGTTTCGGTGATCAATTCCGCCTCCGGCGATACCCAAAAATTTCTGGAACAGATCAAACAGACGGTTAAATAATTACATGGAGAAACTCCAAAATCTCAGCAAGGCCCTTAATGCCTGGGTGGAAAAAGCCCTTTTTGTTTTGGGAGCGGTCATCTGCCTGATCTTATTTGCTCAGGTCCTTTTCCGGTATGCCGGGGCCTCCCTGGGATGGTCCGAGGAGATAAGCCGCTATCTGCTGGTGGCCATCACCTTCCTGGGTGGAACCGTGGCTTATAAAAAGGCCAGTTTCATCGGTCTGACCGGTATCGGTCATCGGCTGGGTCCAACCTTCCAAAAAATTATCGTCGTTGGATTGCAGATTTTGACCCTGAGTTGTTTCACCCTCATCGCCTGGTTCGGAACGGCCTACACCTTCAAGACCTGGGACCAGCGCTGGTCTTCCTTGTCACTCCCCATGTCGCTGCCTTTTATGGTCATCCCTATTGGAGCGGCTATTTTTGTTGTTCACGTCTTAGCCGATATTTTTAAGACAGCGGAAGGCCGAAAACCATGATCGTGGTTTTGCTCTTTGGATTGATGTTTGTGTTGATCGCCTTAGGGCTGCCGATCGCCTTATCCATAGGCCTGCCGGCTTTCAGCCTAATACTGACACCGGGGATCTTCCCCACCAGCGTTCCCTTGTCGGCCTTAGGACAGACGATTATTCAGCTCCTTTTTGCCGGGGTGGATTCTTTCGACCTCTTGGCCATCCCTCTTTTTATGCTGGCCGGGTCGATCATGGAAAGCGGCGGTATTTCCCGTCAATTGATCGATTTTTCAGACAGCTTGGTGGGCTGGGTACCGGGCGGGCTGGCCTGTGCAGTGGTGGTGGCCTCCATGTTTTTTGCCGGTATCTCCGGTTCGGCGGCTGCCGACACGGCTGCTCTGGGTGCCGTGGCCATTCCGGCCATGATCCGCCAGGGCTATCCTCCGGCTTTCTCGGCCGCTCTGGTGGCGGCCGGCGGGTCCATCGGAGTGATCATCCCGCCTTCCATCCCTATGGTCATCTTCGGTTTTTTGACCAACGTTTCTATTGCCAAGCTTTTTGCCGGAGGCATGCTGATCGGTATCCTTTTCGGATTCAGCTTTATGGGGGTATCGATCTGGAAGGCTTGGCGGCATCAGTGGGGAACCCGCGGTCCTTTTTCTCTGAAACAGGTCTGGATCTCCTTCAAAGAGGCGGTTTGGTCTTTAGGTGCCCCGGTTATTGTTTTGGGAGGAATCCTTTCCGGATTAGTCACGGTCACCGAGGCCGCGGCCCTGGCGGTCTTTTATGCCCTCTTCGTGGCCGTGGTTATTAACCGTCAACTCCGCTGGAAAGACCTGCCGAACTTGATTATCCGCTCCCAGATTATCGCCGCCACCATCCTATTTATCATTGCCATGGCCAAGGTTTTTACCTGGCTTTTAGCCATGCAACAGACACCTATGATGGTCCAGAATTTTATTACCTCTTTGGCCCTGCCGCCTTGGGCTCTTTTGCTTTTAGTGATGTTTGGTCTGCTGATCGTCGGTTGTATCATGGAAACCACGGCCGCCTTGATTCTGCTGGTGCCGGTCCTAGCCGCCCTCACACCCCAGATGGGCGTTGACCCTATTCAGTTCGGGGTCCTGATGGTTGTCAACCTGGCTATCGGCATGCTGACCCCGCCGGTAGGCATATGCCTCTTTGTGAGTTGCGGGATCAGCGGTCTTTCATTGGGACAAGTTTCTCGAGCGGTCTTGCCGCTGGTGGCGGTGGCCATAGCCGGCCTTATTATCGCCTGTTATTGGCCCCCTTTGACCACCTGGTTTCCCTCTCTGTTTTACAAATAAGGAAGATTTATGCTGCCTCCTCATGTCTTAAAAGAACTGGCGGCCATTTTCGGTCCCGAGCGTTGCAAGACCGCCAAGGAAGATCTGTTGACTTACAGCTATGATGCCTGCATTTACGAATTCCTTCCGGAGGCGGTGGTCTTTCCCAAGACCACCGAGGAAACAGCCGCACTCGTGAAGCTCGCTGTGGCTCATGATTTTTTCATCACCCCGCGAGGGTCCGGCTCCGGTCTGGGGGCCGAGGCCCTGGCTAAAAAAGGGGGGATCATCATCTGTTTTTCCATGATGAACCGCATACTGGAGGTCAACACAGCCAATCGGTATGCCGTGGTCGAACCGGGGGTGATCATCTCCGACCTGCAGAAGGCCGTGGAAAGGGTCGGGCTTTTTTATCCCCCGGACCCAGGAAGTGCCGCGGTGGCCACCATGGGCGGGGCCGTGGCCATGAACTCGGGAGGGATGCGGGGCGTCAAATACGGGGTCACCCGGGATTATCTTTTGGGCCTGGAGATTGTTCTGCCCACCGGAGAGGTCATGAACACTGGGACCATAACGGCCAAGGATGTGACCGGCTATGATTTGACCCGTCTGATCTGCGGCTCCGAAGGGACCCTGGCCCTGGTGACCCGCATCACCATCCGCCTCCTTCCCAAACCGAAAACCAAAAGGACCCTCCAGGTCGTTTATGACAGTATCGAGGCCGCAGGAGATACGGTGTCCAAGATCATCGCCGCCGGAATCATCCCGGCCACACTGGAGTTGATGGACCGGATGATCATCAAGGCCCTGGAAGAATCAGCTCATCTGGGGCTGCCCCTGGATGCTGAAGCTATCCTCTTGATTGATGTGGACGGTGATCCCGAAACTGTTGAAAGGCAAGCGGCCTTAATTGCCGAGTTCTGTAAGGACCAGGGCGCCCGGGAAGTGCGGGTGTCCGCTTCGGAGAAGGAAAACGAACAGCTCTGGGTGGCCCGCCGCTCGGCCTTTGGGGCCGTAGCCCGTCTGCGTCCTTCCTGTTTGATAGAGGATGCTACCGTACCGGTCAGCGTCCTCACCGAAACGATTAAAAAAGTTAAAGAGATCTGTGCCCGCAATCAAGTGCATGTGGCCGTATTGGCCCATGCCGGAGACGGTAATCTCCACCCCCTGATTCTTTTTGATCAACGGGATGCCTCGGAACTGGCCAGGGTGGAAAAATCCATGGATGAAATTGTCGAGTATGCCTTATCCGTAGGCGGCACCCTTACCGGTGAGCACGGCATCGGGATCTCTAAGGCCAAATATCTGCCCCAGCAATTGAGTGCCCCTAGCCTCAAGCTGATGAGAACGATTAAGCAGAGTTTTGATCCCCAAGGAATTCTAAACCCGGGCAGTTTTCTGGACTGGGAATGGTGACCATCTCCACTCAGTTGAAAGAACAGGTTCATCATTGTATCCGCTGCGGGCTGTGTTTGAACAGCTGTCCGGTGTACCGCCAGCTTTGGTTCGAAGGGGCCTCTCCCCGCGGGAAAATTCAACTGATCAAAAAGGTCCTGGAAGGGCAGCTTGAGCCTTCGGATCATTTCGGTCGTCTGCTGGGAACCTGCCTGCTCTGTGAAACCTGTTCGGTTACCTGCCCCAGCGGTGTGCAGTTGGATCGGATCATGAAATCCATGCGCGCTGAACTGCTCAAGACTTTCAGCGCCCCCTGGGAAAAACGGCTTTTTTTTCATCTCCTCTCCAGCCGCCGCCTTTTGCCGTTTACTATGTTCTGGGGCCGGACCTTGGAAAATCCCCTTCGTCTCCTCTTGCCAAAAAGCAGTCAGGCCGGGACCATCCCTTATTCCAGAATCCCACGGTTGAATGCCAGACCCCTGATCCATCAATTCCCTGAAGTGGTGACGGTTGACGGCCTGCCCAAAGGACGGGTCCTCTACTTTGTCGGCTGTGCCACCAATTATATGTTTGAAAATATCGGCCGTTCCTTAATCGGCCTGTTGAACCGCTTAGGGGTGGAAGTGATTATCCCCCAAGAACAGATGTGCTGCGGCTTTCCCATCTGCCTGGACGGTGCCCGGACCATAGCCTTAACAAATATCCGGCACAATCTGGATCTCTTCGATCCCCAAAACGTTGATGCCGTCATTGTGGATTGCGCCACCTGCGGGGCGGCCTTGAAACATGAATATCCCAAGCTCCTGGAGGAAATGGGTGAAGAAGCAGGGGCCGCAGCGGCCGGACAGCTCGCCCAAAAAGTTCAAGACATCTCCCAGTATCTTTCTCGTTTCGACCTACACACACACCTCAAGGCATTACCGGGCCGGGTGACCTATCATGACCCTTGCCATTTGCTGCGCACCCAGGGCGTCAAAGATGACCCCAGGAATTTATTAAAAAACATACCGCAAATGGAATTGATCGAAATGGAAGGGTCCGAGGTCTGCTGCGGCGGCGGAGGGACCTTTCAACTGGATCATCCGGAATTGGCTTCGGCGATTACGGCCAAAAAAATCCAAAGCATCAAAGACACCCAAGCCGACCTGGTGGCCACCGGGTGCCCCGGCTGCCGCCTGCAGATTCACGGAAATTTAACGGACGATAAGCTCAAAGTTGTCCATCCTGTCGAGCTGTTGGCTCAGGCCCTGTCTTTAAGAGGAACAAGCTGTATCTGACGGCGGAAAGAGTCCGCCCGCAGGCCCTGCGGCTCTTTGGAATCCGGGAGAGGGAAGAATGGGCGGAAGAGGTTATCTTGAAAATTTTTGTTTGTTCCCTATTTGGGATCATGGTATAATAAATAAATGAGAATCATATCCCGAAAGAAACTGAGGGAATTCTGGGAGAGGCATCCTGATGTTAGGCAGCCACTCCAGGCATGGTATGACGACACCAAACATGCCGAATGGAAAAACCCGTCCGACATCAAGCAAACCTACCAAAACGCGAGCTTTGTTGGCAATAACAGGGTTGTTTTCAATTTAAAGGGCAACAGTTATCGATTGGTTGTTGCTATACGTTATGAGTATGGCATCGTATTCATTAGATTTGTCGGGACACATCAGGAGTACGACAGAATAGATGCAGCAAAAGTATAGGAGGCATTACATGAGAATAAAACCAATAAGGACGGAAGCCGACTACGAAGCCTCACTCAAACAGATTGAACGGCTTTTTGATGCGAAACCCGGGAGCACCGAAGCCGACTACCTTGAGGTTATAACCACCCTAATAGAATCTTATGAAGAAAAGCATTACGCTATCCCTCTTCCTGATCCCATTGACGCCATTCGCTACCATATGGAAAGCAGGGGTCTTTCCCGCCGCGAGCTGGAGCCATTTATTGGGAGTCGCGCGCGAGTGTCGGAAGTATTGAATCGAAGGCGGCCACTCACCATGGAGATGATTAGAAATCTTCATAACGGTTTAGGTATTTCAGCAGAAGTGCTGATTCAACCATATAGTACGCTCAAGAATGCCGCATAATAACCAGTTGAAAGCCGATGCCCGCGGCATGGAGTATCTGGAGGGGACCTCCAATGTTCAGAAAATAATTATCTCTAAGGAGCTATATAAATTGTTCAATTTAAAAATAGATGATTTGAACACAATCCGCTAAAAATTAGTAATCTCTAAAAAAAACAATATAAATCTACTAAAGTAGAAAAGCTGGTTATTCGGTCCTTCCTCTTTGTATTTTTTTAATTGTAATCACTAAACCAAGTGCATCCAACTATTGAATAGTAATAGGCGAAGCCATCTACCAGGTATCAAAAAAGATATTATTTTTTAAATTTGTTGATGATTTTGGGAATAAGTAGGGAAAAGATAAAAAGACCGACGGACAAAAAGACCTTGCCGGAAAGAAGCTGACCCCAATCCCCGCTGGCCCAGACCTCCTTAATCGTTCCGGCAAAAAAGGTTATGACGAAGGTCCCGGCCAGCATACCCAGAAGAGACCCCCAGACAAAATCCCAAAAACGAACCCGGGTCAGGCCCATGCCGAAATTCATGGCCGTGTAGGGGAAATAGATGAGTCGCAGGTAAAGGACGGTGGAAAAACCATTGCGTTCAATGGCCTGATCATATTTTTTCAGCCGGTCGCCGATAATCGAGGCGGCGAATTCCCTTCCCAAATAGCGGCCGATAAAAAAGGCGGCCACGGCCCCGAGCATAGCTCCGACCATGACATAGACAAACCCCCAGTAGATCCCGAAGATGACCGCACCCAGACTGGTTAAGACCGACCCAGGCACAAAGAGGCAGACTCCGAGGATATAAATGAGGATAAAAAGAACCGGCGCCCACCCGCCGGCAGAGTCTAAAATTTGCCTCATTTTTTCAACCGTTAAAAAATCTTTAAGCGGCGTATAACGGACCAAATAAATCGAGGCCAAAATAAAAAACACCAAAAAGGCGGCCTTGAAAACCGCTCTTTTGCTGACTTTTTTTGGTGCAATGTTTTCTTTTTCCATACCGTATGGTGTGCCGACTCCCGACCTTTTCTCTTTGTTTATTAAACAGGGAAATCGTTTCAGGCCAACACACCCTTAGCACACAATCATCATTATGTCTAGGGTTTAAAAGCCGTGAAAAAACTGATTGGCCGGTCACAACAAAGGGCTCGAAGAGGTCTGCGTTTCAGCTAGTTCTCCCAAGGAAGCCAGGTGGGCCTTTTCCTGGTCGGCCAAGGTATAAAGGACGGATTTCGTAGAAACCTCCTTTGTCTTTAAGGCAAAGCGCAGATAAAGATCCAAGGCCTGCGTCTCCAGCATCAGGGCCAGATCCAGGACCCCGGAAATGGTCTGCATCACCGAACGGTTTTGACTCAAAAATTCGGAGAACCGAAAGCCACCTTCCAGAATCTCGGGAAGCTGGTTGGCTAAATGAGCGGGGGTCTCTGTCAGCTGGTCATATTCCTTCAAGAGCATCTGCTGGTGTTTTTCTTCTATGGCGGCCAGTTTTTTTAAGAGATCCGCCGTTGACTGATCAGTAACCGTTTCACCAACGGTCAGATAAAATTTCTGCAAGGCCCCTTCCAAACCAAAGGCAATCTCAATCATCTCTGTGGGTGTTTCCTCGCCGCGGATCAGGTCCAGACTCAATTCCACCGGTCCCGTAGCCGTCAGGCCGTGCCAGGAATTCATCCCGCCCTTGAAATTATAGACCTCTTTGAAACCCTGGCCGTTTAAAAGTTGAGCCGCCACGCGGCTCCGCCCGCCGGCCGCTCAGTAAACGATGATCGGCTTATCCCGGTCCAGTTGGTCCAGGACATTGGCCAACTCCGGCAGAGGAATTAAACGGGCTCCCGGCAGGTGGCCTTTCTCATACTCCCCGGGTTGACGCACATCGATCAGGTCATAGGTCCCCTCCCGGTGCCTGGCGAAAAAATCTCTAATCTCGTCGGCTTCCAGAGAGGGGACAGTGGCAAATAGTCGTTTCCAGAACATCGTCGGGTTTCTCCTTTTTTACTTTTTAAGATTCCTTAAAAATCTTTTGTTACAGGTTGCTCAAAAAGGTCCAGATAAAAGGCGCCCGAAACCAGGGACCCATCCCAAAGGGATGGGACTAAGCATCCTCAAGATGCGAAGAAATCTTGAGGAATGAATGCATTTCACCGATCAAGTATAAATGGACCTTTTTGTTCGCTTATGGCTCACACCCACCCTTTGGGGCGGGACCCGGTTTCAGCAACCTGTTAACGGATGCGTTTGGTAAAAGGCATCCATAATAAATGATGAAAATAAAGTTTATCGGCCCGTTGGTAGGCACCCACGCCGATACGCAGTTTTGCTTGATCCACCATGGAAGTCAGAGTGCCCAGACCCCGATCCCAGAGGGAAAAGATCGTCCCATAATTGGAGTCCCGTTCCTTAATGACCACCGAGTGATGAATGCGGTGCAGGGAAGGCGGCACAAAGAATATCCCGTAGATCCGTTCAAGCCAGATCGGGACCTTCAAGCTGCTGTGATGAAACTGAGAGGTCAGGACCACCAGGGTCTCAAAAAGCGTCAGGCCGATTAAATCGGCACCCAAAAAATAAATCAAGCCGATCTTAATCACCGCAGATATGGACAGCTCCCCGACATGAAAACGGGAGGCCGTGGAGACATCCATGTTTAGGTCGCTGTGGTGGACCCGATGGAACCGCCAGAAAAAGGGCATCTCGTGATTAAGGAGATGCCACACATAGAGGATCAGATCCAGGAAAAGGACGGTGATCAAGAGCTTCATCCCATAGGGAAGAGGATAAAGATGAAGGAGGCCTATTTTATGCCGGGTCACATAGGTGGCGGTTTGAATGATCAGGGCGGCAAAAAACAGATTCAAAACCAGGCTATTGAAAACCGTTAATCCCAGATTGGTCATCCAGCGGTTCATTTTGGTGACGGTTCCGCTGCGATAGGGCCGGATGAGCTCCAGGATAAGGAAAAGCAATAGCCCTCCCCAGAAAACAATCAACCGTATCCAGGTCAGGCTGTTCAGTTCCATAGGTCTTATGGTTATTCTTCAGCCGGGAGTTTCCCGATCAAGGTTAAGGATAGAGTTTCCAAATCAGTGATGGGGGTCCGACAGGAATAGTTCTCGCACACATAGACGGTCGGCCGTTGATTCACTGAGATCATTCTTTCGGTATAGGGAGCCAGTTTAATAATCTCTTGGCTCGATCGATCTTCCGGCCGCCGAAGCAGGACCTTTCGAGGAAGAAAGGCCCGGTGAATCAGGTCAATCATTTCTTGAGTAGCTGTTCCCGGTGATGCCTCGGTTATGACGATCTCCTGACTCGGACCCAGTATAAAATCCACCGCATTCAGAAATTGGGTATAGGCCATGGGATAGCCGGCAACTTGCGCAGAAAAGGTTTTGAATATACGATCGGCCTTTTCTTCCCAAGCGGTGTTCCCGGTCATTCGTCCCAGACGCAGACAGTTTAGCGCCGTTACGGAGTTACCGGAAGGCGCGGCCCCGTCATAAATATCTTTTTCCCGAGTGATCAACATTTCCCCATCCCGAGACGTAAAATAACAACCTCCCTGGTCCGAGTCCCAGAATAAATCAAACTGGAATTGTTGCAATCTAACCGCTTCCTCGAAATAGAGGGTCTCAAAAGTGGCTTCATATAATTCTATCAGGCCCCAGATGAAAAAGGCATAATCCTCCAGGTATCCGGGGTTAGCCAGATGCCCATCCCGATAACGCCGATAAAGGCCCCCCTCCGGAGTCTTCATGGTTTCCAGGATGAAATCAGCCGCCTTTTTTGCCGCTTGAGCATACTGCCCCTCACTCAAGGCCTGGCTTCCTTTGGCCAAAGCGGCGATCATCAGGCCGTTCCAAGACGTCAGGATTTTATCGTCCTTTAACGGATGAATCCGCCGGCGGCGCACCTGGAAGAGACGCTCCCGAGCCTCGGCCAAGAGGGCCTCCAGTTCCTTTGCTTCCATCTTTTCGCTTTGGGCGAATTCGCTCAGGGACCTGGTCATATGGGGGATATTCATCCCTTCTTCAAAATTCCCTTGGGCGGTAATATTATAAAACCGGCAAAAAAGATCTCCCAAATTAGAGCCTAAAATTTGTTGAACGTCCTCAGCTCGCCAAATATAAAACAGGCCTTCCCTGCCTTCACTGTCGGCATCTTCGGCGGAATAAAAGCCCCTTTCCTTCGATGTCATGTCCCTCAGGACATAAGTAAAAATCTCCCGGGTGACTTGCGCGTAGAAAGGATTTCCGAGGGCTTGATAGGCCTCAGTATAGGCCATGGCCAGCAGGGCCTGATCGTAAAGCATCTTTTCAAAGTGGGGGACCAGCCATTTTTCATCCACCGAATAGCGGTGAAATCCTAAGCCGATCTGATCGTATATCCCCCCGAAACGCATCGCCTCTAAAGTCTTTTCCACTATGGTTTGAGTAAATCGATCTTTGGACCGATCTAGACTCCGCAGGAGGAAAGTTAAATGATGGGGGGTAGGAAATTTAGGAGCAGCACCGAATCCACCCCAAGCGGGATCGAAGGCTCGGGCCAATTGAACTTTGCCTTTTTCCAGTGTCTGCAGATCTAAGGGAAAAATCTCTGACGTCCCCTCCTTCCCGGCCCGGATCGAGCGGGTGACGTCATCACCGGCCCGGAGTACCTTTTCCCGATCGTCTTTCCACAATTCGGAAATCTTGGTCAATAATTCGATAAAACCGGACATCCCCATTCGGCTTCGCTTGGGGAAATAAGTCCCGGCAAAAAAGGGTTTCCCTCCCGGGGTCATAAAAATAGATAGGGGCCAACCACCGCGACCGGTTAAGGCCTGGCAGGCCGACATATAAACCTGGTCGATGTCCGGCCTCTCTTCCCGATCCACTTTTATGGCGATATAGGATTGGTTTAAGAGACGGGAGACTTCTTCATCTTCAAAGGATTCATGGGCCATGACATGGCACCAGTGGCAGGTGGCGTAACCGATGGACAAAAAAATTGGCCGGTCTTCTTCTTCGGCCTTCTGAAAGGCCTCCGGTCCCCAGGGATACCAATCGACCGGATTGGAGGCGTGTTGGAGAAGGTAAGGACTCTTCTCCGCAATCAGTTGATTGGGCATCCTGACCTTCTCCAGAAAAAGGTTAAACGCCGGCTTCCAGTTTGCACTGCGTAAAATCTATCTCCTTGTTGCACCCTTTACAGACATGCTTTTTGTTGAACTCATCGGAAAAGATTTCCACTTCCTTTCGGCAATTAGGGCATTTACAGGAAAAAGATTTTAAACTCTTGAATTGTTCATAACCGGGACAATGTTGGGGGGTAGTCATAAAGCCTCCTTTTATATTGATTCTCAATTAAGACGTTTTGCCCTGAAGGGCCTCACGGAAAACAAAAATTTTCTTTAGGATTCAAGGGGCCAAGGAGTCGAGGATTCAATTGAAAAGCGTGGAAGTAAACCCACTTGAATCCTAGAATCCTAGAACCCAATTTTCTTGTTAACAATTATCCCTTTGCCGGATTCGTTACTATTTTCACCCCGAAGTCAAAAGCCTCTTTTAAGGCGGTCGGGTGTTCGGCAACGGCGCCTTTTCCCTCCACGGCCCGATAGAAAAGGCCGTCTTCATAGCTCTTATCCAAGGCATCAAAAAAATACTTGGCCGTTAATTGAACGCCTTCAAAAAGGTTTTTCCCTCTGGTGGCCCCCACGGCCACTAAATACCCGCGGCCGTGATCGTATTGTTTCCTCTGTTCCGGCGTTTTCTCCAAAGCCCGTCTTGACCAAAGGGCCTGAGAACGGTCGATCAAGGCCTTAGCCTGGGAGGTTATGCCATAAAAAAAGATGGGGGATGATAAGACAACGATATCGGAATCCCAGAGTATGGGATAAACGTTATCCAGGTCATCGGAAATAACACATTCTCCGGTTTGATCACAGCCACCGCATTCCTGACACCCCGAGAACTTTAACTTCCGAACATAGACCTTCTCAATTTCAGCCCCGGCCGAACCGGCCCCTTCCAGGACTTTATCCAATAAAAGGTCGCTGTTTCCGCCTTCCCGGGGACTGCCGTAAATCCCTAATACCTTCATTTCGCAGCGTCCTCTTCTGCCACCACTTTACCCTTGTGTTTTGTCCCGCACATAGGGCAAAGGATATCGATTTCCTTCTCATCCCCGATGAATTTCTCCCGAAGTTTTTCAGGGCCCAAAAAACTCACATCACCGCAGGCACAAGACGGGCATTCCGCCCGCACGCTATATTTTTTTTTCGACATAAGGTTTCTCCATTCAATATGGTTATTTTAATCTTTGATCCGAACCGGTCTGTCCGCAATCCGGGATATAGCAGGTGATATTTAGAAATTCACATTTTTGATTACAGGAAGGACATTGTTCCGGCGGGGTAGCCGCTTTTAGCGTATATCCGCAATTACTGCATTTCCAATCGTTCTCGTTCACTAGGTTCACCTCCTTCAACAAGTTTAGATAAGGCCTCATTAATCCATTGATCCAGGGGTTTTTCTTTTAGGATGGTTTTATCAAATATTTTAATCATTCGATTTTCTATTTGCAAGTTATTAAGGTGAGACAAGGCCTCCTGAATTTTCATTTCTCCCACGGCCCAGGCCGCCAGGCCTTGCATCCCCGGATTGGATACATGTAGGACCTGCAAGAGGAAAGGAAGTATCCTCGCTTTGACTTCTCCCTCCAAAGACCCGATGCGCCCAAGTCCCCAGATCACCCCTTTCTGAATTTCTTCGTTTTCGATAAAACAACCTTTTTCAGAGATATAAGCGGCCAGCAGGCCGGTGTATTCTTTGCGTAAATCGGGAACGACGGCCAAAATCTCGCCGAAGGCTTCGGCCATACCCCAGCCGATTCCCCCGGATTCGTCGTTCAGATTCCAGATCAATTGGCGGATAACCCGCCTGGCCCGTTCGGGATCGAGGGAATATAAACCAGCCGTAACTAACCCCAACGCCCTGACGGCCGTCCACTTTCTTTGTTCATCCGTATCGGCTAAGAAACCAATGAGTCCGTTGGCTACTTTGCCTCCATGCTCCGGAACCATGGCGACCAAGGTCCCATAATCCCCTTCAGATAATTTTTGCCGAAGGATTTCTTTCAGTCTCATCAATAAAAGGGAATGGTCCGCTAAAAGAATCTGAGATTATAGAGTCTGAAAACTAATCGTTAACTTTATACCCGGTGTCCTAAATTTCATATATGTTTGGACAGACTTTTGCATGTACTGTCAAGGCCGATTCTTTATATGCCGGCTCATTTCTCCAGTTTTTCCAGTTCCCGAACGAGGGTCTCCAACCGGGGTCTTTTGTTGATATCATGCACATCGATATAACGGATAATCCCTTTTTTATCGATGATAATCAGGGCCCTTTCCGCCGTTCCATCGCTCCTTAAGACTCCGTAGCGATCCGCCACCAGACCATGAGGCCAGAAGTCCGAAAGAACCGGAAACCATAACTTGCCCATCTGGTTAGTCCAGGCAAAAAGTGTAGGAAGATTATCCACCGTAATCCCCAGCAAAACAGCTTCATGTTCCAGAAAGAGTCCCTGAACGATATTGTATCCAGGCCACTGATCCGAACAAACCGGGGTCCAGGCCGCCGGGACAAAGGACAGGACGACATTCTTTTTCCCCTGATAGTGGTTCAGGGTTATCTTCCCGCCGGACACGGCCGGAAGGGTGAAGTCCGGTGCCCTGTCCCCTATCTTCACTTTTAAATGGCTGTCTTTGGGTTTAAGGATACCCACAGAAAAAATATTGCCTTGATAGGCCTCGGAAAGGCCAAAAGCTTTAAAAGGGGTTCCTATCAGGGCTAATAAAATCAAGGCCCCTAATAGACGACCAGTTTTCTTTCCTGCCATCTCGTCTCCTATTGTAGTTCAGCCAGTTTTGTGATTTTTTGAAGAAAGGGTTTGGCTTTATGTATGCTCCCCAGTTCCGAAAAAATGACCCGGATGGTTTTATCCTTGTCGAGTTTAACGGCAACAAAATAGGGAGTCCTTACTCCTCCTAAAGTTTGGTGAAAAATCAAATCCTCATCGGCAAAGAGGGGAAAGGGGATGGAATAGTTTTTCTTAAATATTCCCACCTCAAACGATGAATTTCCCACTCCGATACCCAGCACTTTAATTTTTCCTTTTAAGCCGGGATCCTCTTCAATGGCCCGGTAGAGTTCATTGATCAGGGGGGCCTCTTTCTGACAATAGGGGCAATACATACTGAAGATTTCGATGATGACCACCTGCGTCTTCACCTGCACAAGGGTGAACGAACCATCTCCGGTCAGGCCCAGGTAGGCCTTCTCCTTTGGATTTTTAGGGATGGGCAGACTGAGGTCCGGAAACAATTCTCCCGGCCTCGGGGGCGTGCCGGCCGCCCAAAGCAGAGAGCTTGACAGGAATAAACACAAGAGAATCAATAGAAAAATTAACCGTTTCATAATTTAAGCCCCTTAACGCTCTTTCCTCTTAAGCCGCTCGGCCATCTCTTCTATATTTCTGTTCATATACCAACGGCCATTGGCAAAGACACCGTAGTCGGCCCCCATCATAGCTGAAGCATAACGGGTGGAATTAGCATAAAAGAGCCATTGCTCTACCCATTTATGTTCCAGGGGTTCATTAAAGGGGCTGTCTTTCTGGGCCGGTCCTTTAGCCAACCCCTTTTCCCAGGCCTCCCGGATCAGATTAGTGGCCGTTAAAGTCAATTGATTAGTCATGTTGATGGTATGTTCCAGACGTCGGAAGTGCCCCTCCACCCAGTTTTGACTGTGACAGGAGAGACAGACTTTCTGCATGGTTTGACGCCGGTTGTCCTGCTCCTTCTTGTCGATCAGGAAGGCGGAGGCCGGCTCCCCGGAGAGTTCGGTTGGCAGAGTTTGACCGGACTTATTTCGGATGACGGTTGTGTCCGCTGACCTGGGATGGGGATGGGCATAGATCAGGCCGAAAAGACGCCAGGATAGGCGGTCGTTCATCCGGTGGGTCCTTTCGGCGATCACCTCGCCCTCCTCGTTGACGAGTTGACTGACATGGCAGACCGCACAAGTCGGGGCGGTGAAGTCTTTTCCCACTTTCCAGGGAACGCTTTTATAATCCCACTCCTTTCCCAGAGCCGAAAATATATTCCCGTGTTTACTGACCGAGTAGACCTTGGCCGCCGGCACATCCGGACCTTTATGGCATTGGGAACAGGTATAGGGCTTCCTGGCCATTTCCAAAGAAAAACTGTGACGGGTGTGGCAGGCCGCACAAGAACCGAGAGACCCGTCGGGGTTAACCCTTCCCACTCCCTGGTTGGGCCAGCCGGTCAGGATGGGAAATTCCATGGTCCCCATAGCGGTATCCCTATTTCGCTTTCCCTTTGCTTCCACCCGTGTTCCATGGCAATGATAACAGGAATCGGCCTGAGTTTCCGGATCCGCCTGGAAATGAATTATGTTCTTATCCCGATAAGTTTTCAGACCGTTGACCATATCTTCCAAACCGTTGTATACCGGATTGGCCTTCAAATTACCGTAGGCCCGGGACATTATATTCTGCCCGTATTGCTGAACCTCTTTGCCGTGGCAGACGGCACAGTCATTCGGAGTGACAACGGTATGCACCTTATAGCCGTTATGCTCAAAAGTGTCGTTGTGCTTGTCCGGATTGAGCGTATGGCATTCGGCACAGCCGACCACCTTTCCTTTCAGATGAGAGGGTATGGTCTCACTGGAAATCCGCCGCCCCAACTTTCCTGTCTTAAGTCCTTCGGCCGGTGTCATCCGGGCATGACGCCCTTTTTCCCAATCCCGAAAAATTCCCGGGGAAATGGTCTGATGGCATTCCAGGCAGGCCTTGGTCTCTTCACTAACCGGTCCCTTCTTAGGGGAAGATGGGCCGGCAAAGACCGAGGCGACAATCAAAGGAACAAGGAGCAGGATGCCAATCCATATCTTCTTCATGCCTTCATCTCCTTAAGCATATCCTCCCACGATCTGCCTGAGTTTCTCTTGATCAACCTTGCTTCCTACCAAAGATCCTTGTTGCAGCACCGGAAAATGGTCTTCAAAAGGCAGCCGGGTGTTTCGATAAATGACACCAAGAGGGATCCGATCCCCCCATTCCATGGCTGTGCTCATGGCCCTTTCCCAGAGGAAGGGATCATAATCATCGGGGAGTTCATAACAGCGCTTTTTATACCAGGCATAGGTGTTGACTTTATTAAACGAGACACAAGGCTGGAGGATATCGACGATTGAAAACCCTTGATGAGAAACGGCCTCTTGAATCAGATGGGTCAGATGAACCCTCAAGCCGGAAAACCCACGGGCCACAAAACCGGCCTGCATGGCCACAGCTACGGCCAGGGGATTGAAAGGAGACGACGGTACTCCCTGGGGCTGGGCCTTGGTCACCTGCCCCTCGGGTGTCGTCGGGCTGGCCTGGCCTTTAGTCAAGCCATAAATTTGATTATTATGCACCAATAGGGTCACATTAATATTGCGACGAATGGCCGCCAGGAAATGGTTTCCGCCTTCCCCGTAATTGCAGCCATCCCCGCTCTCGGCAATAACCGTTAAATCCGGATTGGCCAGCTTAGCCCCTGTGGCGACGGGCAGGGCTCGGCCGTGAAGGCCGTTAAAGACATTGGCGTTCAGATAATGGGGCGCTTTCGCCGCCTGTCCGATTCCTGAAACCAGAAGAATCTGGTGGGGTTTCAAATCCAACCCGACCAAAGCATCTTTGAGGGCCTGGAGGATGGAGACATTTCCACATCCCGGACACCAGGCGGTTTCAAAGGTTCCGTAATCGTCTAGAGTGACCATCAGTATATTCCCTTTGTTGTTTGCCAGAGAGCATCAGAGCAATTCTTTCTATCCTATTAATGGGGCGGGGCAGGAGATTTTTTTTATGTTGTCCAAAGCTGAATGGCAGGTTACGACCAAAAGGAGTTACCTGACCATTATGATGTCTTTATGATAAATTGTCAGGGAGCCCACGGGGCACCCTGACCTACAAATCTGATGCTGAAAGAAACTATATTCCTAATATGTTTAGCTGGGTCTTGGTTCTGGTCTTCAATCCAGTTGGGTTAAAATATACTCTGGGGTGATCGGCAAACCGTCATAACGTAAAATCCTTTTAGAGATAAGGAATCCTGTTTCCCGACGGATCAAACGGGCCAGTTGGCCGAAGGCGTTTCCTTCGATACAGACCACTTCCTGAGCCTCTTCCAGCCTGGGAAGAATGTGCTCCGGGACCAGGGGCCAGACCTGGGAAAAATGAAGGACGCCTACTCGTTTTTCCCCACGTCGTAATTTGTCGGCTGCTTCCAGGACCGATCCTTTACTGGACCCCCAGGTCACCAGCAGAAGATCTCCCTTGGGATCACCGCTGTATTCGGGTGGAACAACTTGGTCAATCAGGATTTTCATTTTGGCCAGCCGCTTTTCGACCATCTGCTTCCGCACGACCAGGTTCTCGGTCAGATGGCCGTCCTCGGTATGTTCATCACTGTCGGCCACGACAAGATGTTCGGTCCGGCCCGGAAGCAAACGGGGTGAGAGGCCGTTTTCAGTTAAGACATAACGTTGATAAGGTACTACAGGATCAAAGCTGTTCTTGATCGGAGAAACTATCGGAAGACCCGAAAGATCAAAGGGAATAACCGCCCGATAGGAGTCGGCCAGAAATTGATCGGTCAATAAAAAAATCGGACCTTGGACGGATTCGGCCATTTCAAAGGCTCTCCGGATTAAATAAAAACATTCCTCCACCGTACCGGGGGTAAAGACCGCTCGAGGGAATTCACCGTGCCCGGCATGTAAAATAAATTCCAGATCCCCCTGCTCGGTGCGAGTCGGCAGTCCGGTAGCCGGTCCTGGCCGTTGGGCTACGATAATGACCAAAGGTGTTTCCGTCATCCCGGCCAAACTGACTCCTTCGACCATCAAGGCGAATCCCCCTCCCGAGGTGGAAACCATGCTTGGTGCCCCGGCATAAGAGGCCCCGATGGCCATATTGATGGCTGAAATTTCATCTTCAGCCTGTTCGACGATCAGGCCCATTTTTTCAGCCTGGGCGGCCAGGGTCAGGGAGATGGAGGTGGCCGGGGTCATGGGATAAAAAGATAAAAATTTCATCCCGGCCGATAGAGCCCCGAGAGCAATGGCCTCATTGCCGTTGATCATCAAACGGGTCTGTGGATTGGATAGGGGTTCCAGCTTAGGGAAAGAGATGGGCTGCTCGATTGTCCATTGATAGGCCGTTTTCAGGGCCTGACGGTTGGCCTCATTCATCACCGGATCTTTATGTCCGAAAAATTCTTCCAGGACTAGCTCCAGTAAGGACTCGGAAAGACCGAGCAGAGACCCGGCCACGCCTAAGGCAAAAATATTGGCATATCGGTCGGCAACTAATTCTTTAAAGGGTACCGCCAGAAAAGGCGGGGCCATTAATTCCCAGTTGCTGTCGACGACAGCCAGGGCTTCCGCAGACAATTCTTGCTGATGGATGGTTACACTTTGAGCATCGAGGGCGACGAGGAGGTCTATCGTTTCCTGCGGGGCAAAAAGGTCTTCACAACCGGCTCGAATGGAATAGGTATTATGGCCCCCGCGGATTCGGGATTGATAACTTTGGGTGACGACGATGGAGAAGCCGGAACGCACCAATCCTTTGGCTAGTATCTGGCCGATGGTGACCAGACCTTGACCAGCCTCTCCGCCAATGACGATGTGCAAGGTTCGCTTGGACATCAGCTCCCATCTAATCCGGAACGTTCTTTTTCCATAAACCATCCTTCCGGATCTGTGAGGTAATAACGAGTATCTTGCAGTGCTTTTTGATGTCCCTGTTCTTCCCGGATCATTTGATCCAGAAAGGCCGCCTCTATGGGATCAACGGCTTTGGCCCGATGGTCCTGATAAAAATTCACACTGGCCGATTCAAATTCCAGCCCGATATCCACCGCCTCCAGATCGCTGGTCTCGGCTTTAATCCGTTGGCCTTCCTTGGCCGCCAGTTCTCGAAACAAAGCACCGAGTTCCTTATGCGTCCCTTTTATGATTTCCCAATCTTTTTTCCAGCATTGACCGGAATGGAGGGCATCATGAATTTGTTTAATCCGTCGGGAATGGATCACTTCTTCCTCGGCCAAGGAAGAAAAGATTTCACGGCACCCCGGATTTTGACAGGAGCGGGCGGCCTTTTTATAAAAGGCCTTCCCTTTTTCTTCCATCTCCAGGGCCGCAGTCAGCATCTCCAGAGAACATTGTATTGGAGTGGTCATGGTGATGTCTCCCTAAATATCTAGGACTTGTTAAATAAATTTTAGAGTTTGTCCCAAGGTTACGTGATAGTTGTGTTGTTGAGGGAATCAATGCCAAATATCGTTCAGACTCAAGGGGTGTTGATTTTGTGGATTGTCCACCTAAACGCCATGATCACAACACAACTTAATCATTATCGTTTTTTTGATTAAGCAGGCCAATATAATAACTTTTTTCCCTTTAGGACCATCTGATTAATAGGGAACCCAC